>Ga0255340_1005731_pt1 | contig 11162 bp, 5 predicted proteins | sample wastewater_treat_7_FD_192417 | JGI IMG/M metagenome (GOLD analysis project Ga0255340, IMG submission 192417) | Wastewater microbial communities from Lulu Island WWTP, Vancouver, Canada - plant10 | ecosystem: Engineered > WWTP > Wastewater > Unclassified | place: Canada: Vancouver, British... | reverse complement strand
CCTCAAAAAAACCTACGGTGTCTTTTCTATTTGACGGACTGCGAAGGCTAACTCACCGAACTGTTCAACGACCACGGCGGGGGGAGGGCCGTCGTAGGCGGCGAGGCTTTCGCGGGTGGTTTCGCCGGAGAGCACGCAGACAAAATCCACGCCGGCACGGTCGGCCATCGCTTTGTCGGTATAAAGCCGGTCGCCGACCACCGCGATCTCTTCGCGTGCGAAGCGTTTCAACACGGGGTCCATCAGGCTGGGTGAGGGCTTGCCGAAGATGTGTCTGGGCGTCATGCCGTTGGTGGCTTTGAGTAGCTTGAGCATACCGCCGACATCTGGAATCGGACCGTGCTCGCTCGGACAACAGGTGTCGGGGTGCGTAGCGACGAAGTCCAGTTCAGGCCGGGCGTTGTACAGGACGGCCAGGCGGCGCAGCTTTTCGTAGGTCAGTTCCGCGTCATACGCCAGTACCATCAGTTCGTTGCGATCGGGCGCGAACTCGAAGGAGACATCCGGCAGCAGCCCTTGCAGATGGGCGACCACCGCTTCGCTGGCGACCATATACACTGAGCGGTAAGCCTGTTCGCGGATGTAGTTCTCGAGTGTGATCAACGGCGTCAGGATCTGCTCTTCGGTGACCGGTATGCCCGCACCGCCGATCTTTTTGATGTAGGCGTCCGGCGTCTTTGAAGTGTTGTTGGTCAGATAGTAAAAGGCGAATCGTTTGCTGTTGCATGAGTCGATCACGAAGCGGACCGCCGGTTCAATCGGGTGCGGTCCCATAAACAGCGTGCCGTCGAGGTCACACACAAACACCTTTTTTTTGTTGAGATCAAAAGACATGCGAAGCGTTTTCTCCTCCATCATGCGTCATAGCCGTGGGGTTTCTCGCGCCAGATGCAGACGAACATCAGCCAGCCGATGGCCGCCGCGCCCAGCATGGTCATAAGGACCGCATCCCAGCCACGGTGGTGTGCGATCCAGCCCAGTCCCCAGCCCGAAACAATCGTGCTCAAATAACCGAAGATGCCTGTGAAGCCCGAGGCTGTCGCCGCCGCGCGCTTGGTCGCCAGGTTCGCCGCCGAGATACCGATCAGTGCCTGAGGGCCGTAGATGAAAAAGCCGGCGCCCATCAGCAGGGCTGTCGCCAACCAGATCGACGGCGAGGGCAGCCACCAGAAAAGAAAAACGAACAGCGCGGTCATCGTCATGCACACCGCGCAGGTACGCGGCCCGCGTCCGCCGAAGAAGCGGTCGGTCGCCCAGCCTGCGGCGACCATCCCCACGACGCCCGCGATCTCGAAGGCGGCCACCATCCAGCTCGCGTGGACGATCGAGAGTCCCTTCGATTCTTTCAGCAGAGTGGGGCCCCAGTCCAGCACTGCATAGCGCACGATGTAGACAAAGAAGTTGGCGAAGGAGAGAAACCAGATGGACGGGTTGCGAAACACATGCTTGCGCAAGAAGGCGCGGAACTCGGCGGTGTTTTCTTTTTGTTTCGTACGTGCCTCGCCCTCGCCCAGTTCCGGCAGTCCGACCGACGAGGGCGTGTCACGCAGCGCCAGCCACAGTATGCCCGCGCCGAACAGGGCGATAGCCGCAGGCACAAAAAAGCACCAGCGCCAACCGAAGCCCACTAGCGCACCGCAGAAAACCACGACCAAGCTCGCCCCGATGGAATGCGAGGTGTTCCAGAACGACATCTTTGTGGCCAGTTGTTCCGGCGGTATCCAGTGGGTCAGCAGGCGCGCGCACGGCGGGAAGCCCATGCCTTGTACCCAGCCGTTCAGCACCCACGCCGCGCCCAGCAGTACCGTCAACGACTGACAGCCAAACGCGATGTTCATGATGGCGGAGAGCACAAGTCCCGCTGTCATGAAGATCCGCGCGTTCATGCGGTCTGCCCAGTAACCGTTCACAAAACGCGACAAGCCGTACAGCAATCCATGCAGCGTCAGAAAAATTCCCAGATCGGCTTTGGAGATCCCCAAATCCTCCGACAGCGCCGGCATCGCGACGCTGAGGTTCTTCCTGACAAAGTAGAAGAGCGCGTAACCGAACATGGTCGCGATGATCGTGCGCCGCTGCCAGTATTTGAATTTTTTCTGTTGCTCGGCAGTCATTCTGTCTCCTTGTTTTCACCGGTACCAAACACCGTAAAGCGCTTCATCACCCACGGCCAGACGAACATGATGTAGAACTGGATCACAAACATGCCCACCGTGCCGCCGCCGTGTTTCCCCAAGAGCCTCTCGATCCAATGGAAACAAGGGATGATGACAAACAGCATGATTGCCGCGCCAAGCCCACCGCGCAGTACACGCTGCCACAGACGCAATCCGGCGGTTTCAAAGCGAACATAGCGACGCTCAAGATACCATCCGATCAACGAGCCCATCCAGCATCCGGCGCAGCGGTAATCATCGATCACGATCTTGAACGAATCGATCTTCGGCATGGTCGCGCGGATGATTGGCTCCCGTATCATCGAGAAGATGAGCAGTGCCACACCAGCCGCTATGCCGACCGCCAAGCAGATGTTTTTTCTTTCGGGACGTTGTTCCAACGCACGCGCGATTCTGCTCATCAGGAAAAGCGCGAAGATGGCGACCGCGAATCCGCCGAGCACATCCTGCGGCGTATGAACCCCCAGGAAGTTGCGCGACAGTCCGATCAGCAGCACAAAGATGACGGCGAACCAACGGAACGCCGTGTTTTTCCAGCATGCCGCCAGCCCGAGGAAAACGGTCGTCGCATTGACCGTGTGCCCGCTGGGGAAGGAGAAGCCTGTCGCCGAAGGCAATGCCGCCGCGATCGGTACGATACGGTCGTCGCGTACCCACGGACGATAGGCGCAGATCGAGGTTTTCAGAAACTGAGTGAATACCAGCGCCATGTTCCGCGCCAGATTACAGAAAACACCGATTTTGCGGTCGATGGCCCAGTAGACGATTGCCGGGATGAAAAAACTTTCGAACCAGTGACCGATATCCGAGAGATGCCAGGCCACCTCGTCAAACCGATGACCGGTCAGTTCCCGGATATGCTGCCACCATAAGAGATAATCGATATCGAGCATTTTTTAGTCCTTAGTTCCCGACTCCCTGCTCCCCTTTACCCTTCTCGTTGCGATCAGCAAGCGGACGCTCAATGCACCAGCGTGAGCGTTGGGCACGTAGGCAAACGGGGACTATACATGAATGGGGGCATGGTGACAAGCGTAGCGCGGAAGAAAGGCGAAGGCACGAAGGGGCTTTAAAATTTTTATCACCCTGCGTGCCCCTTCGTGCCTTCTATGAGAAACAACTAGGTATGTAGTTAGTGGGTTCGTTATGGCCGTTTTAGCGCAGTGTAAAGGTGGTGCCGCCCTGAATCAGTTTGACATAGACGGCTTGATTTTCAATGAGCGTCTGAAGCGCATAGTTACTCGGCAAACCGGTGTTGACGGCGCGGAAGCGAATGCCCCCGCAAGTGCCGAAATCTGCCAGCTTGATGTAGAACGTTTTGGCGAGCGGATCTGCCTCGGTACGGCCGAAGTCCAGATTCACGACGCCTTCGGCTGTGAGTGCGCCGTTCACCACAAAGGTGTCGTTTGCGGAACCGTTTGCGGCCGCATCGCACTTCACGGTCGAGCCGCTGGCGAAGGTCACGTTATCGAAGGTGAAGGATGCGCCGACCGCGCTGTCGGTTTCGCCGATGGTGAAGGCTCCCGTCATGCGCGTCGTGCCGTTTGTGGCTGCGCCCGTACCGGTGAGATTGATCACATCGTAGGACGCGCCATCCATATCCAGCGCGGCGTCCGCCTTGACGTTGACGTTCGATGAGAGCGCGGCGGCATGCTGCACGCGCAGTGCGCCGCCTTCCACCGTCGTCCAACCGTCGAAGGTGTTCGCGCCGCTGAGCGCGAGCGTACCCGTGCCGCGTTTGGTGAAGCCGCCATCCGCGGTGTCGAGCACGGTATCATGCTCAAGAGCCTGGCTGACCGTGTAGACCGCATCTGCGGCGAGGTACGACGTGTCGATGACCGCGCCGTTGGTCGAGATCATGACCTGCGTGAGGCCGCCGAAGGTACGGTTGGCGCTGTTCGATCCGAGCGGCCAATACTCGCCACCGTTCCAGTAGATGTACGCCTTGCCGCCTGCGAAGAAGTCATAGTCGGTGCCGGTGGCCGTGTTCTGCAGGAAGATGTTCTCGCAGACGATCTTGCCGCCGTGCAGGTTGAGTCTGGAGGTGGAGGCGTTGCCGCCCATGTAGATGCGCTGCACGTCGCGGAACTCGCCGCCGTACATGTTCAGCGTCGCGTCGCAGGCGCGCTTCTGGGCGTTGTTGCCTTCCCCTGCAGAGCTGTAGTAGCCCATGTGCGTGCCATAAGGTTTGCTTGCCTTGTTGTAGTGGTTGATGACGCCGTCATACATGTTGATCGTGGCATGCGGCGGATTGATGCCGGTCTTGTTGTAGGTCTGCCCGAAGCGGAAGACGTCACTGATATTCATCTGGCCACCGTAGATGTTTGCGACAGCCTGGCAGGAGTGGTTGTAGGGACCGAGGTCATACGCCATGGCGAACGTTTGCAGGTTGACTGTGCCGCCGTATTGGTTGTACGTGGCATAGGTCGGCGCGTAGGCACCGGTCGTCGGATCATAGTCGCGGACAAAGCAGTGGCCGATGTAGAGCCATGAGTTACAGTTGAAGGTGCCGTCCAGCACCGTGAGCGTAGCCGTGTTCGTCGTGTACGCCCAGCCGCGCATCTGCGCACCGACAAACATGTCGCGAGATCCGGTTGTGGCGTAGTTCATGACCTGTCCCGGCGCACCGATCACGAGTTCGCCCTCGTCGACCATGGTGGCACCGAAACCGGTCTGGACACTGGGGTTGGGCGAGTCGCCGTTCGCCGGCCAGTCTCTGAGTAGATTCCAGTTCGAGCTATTACCCGCCGTGCAGAGCTTGTTGGTGCCGGAGCCGGCGAGGCGCAGCGTGCCGGGGCCGGTCTTGACGAAGCCGCCGGAGGTACTGTTGAAGACGCCGCCGATGGTCAGGTCGTTGTCCGTGCGGATGATGCAGGTGCGCGAGTTGCTGCCGGCATTCAGCGTCAGGCCGCGCGCCGTGGCGGTGTGCGGGCCCCTGTAGTAGAAGGTGCCGGGGCCGACCGTCACATTGCCGGAGATCCCGAGCGGGCCGGGGACGCCGGCTTCGTTCCATGTGTCGACGATTGCCATGCCGGAGCGGACGTTCAAGCCGTCCGTGTAGGTGTGCAGCCCGTCGACCAAGGTCGTGCCGCCGCCGCTGCCAACCTTGTTGACGCGGAGTGCGCCCTGGGCGGAGATGGTGCCGGCAAGGCGTGCGGTGGCACCGGACGCCGTGTCGATGGCGACGGAGTTCGCGTCGCCCGACGAGTTGCGCGGCCACTCGTTGTTGATCGGCGCACCGAACGTGTGATCGCCCGAGTTGACCGCAATCGTCGCGGGGTTGATGTTGTCGGTGTTTTCCACCGTCAACGGCTGACCGGAGAAGGTGTAGCCGGAGGCGGCATCGACCGCCGTGAGGGCGAAGCTGCCGAGCTTGACCGGCGCGTCAACGTTGACCGGCACGTCCGTCGCTTCGGCGGGGTTGAAGGCGACCAGTGCGTCGCGCTTGCTTTCGGGGACTGTTCCGCCTTCCCAGTTGGTGCCGATGCCCCATACGCCGCCCGCCGAAGTGGATATCCACGTGGCGGCGTCCGGGTTGGGGTTGTCGCTGACGGTCATGATGATCGCCTTCCAACCGGCGTAGTCGCCGTCGGTGATATCGACCTTGGCGACCGCGCCCAATTTGGTCGGGAAGCCGTCCACGATGCTGAAGTGGGCGATGTCGATCGCCGCATCGCAGGCCGCCCGATAGACGAGTGCCGTGTGCGTGCCGTTGACCATGCCCATGCAACCGGCGGTGTTGCCGCCCGGATGCATGCCGATCTGCACGGGAGAGAGGACACTCAGGGTGTTGGAGACCACATAGCCGCTTCCCTTGCCATCGTCCACGATATCCAGAATCACGGGCGTGCTCGCGTTCGCCTCACCCAGAGTGAGGTCGCCGATCCACTGGTCCCGATTGCTGGCCCGCAGGTTGGAGCTGGGCAACATGTAAAGTACCTTGTCGGCAAGGGACGATCCTTGGAGACCGAATATCCCCTCTTCCACGCGGACAGGGCCCGTGAAGGTGTAGGCGTAGGTCGGGCGCATGCAGAAGCCGGTTATGCCGCGCTTGACAATGCCGCCGTCCGCAGTGACGCCGCCGAGTGCCGGATCGCTTGCGATGTTCATCATCAGCTCGCACCAGCCGGCATCACCGCCGAAGTACGAATTGGTCGGGGCATCGCTGGTGTCCAGGATGAGGCCCTTCTCGCCAATGTACGCCTGCTTGATGCCGATGTGCCCCGTAGGCCGCAGCACGCCGCCGTTGAAGTAGGCCTCCGATTTGCCGTTGCTGGTGGTGATGCGCCTGAGACGGAGCGTCGCTCCTTCGTTCAGGTAGAGCGTGCTCTCCGAAGCGTATCTGGCGAGTTCCAAATCATAGGTCAGGTTGAGTTCGCCGCCGTTCAGGTGGACATAGGCGGGCGAGTTGGTCATGCCGTTGGTCCACCGATATCCACAGGAGAGGGATTGCGCATTCAGCGTGCCGCCATTCATGATGAAGGTGTTGGTGGCATTCACGCCGCCGTTGGCGCCCAGACCGAAAACACCGGACACGTTGACCGTGCCACCGTTAACGGTCATTTCGGGGCGGCAGGTCTGGATTCCGCGATAGTCCCAGCCCAGCATCAGGGTTCCACTGTTGATGGTGCCGCCGTTGACGATTATTTTGGGCGCAAGTCCTTGCGGGGCGGTGACGGTGTCGCCGTTGTAATAGCCCATGCCGAACACACTTCCGACCGTGAGCGTGCCGTTGTTCATGATCAGATCGCCCGTCGTCTCGGTGCCCAGAGCGGTCGTGTGTGTGCCGACCCAGAAGTCGCCTTCGGCCACGACATTCGGCGCGTTGGCTTCATCGCCGACCGCACCGATGACCATCACTCCTTCCGCGATCAGCGCGCTTTGGATGGCGGACGATGCGGAGTCGCCGTTGGCGGGATAGCCAATCAGGTCATTGACGTTGTAGTTCGATCCGGTGTTGCCGAGACGGAACGATCCCGTGCCGGCGAGCGTGAGCGTGCCGGGACCGGACTTGATGAAGATCCCCGTGCCGAGACTGCACGAGAGCATCGTGAGATCGTTGTCGATAGCGACGATCGAACTCCGCGCGCTGCCGGAGTTGATGGTGAGTCCGGGAATGGTCTCGCCCGATCCGGTGTAACGCAGCGTGCCGGGACCGAGCACAAGGTCGGCGGGATCCTTCACGAAGGCGAGCGAGTCGATGATCGTGCGGCCGCTGCCGGTGGCGAGCCTGCCCGTGAAGCCGGCGGCGTTGTCGAACGCGACCGTGCCGCCCTCGCGCGGGGTGGGGTTCACGGTAATTTCATGTCCGCCGGTGAGTGCGCCCGTGACCATGATGGCGCTGCCGTTGGTCGTTGTGAAGAGGGCAGGACCGGAAAAGCCTGCGGCCGAGGCCACGATGTTGGAACCCAGTGTCGCGCTGATGGCCGCGTTGGCCGCGCCGTTGTTGAAGGCGAGTTGGGCACCGGTCAAGGTGTAACCGTTGGCGGCGGAGAAGGCGAGACCGCCGAGCGTCACGTCCGAAGCGAGCGAGACGGTCGCGCCGCCCGCTTGCGACTCCGTCGAGAATGTGGCGGTGGCGCCTGCCGCGTTGACCGGCGTACCGCCCTGCCAGTTCGCGCCGGTTGCCCAGTCGCCGCCTGCCGGGTTGATCCAGACATCGCCCAGTGTGGTTGCGGCCGCGACCGTGGCGACCAGCGACGCCGTGGTAGTATCCGTGACTGTGCTGAATGTGCAGACGGCACCGGAAGCGGGATTGGCGAGCGTCACATGCAGGTCACTCAAGGTCTGCGCATGCGCCAGCGGAACGGTGAGGAGGGTGTACGTGCCGGGTATCGTGAGCGGGTCGGATGATCTCGCGTTTTCAAAGAGCGAGACACTGAGCGGGGAGTTGTTGAGGTTCGCGAATGCGCCGGAGACATTGAGCGTCACACCTCTGAGCAGCCCGAGGGAAACGGAGGTGGTGTCACCGCCTGCCGTGCCGAGCGTGAGGGAAGACACGGTTTGCGACATGTTCGTGATGATGAGCGCTGCCCCCGAGGCGACGGACAGGTCGGATGCCGCCGGCAGGGTGCCGAATTGGCCCGTGGCCACCTTGCCGGAGAGGATCTTGGTGGGGCCGGTGTAGGTGTTTACCGCATTGAGGCCGAGCGTGGCCGAGGTACTGATGTAAAGATTGGAGACCGTCAGTCCGCCGTCCGGTGTGGCACCGGGAGCGGGGGTCAGTGCCGCAGCGAAATTCGCGGTGGCGTTATTGCCATCAAGAATGACGGTCATGCCTTTCGCACCGATCAGGACATCGGTGAGTGAGGCAGCAAGTGCGTCTACCGTTGTGCCCGCACTGAGGCGCGTCCTGAAATAGCCGCCGTCGAAAACCATGGTGAGCGTGCCGCTGTTGTTGCGTACGGTGTTGAGCGCGAGGACACCGCCGTCGCGGACGATGTTGGTGTTGATTGAACTGTTGGCACCGAACATGTTCCAGCCTTGGAGATAGGCCGAATCGCAGATCTCAAGCAGGTTGGTCGTTCTGCCGGTTGAACCCCCAAAAGAGATTTCGCCGCAATAGATGGTCCCCCCGTCATGGAACACGGTGGAGTTGGCGCCGATGTCGTTGCCGAGCTTGAACTGGCCGGAGATGGTCAAGGTGCCGCCGTGCATCTCGAAACGCGGGGCGCAGCGCTGCGGATATGTGCCCTGTCCCATTTTGTTACGCCCCATGTCGAGCGCCTTTTCAAGGGTTGTCGAGCCGCCGTAGATGCGCAGCGTAGATTGCACGGGCGTGGGAGCGGTCACAGCGGTGCCGTTCTGCTTGCCGATGTTGAACCAGGATTGGAATCGGTTGACACCGCCGCGGATTTCGAGCGTGCCGGCGGTTTCCAGTCCGTCGGAGGTCGTCCACGCACCAATCTGCGTATCGTAGTTCTGGTTGACATACGTGTTGCCGCCGCCTTCGCCGAGCACGACCGTGCCGTCCGCGATCATGAAGCCGGCCGTCCCGAGGGTGGGCGCGTCGCCGTTAGGCTGGATGTTCAGGCGGTTCTTGTTGATCGCGTCATTGATGGCGAAGATGTTCTCGCCGTACGCGATATAGTTGTCGCCGGAACCTGCAATATGGAGAGTTCCGGGGCCGGTCTTGATGAAGCCGCCGCCCGGCTGGATGAAGTTGCCGTTAAACCAGAGATTGGAGTTCACTTCAAACACGGTGACCTGCGTCCTTGACACCGTGTTAGAGATGGTGCGATCAGTGGCACCTTCCGCCGGTCCGTTGTAGCGGAGTGTGCCGGGGCCGAGGATGAGCATGTCGCCCGCGCCGATCGTGCTGTTCTTGTAACAATTCGCGAAGTTGTCCACAACCAGTGTGCCGCAGCCGAGAGTGGTCACACCGTAGTGGGCGTTGTTCGGATTGAGCGAGACGATGCCCCCGCCCGACAGACCTGGATTGATGGAGAGGTTCACCGCGCCACGGAATTGCTCCGTGACGTTTGTGGCCACGCCATCTCCGGGGTGAATGGTGACCTCGGCGAACCCCGCCGCGAGGGCTGCAACGGGGATCGCGGCACTCGCCACGATTGTAATAAAACCATCCAACATACGTTTTGTTTTCATCCTGTCTGTCCTCTTTGCTCTTTGTCTGCCCTAATCGGGTCTGACAGTGCCAAAGGATACCTGTTTGCTGCGAGCGTTTTGTTGGGCGCGTGTGAGAATTACGTTAAGCCGACGTTGTTCGGGCGCTCGCGCGCGCGAGGGGCGGTTTTTGTTCTTACCGCGATGTACCCGCCTTCACGCTTTCGTGCAACTTGACCGGATAGTCTGTGGTCAGGCAGTCGAAGCCCAATGCCGCGCCCAGCTTGTAGTCCGCCTCGGACAGCGTGGGCCAGCCAGTCAGTCCGAATCCGGCTTTTTTGGCGTCTCTAACGGCTTTGCGGGTGGTCGTGTCCATCGTCGGCGCGATCCGCTTGCAACCCAGTTCGAGCGCGGTCTTGACCACCTTCTCGTCCAGTCCTCCGCCGACGATCAATCCGATGTCGGCATCCGGATAGAGCCGCTTCATCGTGCCCAGCGTACGCCTGTCGAAGGAGGTGAAGATGTAGGTGCCGCGCGGCAGGGTGGTCGTAGCCGCCTCGTACAGGGCTTTGCAATAGATTTCCAGCCGTTCCTCTGGGTACAGTTTGGTGTTGGTCTTCATCTCCAATTCGATGAAGATGTCCGTCTTGTCCTTGAGATATTCGAAGAGGTCTCGCACGAGCGGGATCGGCTCGCCGGACTTTTTGAGCTTGAGCGCTTTTACTTCGTCTACGGTCAGGTCCTCGATCGCGCCGGTCCCAGTGGTGGTGCGTTCGAGCGTGTTGTCGTGCAGGAGCACGAGCACGTTGTCCTTCGTCAGACGGATGTCGGTCTCGAAACCGCGCAGCCCTTTGTCATAACTCGCGCGGAAGGCTCCCAGACTGTTCTCATCGTACTCGCGTCCGCCGCCCCGGTGCGCCAGCAGTCGCGGTGCGTCGGCCGTATTTCCCCACATCACTGCCAGCATCACAGCGCCAGCGAGTAACACCTTCTTCATTCTTTCTTCCTTTCTTCTGCTCATGTTTGTCTAGCGCATGAAAAGCACTGTGCCCTGCGGCGACCAGCGCGCGTAAGCAATGCCGTCCGTATCGATTCTGACCCGCAGTTTGGGTGTCGGTTCGACGCCGTCCATGACCACGCTCCACTTCGAAGCGTCGAAGCCGCCGGGCACCAGCAGGAACGGCGCGTTGAGCGCGGTCGGCTCGATGCCGGTCGGGTTGCGGACGCGGACGACACCGCCATTTGCGGCGGTCAGCGCGTTCACTTGCAGCGGAGCTGTCTGGTCGGCGAACACCTCGAACCCGGCACCCGCCTCCAGCGTGACGTTAGCCACCGTTCCCGTGCCGCCCAGCAAGCCGCCGTTCTTCACGGTGACCGCGCTCGTCGTCAGCGAGCCGTCCACACGCAGGACACCCTGCGTGA
>Ga0255340_1005726_pt1 | contig 11179 bp, 19 predicted proteins | sample wastewater_treat_7_FD_192417 | JGI IMG/M metagenome (GOLD analysis project Ga0255340, IMG submission 192417) | Wastewater microbial communities from Lulu Island WWTP, Vancouver, Canada - plant10 | ecosystem: Engineered > WWTP > Wastewater > Unclassified | place: Canada: Vancouver, British... | reverse complement strand
ATCTCGGTCAGGAATGTGGATGAATGTGCCTCGTTGCCGTGACTGGTCGGTGTCCGACTGTCTGACAGCCGGGAGTCATCACCTGCACAGACAGTCCCGGATGTCGTGCCGACATCGCCGTTTGCGTTCAGGTTTTCATACGTCACACCGGAGGCGGGAATATATGTCTCGGAATGAGCGGTATTATCATGGCTTGCTGGAGTGAATGAAAGAGGTTTATCGGCCACTCCATCCCACGGCACCGAATCAGCCGCATCAACGACTCCATCGTTATCAGTATCGTAAACCGCCTTGGTCATATCTCCCAGCACGCCTGACAGGAAGTTGGAACGGGTCATTTTCCGGTGGACTGACGCCGACGTGTCGTAAATTGGAATATAATCATCGTCTGCGATGGTTGTTTCAGCAGTCAGTTCGTTCGTCGCTTGCTGTGATCCAATTGTGCTCCTGACTGTTGCTGCGTCTGCATCGTCAAGTATTGTCCGGGCAAATGCAGTAATATCAGTGACTCCTGCCTGATCCTCTCCAGTAAAATATGGGAGTTTGTTTGCGTCACTTGTCACCCCTGCCAGTGCGGTAAGAGTCGCATCTGCCGGTTGTGCTCCTACGTCTGCCGGAGTGAGGGAGATATCTGTAGACAGTGCCTTTGAGTTGACAGTCCGTGATGTGGGGACTGCACCCACGTCGCTCGCATCTAGCGTAACATCAGCCGACAGTGCCTTTGAGTTGACAGTTCGGGTTGTTGGGACTGCACCCACGTCGCTCGCATCTAGCGTAACATCAGCCGACAGGGCTTTTGAATTGACAGTTCGGGTTGTTGGAACCTTCCCCCCCAATGCCATATTCAGGTCAGTCTGGTCTGCCAACGTGCCGGTGATGCTGCCCCATGAGGTAGTGGCTACGCTGACATCCCCCCATTCAGTATCCTGATCTGCATCCGTCTTCTTCTGCAAAACCTGCCCGGTTGTTCCGCCGTCAGGGACTCCTCCTCCAACATCCCCGGATATCTTCAGCGGGTTTGCGGCTGTGCCAAGCGGGTTGCCGTCTTTGTCTACAAGACGGGCTTTCATTTCAGTCATGCTGCCTCCACATGAAGGGGGTTTTCAGTAGTGCCGAGCGTTTCGCCATCTTCATCAACGAGATAAATATCAACTTCCATGTTCAATCACATCCAGATTATATTCCTTAACATACTTCTCAATCACAGGAGAATATACTTCGGGGTCTCTCATCTTTGGCCGGTGGTTGTGAGCGGCTTCTTGGAGGTCTTTCCGAATCATATCCCCGAGTTCTTTTGACCATTCGGCCTTGTTTGTAATTATTGAAGGACCTGAAGGGATGAACGTCACTTCAAGATCGTCGTTGTCAGTAATCGTGATCGACCCTGCAGATTTCTTGATCCCGGCAGATCGTTCTTCTTTATCTCCGAACTGAACAGCCCGTGCTCTCCCCGTATACGACTCTTTCTGATACCCTGTAGGTTGGCTGAACTTCTTCGGATCTCCATGATCATCTTTCATTGCTCCGTCCGTTTTGGTAGCCCCTTTAATCTTTGACAGCTCTTCCTGCGAATAATACTCTACGCCAAGCGTCTTTACGCTGTCACCCATCCCTGCAAGTCGCATGGCTGATGGAACCTTGATCCCGCATCCGACAAGGATAGCAACGGTGTTTGCCCGTGTGGCAGCAATCTCTGCCATCTTGATCTCGTCGTCAAGGTCAATGTCACGGATGAACGAGAACTTCCAGTACTTTGTGTATCCTTTGAGGTAAGGAAGAACTTCATCGTTGATCTTCTCCTCAAGGAACCGCATGATCGGGTAAAGCACCTTGCTCTTGGTGATGTTTCGCCCGATATACGCGGTTGCTCTGTTCACGTTCGATCCCATGAACTCTGACGGCTGGAACCCCCACATTGCCCATACCAGTTGACCTACAAACTGCTGGCCTTCGAGCCACTCCATATCGTGCAACGTATGTGCAAGCGTGGTGATTTCTTCGTCCCTGACGGTATGGAGAACCGACCCGAAGTTGTTTGCACCTTTGTTGGCGGTCTTGACCTCGTTGACCCGTTCCATCATCTGTTTCGGGGTCATGACCTGCGGGTGTTTCCAGACAATAGATGGCACCACTCCGTTGGCAAAGGTCATGCCGGCAGCACGGGTAGAGTCGATAAGATACTGGATCTGATACTTCAGGAATTGGATATAGTCGGTGCCATACACGTCGTCCGACTTCGGATACAAAGAAAAGTAAACGATCTCTTCGGGCATGAACGAGACATAGATCCCGGTCCGTGACCGCTGCCACCATCGCTGGATGTACCCCCGTGAAAGGTATCCTACCTGATCTTGGATTGGATACATGTCAGGATACGATATGTGCATGACGTCCCGGTCGATCTCCGGCCAGAACTCTGTGCCTTTATACGCTTTCAGTTCTGCCAGATGCCCTCCGGCGGTAAACGTCTTCACCCACACCATTGCGTCATATCGCAGTAGGTCTGGAAGCCCGGCTTTGACCAGATCGCTCCATGTGTCCTGCGGGTTAGGGTGCCTTAGAAACTCCTCTGCTGCTTCAACGTGGTCGCCTTTCTTATCGACCACTCTGAAATCAAGAGAACAGATGTAGTCCTGCATTGCCTTCTCGACCAGAAGGAAGTATACCGTCTCGGCCATTCGGTCGTTCAGGTTCTTGTCAAAGTTGGACCGAAACACCCCAAGAGTATTATAGTAGTTCGATATGGATGCGATTGCACGCCGGAATTTTGTGTTCTGATCCCAGTGCTGCAGGTGTTTAGGAGAAGGAGAGTAGCCATCGCTTACCTGCGACGGAGTTGGCAGACTGAACGCTTTAATCATTATTTCAGTAAGGGTTTCGGCAGGGAGCGTGTTGAACGCAGATATAAGAGTTTCCCTGTTTTCACCCCCGATCCAGTCTATATCAACCATCAGGTGTAATTTGGAGAGAGGGATATAAAAAGAGATGTCTACTTGACATCAGTGCCAAACAATTTCTCTCCTCTGATGAGTTCCCTCCACCGGGCGAGGTTGAACTCTTTCCTGATATTTGGCCTCCATGGCTTCATCATGAACTCGTCGGTTATTGGTTGACGCCGGATAAACACCCACGGCATTCTGATCCATGCCGACAGATGGGACATGATCAGCGTCTTTGGATACCTCCATGCGGACATCACACTCCATGCAGCCCAGAGCAGGGTCTGATATACGGCGAGGGGGAACGGCAGGTGTTCCCATACGAACCAGTAGTAATGGCGGATGGCATAGTAGAGCAACCGGGGTCTCACGCGGTTGACGTTACTGATATGATGGTATGCGACCAGCATCGGGCAATACATGGTGAGGTATCCTGCTTTGAACAGCCGTGCTCCAAGATCAACCTCGTTGTCATAGAGATAGTAGTCCGGGTTATACCATCCTACCTTGTCCCCGGCTTCGCGTTTGAACACACATGCTGCTCCATGGAACTGGAGGTTGACATCGAACATCTCTTCCCTGAACAGCCCGGCTTTCAGATCCTTGGTCTTCCGGTCTCCTTTCATCATGTTGGGAGTCAGGCACCCGAGTTTATACCCACGGTTGACATAATCGGTGATTTCAGGGGCCATCTCTGTGTCATCAAAGAAGTTTATTCCTTTATCCCATCCGCCGAATATGGTAATCGCATTGGCAATGTATGTCGGATCAAGTTCTGCATCGTTGTCCATACAGACGACATAATCCCCTTTTGACGACATGAACCCTGTGTCAAGCATGACCGACGCACCAAGATCGAGCCGGGTGATGATCAGCCTGATATCCTCTTGGTCCCTGCACCATTCGATAGACCCGTCTGTTGACTGGTTGTCCACTACGACAATCTCGGTTCGTTCAGGCGGCCATACTTGTTTCCGTACCGAACCGACCGCCCGTTTCAGATCGTCGAGCCGGTTCCAGTTGCCAATAACCACAGATACGAGCGGGAGAGCCGAATAGTCGTCTTGAGATTGTGGGCCATCACACATACTAAATAGTGTGGCACAGACCTTATTCTATGTATCGCAAATTGCGCACGCTGCGAGATCTCGGAATCCCACTTCATAGGACTGTTACAAACCCGTCAATCGCCTCGATGTTGCTGTATAGAAGATCCCAAAAGATGCCAGCCCCATGGTATATTCAGGTCGAACCAGCACGGGCGTGCAATCTGCATTGCCCTCACTGTGTCCCGATCGAGCGAGGAGGGTTTATGGCGATGGATACGTTCACCCGGATCATGAACAATAACCCGAACGTTCAGTATGTGAAACTGCAGGGGCTGGGCGAACCGTTGATGAACCCTCATCTTGCCACAATGGCTGCTTATGCAAAGGCACGGGGGTGCAGAACGGAAGTGATATCAAACGGGACCATATGCCCGGAACAAGACCTGCTTGATTGTGTTGACACCTATGTAGTATCCATGGAGACGTGCGACCCGGAGAAGTATGCAAGTATCAGGGGGATTTCAATTCGGTTTGTTCAAAACACCCTTGAGGTGTTGAGAGACAACTTTGACGGTAATATTGGTATCAACTGTGTGTTGACAGGAGATACCACGGACGAGGATGTCGAAGGCATAAAAGAGTTTGCGAAACAGTATGGGGCGTTTGTAACTACCCCCATGATGCAGAACTGGTTGTCGCCCGGTCAACCGGGATACGATGAGATGCGGCAGAAAGTGGGTGATGCGTTGTGGGCTCACCATGGGGAGTTTGGGGTGGCAGATATGAATCAGGAACGGTGGTGCCAGTGGGCATACACGCAAGCGTTCTATGATTACCACGGGCGGTTACACCCATGTTGTATCAGGATGAGCGACTGTTATGATCTTGGGAAAGACTGGAACGGGTTACAGATGCAGACGTTCAGAAAAGAAAGGAAAGGGCATTCGTTCTGCAAGAACTGCCCGTTATGACGGGGGATTCGCATCAAACAACCTTATCTGGGCTTCTTGTGAAAAGTAATCATCATACATTGTTGAGTAATTCTGTTTTGCGTGCTCGAAGAGAGAGGACATACTTATACTCCGAGGAACTTTGAGATGGGGCCACCAACATTTGCTTTTTCCGGGAACGTGTCTTTCCGGTAGAGGTGAAACACTTTTGCTGTGCCGTTTTGAGTAGTTACTGTCCGATCATCTGCGTCGATATAATAGGTCTTCTCAAAGAACCTGATGAGTTCGGCCTTATCTACTTCATCGGAGTAAGTACCAGAACATTTGCCTGTTAGGTTGTGGATCTCAATCTCACAGCGGATAACGTCAGCAAAGTCTTCTGGCTGCAGATTCCATTCTCCCATCTCGATGTCACATTTCAGGAACACTTTCTTGCCGACGGTAGATTTGGTTACTCCTTTGAACGTGGATTTCCGGGCATAGAGTTCCCTGCCATCCCAGTTCATCAGTGCCCATCCTTTCTCGTCTTTTGGATTGGCAATAGCAAACGGATAGAACCCGCAGTCAATACGGTTCTTCTCCATGTTAATCTGGAATACGTCAAACCACACGGGTTCAACCGCAATGATCTGTTTCTTGAAGACTTCAGATGCCATGAGGGTAAACCCGCCAAAACAAGCACCGAGATCTATCAGCACATCTGCCTTCTCAATGCCTTCGAGAGAATACGTCTCTCTGCCGTCTTCGTATAACCAGTTCCGTGCCCCCATGTCGATTACTTCGTGCCCGTGATGTTCAATAAAATTCATCTTATCAACTCCGGTATGACTGCAGTGTCAGACCCAATGTCAATAACGCAGTCGTCCCATGATTCTACAATATCTGGTATCTGTGCATATATGTTGTCTTCGTCGGAATCATCGCCGATCATGCCGAAACACGACGGGTTGGCGCCGTTCATGCCATAGTTCACCAGAGCGAGTGCGATGACGGTATCGTCATGAAACCCGTCCGGTGCAGCATACTTGACGTTGCCAAACCTGCTGACTTCAAACGTATACGCTTCAAGTTCTTCTTTCAAGACGGGGATATCAGGGATGTAAATCTGCCGGCGGTCGAACGCCAGTTTCAACCCTTTGATCAGCATCGGTTTTGTAGCGACGTTCATGTTGATACCGATACAGTTTACTCCTGCCTCAAGCAGCCGCTCGTAGACGGGTTCCCCTTTCCCAGTTGAATCAATATAGGTTATTGGCGATCCATAGTCAACATATACCTGTTTGATATGTTGCTCGACCACGGTCCATTCCATGTCGGTGAACCGTTCAAAATACACCACTTGTTTTGACTCCATGTCAGCAACGAAGATGACATTGAAGTCTTGTTTCCGGCCAAGGTCCACCCCCATACAATAGAGATGGCCGGGAACATATTCTGAAAGAATGTCGTCCCTGATACACTGGATGAACGACTGGAACACCATACCCCCGCCTTCAATGAACTCTGCCATGATCTCTTGTTTGAACGCAAGGTCAGGGAGTTCTTCAGCCATGGCATCCACTTCAGACTTCCGAAGGAACGGGTTGTCATACGACGTGTAATGGAACCCGGCGTAATCGGCATATTTGGGGTCGGTGCTGACTCCTTTCATATACTCCTTATAGAACCAGTTCTTCCCTTTCGGGGTCGATATCATCCAACACCACCCCATTTTGTCTGCGAGGGCCGGTCTGATAGCTTCTGTCCACACGTCTTTTCGGAGCATGGCTGCTTCGTCAAGGATACATCCATCAAGTCCTTCCCCACGAAGGGTATCCGGGTTATCTCCCGACCGTGCCCACAAGTTTGCCCCGTTCTTTAGAATGATCCGTCTATCACCGATATACTGTTTTGCGATGAGTTCTTTCGGCAGGAACTTCGTGATCTCTCTCCAGATGATCCCCGTCTGTACAACAACGGGAGCGACTACGAAATACATCCCCCCCGGGGTCTCGAGTGCCTTGACTATGATTGCCCGTGACGCCAACCGGCTTTTACCAAACCGCCTGCCTGCACGGATGATCTTGAACCGTCTTGGGTCGTTATATATCTCGATCTGATGAGGATGGAGATTAATCTCTAACGTCGGCATCTAAAATTGCATCCACATATGGCGAGTTGAACAGGCTGTCCGGATCCTCGTCTTCCCGCTGTTGCTCGATAGTAATCGGAATACTCTCCTTGAACCCGGCCGTGTTGTTGACTTTGATCTCGACTTTATCATTGGTACTCTGTTTCTCTGGTTTGTCGTAATACATTCGCTTTGCCTTCTGAAGCATTTCTATGTATGCCGACCCCATCTTCAGATCAGTTTCAAAGTCGATTGCGCAGCCGATACGATACACGGTTTCAAAGAACTCGTCTCGCAGCCCTTTTTCCCCTCTGACAAAGAGGTTGAAGAACCGGCGTTTATGCTCATCGTTTGAATTCTTCAGCCGGCACATCTGACCTTCTTCTGGCGTCGTCAGAGGGCAGTAATGGTAATACTTGCATGACGAGTCGCAATCGCCTCTATCGTCAATATACTTCCGATACTCTTTCCACTTATAGGGTTTGGTAGACGTGTTGACCATGGTGAAAGATCTGTGACGTGATTATTTAATAGGATTGGGCCCGCAATATATGCTTATGTCTATACGATCACCGTGCTGTATCAAGGATTTGAGGATGACAAAGGTGAAAGAGGACACCGAAGGCAGAGCCAGACTTTATGTAGCAACGTGCAGCAAGTGTGAAGAGACATACAATGTTGCCATCTACCCCGCTAACTATACCTCCAGTTCTGTTTGATTTTCATGACGCCACCACCTCTTCATCGGCCTCCACTCTTCACATTTGGTTAACTTGCTATCAAGAGCTGATACAGGCACCCGAAAGTGAGTGCAGTAATAGTTCTGACATCTTTTGCATCGAAGGCACAGTTTTGGACCCTTCGTTTTATCTGGCATCGTAAGCATTAATGGCCCACGCGCAAACATATACCTATGCCGCAACTGACGACTTACACCGTCCGGTTTAAGCAAACCATCCGTGGGGGCGAGACGGTTCAGGACGAATACCTGTTTGATTCCCCCTGTGAGGCATATGCCGCTATCCAGAACCTGCTTGAACGCCCATCTGTGCATTCATACAAGATCCTAAAAGAAGAGTCCATCAGCCTTGAAGAACTGAAAAATGAGATGCGAGAATCTCTTGAGATAATCAAGAAGAGTTAGACATTTCGAGCCCGCCAGCCAGACTTGGAGGGGTCTTTCATAAGTTTCTGCATTGTCTCCATGTCGCCGCAGAACAGTTTGCCGGTGGGAGAGATGAGCAGAATCTCTTCGGTTTCTTTTAATTTGACGTCAGGGTTCTCGTTATGCCCAAGTCTCCATCCTTCGCGTTCCTCGAGGACAACCCGCATGTACGCTCTGTTGTTTCCCATGCAAAATAGATACGGGCCGCGACGATATAAGAGTTATGTGCCAGAGGGGGCCCCATCGCCCCGCATCTGTGCAACAAGAATGTCCGAGACTTCTGATTCTCCGTCTGCTGCAAGTGATCGGTCTATTGGTGATATGGAATAGAGCAGTGCGAGCAACTCACCAACATGGGTCTTTTCTTCTAACAGGATAGATCTGACAACTGCCTTAACGAGAGGGTTGGATGATGTCTGGATGATTTCGTCATACTGGTTTACGGCCTCTAGTTCGGCTGCAATCTGGAACCGAATGGCTCGTATGATCGTATGCTCATCTTCGGGGGGATGGCAAGGAGCCGAGGCCGTAAACGGGGTTGTGAACGAAGGCATCTGATTCAGGGTAGAACTACATGTCCAAAGGTCGATTCCAAGCACGTCCCGGTATCCGAACCGGGCACATAGTAGTGTCACCTACCCATGTAATAATCTTTTTCTTCTTAGCTCGGGCAAGACCCACGGTCTCCACATTCTCACCCGGACAGACTTGCCGCCGAGTTCGTCCTGTATCCACCCGTGTTCCATTTTAGAGTTGCCGACGAGCGATTCGGGGATACCTATCAACACCCGTTTCCCAAACTCATACTTCGGGCATCTCGCGATATGTGCCATGAACAACACACGCGGTTCGTTCTCATACTTCCATCTGCTTTGAATGGCAGGCATCTGCTTACGCAGTTCTTTCATGTTCAGCGCTATCTTTGATGCTGGCGGGGATTCCTCCAAGATCTATCGCCTCCGACTTGGACTGTTTCTTCTTTGGCTCTTCTGTTACCGGGGGTTCTTCCCCGTCAAACTGGTGGTTGTCACACCGTTCGTCAAACATGACCCAGTGCATCCCCAGATCGCACTTGAACGATTTTATGAGAACGCTATGGTTCCTCGGGGTCGTGCCGTGCATACAGTTTCCGCATACCCGGTGTGGCCCTGTCATTTCCATGCGTTTGATATTTGTAGGGGATGCAAAAATAGGTTGTGCCTGATTACGACAATCCGTGAGCGGTTACTGCCTGTTTCAGATACGGGTAGAAATCTTTGACTCTTACGATGTCGCCGTTCGTGCTGATGATCACTTCGTCTGGAGGGGGGACATAGAGAACCACCTGTTCAATTGCTCCACGGTCCCAATCTTCTTTCCAGCACATGCCATGAACATACCGCATCTTCTCAATCGGGTTTCGTCTGGTCTGCGGGGACACAACCGATGTGGGTTGGATGTAATACCAGAGGTTGTTGAGCGTTGTCCCTATAATCACCCAGTGCCGTTTCCATATCCGCACTCGTTCGCCTTTCCCTTCTTTCAGTCGGTATGCATCAATTCTCACTCTTTCATCAACAACGGTCGTTTCACTTTGTAAGGACACGGTTCACCCCATTCATTACACTCGTCGCATTTACCATACTTGTGATAATAGTACGCAATAATCCCGAAGAACTCGATCTTCCGCTTACACCACATCCCATAGATCATATCTCCACAACCGGCGACCCACACCACTTCTTGAACCACTGGAGCAACCTGTTAATCGGGCTCTTCTTTGCCTCAGCAATCTTCTGTTCGCGGACTCTCTTTTTTTGAAATGCGTTATATTCGTCTACCTGCCGTGCATACTCAGTCAGAGTGACCCCGCCCCGAACGACACTCTCATCTGGACAGATCATAGTGGAGGCACACATCATATCTGCTGACGCAACATAACGGCCCACGAACTCTTCCGGAATTAAAGAATCCATACTTATACATGTGGGCCAACGTCCTTAAATCTTATGAAGGGGTATAAGATATGTATGGATCTGATGCTCCGTGAAGAACGTGTGCTTGAGAAGAAAGTGAAGATCAGTAAGGATAATGGTGAAGAGTATTCAGTAGTGATATCAGACCGGGTGTTCTCTGGGGGTAGCAATGTTTTAGGCAACCTGCCATATAGAGTATCTATAGAGATCCCGAAAGAGAAGTGGGACCGGATCACCGTGGGTATGAGAGTCAATGTCACATGGGATCTCCCTGACGTCTGACCCGAATTTGTACTATGAGGAAAACAAAAATGGAAAATGCCGGGAAAATGTTTTTGAAATTTGGCTTATTGTCCACTGTGAATAATTTTCGGATTCGATTTTACTGGGCAGTTTTCCATTGGTTCTGGAAACGCAGCGATATACGCGAGGCTGAAGTTACGAGTCCCAGCAACCAGTATTTCCTCAAGGATCTGCCCGCAGTAATGTTGCCCGACATCGTGGTCAAATTTGCAGAACGGGCAGCCGGAACAGTTCTGAAACTTGATTATTACTTCCATATGAGAGATTAGACGAGTGGTGATATAAATGGGATTGTTGTCACATGCAGTGGTTATGTCTTGTGAGACGTGCCGGATGCAGATGATAGATGAGTGCCCTCTTGGGGTAGACGACCCCGACGAGTATGTGTGCAGGAACTACCTGCCGGGAGTGAGGATTGATCCTCGGGTAGATTATGCAGGAGAGTTTGAAACATGATCGATTTATCAACCATTTCAACCGATGAACTCGTTGCTGAACTCAAGACCCGGCATGAATTATGTCCAGTTTTAGATGAAATGACCAGAGATCCCATGTGTCTATTCGTCACGACAACTGAATCGTTGGTGAAGGAATTAAGCAAGAGGGATGAGGTGATAGTGCCATATCCAGATCTATGGTTTGGTATTATCAATAACGAAATTAAGTGTGGGAAATTCCAAAAAATCCTGGTGGTGCGGGAATGACCGA
>Ga0255340_1005703_pt1 | contig 11208 bp, 8 predicted proteins | sample wastewater_treat_7_FD_192417 | JGI IMG/M metagenome (GOLD analysis project Ga0255340, IMG submission 192417) | Wastewater microbial communities from Lulu Island WWTP, Vancouver, Canada - plant10 | ecosystem: Engineered > WWTP > Wastewater > Unclassified | place: Canada: Vancouver, British... | reverse complement strand
CCCTTCCATCTCTGGTTTGATGAAAATATCATACGCGCGCATCGGAAGACAGGTCCAAAGGGTAACATTCTCAAGGCGATCCTTCTGCCGGGCGAGCTCTTCAAGCAAACCAACCGGTTCCGAGGCAGCAATACCAATCTGGATGGTCATCCCCGATTGAACTTTTCCGACCGCTTCTTCAAGTGATATAAGTTTGTCTTTATATTCTTGCTGCCAACTCATAACATCACCTTAAGGCATGATAAAGGCTGTAGCTGCCTGGTTGTAACCCACACCAGAGCCGCAGAAGACTACGCGCATACCAGATGTGATTTTGCCAAGCTTAACAGCATCGTCAAAAGCAACGGGCAAACATGCTGAGCCCATATAGCCCCATTTATCCATCACATGATGGGCTTTTTCAACAGGTAAGCCAAGTTCTTCCATGACCAGGGCGATACTCTTGATATTGACCTGGGTAAAGATGATGTGATCAATATCCTGAATATCAAAGCCACCATTCGCGGCACATTCGCGCACGCGAGCAGGCCAGCCTTCGTGGTTAACCGTTGGCGGGAAAGGCGTAACAAGCTTGACTTTTGTGCGGCCAGCTTCGACGCTCTCAACCGAAGCTGGTTCGTAAGTACCACCGGAGTAAATACCCCAATGTTTGTGGTAAGAGCCATCAGCTTTAATCGAGGTAGAGATGTAACCAGGCTTGTCTGAAACACCCAACACAACCGCACCAGCACCATCGCCATAGAAAAAGGCAGTGACGTCATGTTTGACATCCGCTAATCTGTGCATCATATAAACGCCAATTACCAGAACGTATTTCAAATTGGCATTTACTGCCATCATACCCGCGGCTTGAGCCAAAGCGGTTGGGAAGGACGCGCACGCGCAGCCTACATCCCAGGTTCCAGCATTGACCGCGCTGATTTTGTGTTGCACCACAACGGATGTGGCAGGTGTGATGTAATCAGGGCTGTCCGTACCTACAATGACCAGGTCGATTTCTTCGGGTTTAACGCCAGCATCAGCCATCGCGGCTTTGGCAGCTTCTGCAGCCAAATCTGACGTTGCCCAGTCATCCGGAGCATAAAAACGGGTTTTGATACCACTGCTGTTCTCAAATTTGCCCACAACTTCCGCTAATTTCTGTGAATTCTCACCCATCCATTCCGCGAAAATCTCGTTGGTGATTTCATTTTCAGGAATATAACGTCCTGTACCAATTATTGTTGCGTATCTTGTCATTTCATCTCACTTTCGTGTTTGTTCAAGTGCTTATTAGTTTTTTTAATTACGTACCTAAAACGATGCCACCATCAGCGCTAATCACCGCACCATGGATATAGGAGGCTTCGTCACTGGAAAGCCAGCAATAAACGTTGGCGATTTCTTCGGGTTTGCCAAGTCGTTTCAATGGCGCGTTGGCAGCCATGTTTGCCAATACATGCTCTGGCATCTTCAAGACCATTTCGGTCAGGATAAAACCAGGAGCAACCGCGTTGACACGAATTTGGTACTTACCCAATTCGCGCGCCCAGGTTTTGGTCATGCCAATCACGCCGAATTTGGTCGCGGCGTAGTTGGTTTGGCCAAAGTTGCCATAAAGGCCCACCACAGAGGACGCGCTCGTAATGGCGCCACCGCCCTGCTTAATCATGTATGGAACCACAGCCTGGGTACAGTTGAAGACACCCTTAAGATTGACGGCAACTACAGCGTCAAAGGCTTCTTCGCTCATTTGACCAACCATTTCGCCTTCTTTGAACTTGACGAACTGACCATCTTTGGTGATGCCAGCGTTGTTGATGAGCACATCAACCCTGCCAAATTCTTCAACGACCTGGTCAACAAAGGCTTGCACAGCCTGTCGATCGGTGACGTTAACCTGATAATATTTCGCGTTCTCACCCAGTTGCGCGACGAGGGCATCCCCCGCAGCCTGGTTGAGATCACAAATAATGACTTTTGCGCCTTCGGCGTAAAACTTTTCAGCGGTCGCTTTGCCAATACCAGCTGCGCCACCCGTGATGATACATACTTTATCTTTTAAACGCATGAAACTCTCCATTCTGATTGATATAGCCAGCAAAATAAACCAGCTTTGGAAACTTATGAAGAGTTTACAATCCAGGGGTTACAAATCGGTTACAAATCCAGGGGAAACTTAGCGCAGATGTCGTAAGAGGAAAGTTTTAAGTTGATCAGCATGATAAGCATCACCCAATTGCGCGCTTAAGAATTCGGTGGCATCTGCGTAAACTTTACGAACCATGCTGATATTGCCCAAAGCATAATATGCTTTCATTTGGTAAAGATAGGCGCGTTCAAACAAGGGATCCTTTTGGATAACCTGATTGGCAATCAAAATAGTTCTGTGAAAATCGCCTTTGACAAATAAGTCTTCTAAAACTTTTCCGGCACAATCCAAAAACAGACGATGAAAATACTGCATTTCAATAATTAGCGCATCCTGGCTAACTTCGCCTTCCAGCAACTTGCCTTTATAAAGCGTTAGTGCTGAATTCAGGTCTTCAATATCATCACTGCTGGCAAGGTTTTCAAACTGCACATGATCCAGGATGTTTCCTGCCAGAGGATTAAGCGCGTAGTGGTCTCCATCCCTTAGCACAAAGAAAGCCTGCTCACCACTGGGACGGTTGGGTTCAAGCGCGTTATTTAGCGCGCTCACAACCACTTTGAGTGCATTACTTGCCGCTGTACTGGCAGAATTTGGCCATAACATTGTCAGAATTTGCCCTTTGGACAAGGGTTTGGGATAACTCACAGCCAGAATTTGAAGCAGATGGCGGGCTTTCTCGCGCTTCCAGGCTTCGTTGCTGATTCTTTGTTCCCCTAAAAAACATTCAAATGGGCCCAATAAGGAAAGTCGCAAACGATAGCCCGGATGGTAATTTATTTTTTCAAAGCCCTGCTCTTTTAACAATCCTTCAACAAACCCTGCTTCAATAGCTGCGTCTCGGGCTTCAATCAATAAAGGCACAAAGCAGACTGTGTCATTCGGACCAAGCAGGCTGGGCTTGACAAGAAAGAACTCATAGCTTTTATCTTTAATAACCGCGAGCGCTTGCTCCAGAAACAAGCGGCAGGAATTCTTGTAACCCTGCAGACCTGCCAAATAAGCTTGCCAAACCCAACACGCCATCAGAGCAAAATCGTCGCCAACCTGCAGCGCCATCGTTTCAGCAAGCGCCAGTTCATTGGAAGCTGAACCAAACTCTCCTGCTTGCGCCAGGCTCGCGCCCAGGGAAATCCTAACCAACATCCCAATCCACACATCGCCGGATTGCGTCGCAAGAGCAATCGCAGCTTGGGCAACGCGCATCGCCTCGCCAAGTTCACCGGCATAGCCAAGCAACCTGCATAAACCCCACAGGGGCTCGACGTTGATGCGCGCCACATCCATATCGCGCATAGCGTCTTCATAAAGTTGCTTGATTTCTTCCAAGTGACCGGGCTGGATAGCTTTGGCAGTATCCAATTGCTGGGCATGCGCCAGACGCATTTTGCCAATGCGTAAACCCAAAGAAGCATGACTTTTTTCAGCAGCGTTAAGTCCTCTTTGTGCGGCTGACAGAGCTTTATCCTGATTTCCGACAAAAACATGAAATAAGGAAGCCAACAAGGATGTATCGCGATGGAAGCGTTGGGGCTTTGGTAGCGCCATCGCAGTATTGTTTTGATCAAGACGACCAAGCAAAGTCAATCCATCCTGAAGCCGACCCGTCCTGAGCATCATACGCGCTTCAATAAAATCCTGCTCTTCATGATAGTCAGGGCTTAAAGCTCGGGCTTTTTCCAGACTTTCAGCGGCTTTGAGTGGCTCGCCCTGGTTCAGTTGATTTTCCGCAATTTGTGTCAGCAAGCCAGCCACTTCATTAGGACTTTCTTTGGCATCCATCAACTGCAATGCCCGGCTCAGCAACTGACTGGCATTGCTGGGGCGTAAAGTATCCAGGTAAACCTGGGCTTGACCGCGCAAAGCCAATGCCATACCATAGTTGTTTTCCTGCTTCTGATAAATTCTTTGCGCCGCACGGTAAGATTCCAATGCACGTTCAAATAATGCATCATTACGCTGCACTTCACCCATAAGGTAATTGCCGTACGCGTAATCATCTAATAAATTTTCCGGCAGTTGTCCTACAAAATAGCCCACACTCTGATGGAGACCTCGGCTCAACATCTTGCTGCCGACATCATCCAAAAGTTGCATAACCCGCGGATAGTCTTCAGCTGACAGTAAATGCGAGATAGCTTCCTGCCAATCTTCATGAGCGATAAAGTAACTGGCAACTTTTCGATGAAGCTCTTTAGCCATGTCTTGGTTTTTCTGAAGCTGCTCACGTAAAAAATTTTTAAAAATATGATGGAAACGATAAACCCCTGGCTGCAGCTGTTCCAAAAACAAGCCTTCGCTAAAAAGCTCATAAAGTTCGTCCTGGGTATCCGTTCGATCCAACAGGAAATCACAGGTGTCACTATCCAGAAACTGCAAAATCGAAGAATGAGCTAAAAAAGTTTGTCGTTTGTTGTCTTGCTTGTCAAAAACTTCTTCGGCGAGGTAATCAAAAAGATAGCCTGCGGAAATTGGCTTTTCATCTTCCAGCACTAAACTCAGCTGCCCTTCCGGGTATGAGCGCAAATTATGCCAAACAGCTTGCAAAGCAACAGCCCAGCCTTCGGTACGATTGTGTAGTTTGAGCACATCTTGCGGATCCAGATTGAGGTGATAAACTTTGTGGAACAAGTCCTCTACTTCATCAACAGAAAAGCTCAAAGTATCCCGTCCAATTTCAAACAAGCTTCCCTGGGCTTGCCAGCGACTCATGGATGGAAAACTGAGCGGTATGCGACTGGCGATCAAAACATGCAGATTGGCAGGCAGATGATTGATGAACCAGTCAATCAATTTCATGATTTCATCGGATTCTTCCACGCTCTGAAAATCGTCCAAAACCAACAAGGCTTTTGTCTGAAGTCCCTCGCTCAGGGCATTTACCAGAGCGATGATGGCCTCCCGGCCTTCGGCATCCGAATCGAGCAAGAGACGCAAAGCAGTTTGACCATATTTGTGATTACCGCGGTTAAAAGCAGTAAAGAAGTTGGCTAAGAAAAGTTTGGGGTCACGCTCGGAGGGTGAGACAGAATACCAAAAAACCGGGATATCCAGCTTTGAGATAAAACCTAAAATGGAAGTTGTCTTGCCGTAACCTGTTCCCGCGCACACAATGCTGAGAGGGTAGCGCAAGGATTGGCTTAGCGCCTCATCCAATCGTTCACGCGCCAAAACATTTCCCCGCTGGGCGGGAGGTGTTAGCTGGCTGAGAATGACCCGGGTCAAAGAACTCATGGGCTAATTTTATCATTAGCCCATGATTTAGTCTTTCTCTGAGTTAAATTTCAGGTCGCATTTCGACCAAAGAGTTTTTAAATCTTAGCTATTCCCGCGAGATGTTCACAAAAATGAGCGACAACTAAAATGATCATGTTTCACACAGGCAATCTCATATCGACTGATATAGGTGTAAATTAGCTTTGAGCTTAATCAAACTTCATTTAAAATACAAACCCATCGTGTATAATCAATGTATACATGAAAAAGCTTACTATTTCTTTAGAAAAAAATATATACGATAATATCGAAAAAGTTTCGAGAATAGAGAAAAGATCAATTAAAGAAGTAATAACCGATATTCTTCAATACCAATTTGCTGTGCTACACGAAGAACCTGTTCTTGAGAACTCAACCTTTAAATTCATCGATCTATTTGCTGGCATTGGCGGATTCAGAATTGCTTTTGAAGCAGCAAATGGGCAATGCGTTTTCACATCCGAATGGGACAAATTCGCTCAAAAAACCTACTTTGCAAATTTCGGGGTTATTCCCCATGGCGACATCACAAAAATTGATGAGAACAGCATACCGGACCATGACATTCTCGTGGCCGGGTTTCCCTGTCAGCCATTCTCAATAGCCGGTGTGTCCAAAAAAAACAGTTTGGGTAAAACTCATGGATTCATGGATAAAACACAAGGTACGCTTTTTTTTGACATCGTGCGAATAATTAATGCCAAACGCCCGAAAGGTTTTTTACTCGAAAATGTCAAAAACTTAAAAAGCCACGATAAAGGCAGAACATGGCAAATCATACAGGAAAGCCTTGACGAACTTGGCTATGACATCTTCTCAAAAGTAGTTGATGGACAGGGTTATGTTCCACAACACAGAGAGAGAATTCTGATAATTGGCTTTGACCGTGAATTCTACGATGGAAAGCTGACATTTGACTTTTCAAAACTTGAGGATAATAAGTCTGATGTAAGACTCGGTGACATACTGGAAACAAAAGTTGATGCCAAATATACGCTTACAGACCACCTTTGGAATTACCTGCAAGAATATGCCGCAGGACATAAAGCAAAAGGAAATGGTTTTGGTTACGGTATCGTTACCCCTGAAAGCACAACCAGAACATTAAGTGCCCGATATCACAAAGATGGCTCAGAAATACTTTTAACACAAAAAAACAATAATCCCAGACGATTGACACCAAGAGAATGCGCAAGGCTTCAAGGATTCCCTGATACATTCGAAATACCTGTATCGGATACACAAGCTTACAGACAGTTTGGCAATTCTGTTGTCGTTCCACTCATGACACAAGTTGCAAAACAAATGGCGAATTTAATGGGCTTCACTAAGAAGGTATAAATGTCTGATATAACCATCGTGTCTAAAGCCATACAATCAGTGCTCAACAACACAAATTCCTTTTTTAAATTCATTTCCGCAAATGACAGTGGAGAGACCGGAGGGCATCAGGCTGGAATACTGATACCTAAACCAGCAGTTCCCGTTATATTTCCAAAATTATTTCCAAGAGGTAAAAACGAAAGTTATTTCGCGGATATTGTTTGGGAAGACGGTTTTGTAACCCAGAGTCGTTTCATCTATTATGGTCAAGGTACCAGGGACGAGTACAGAGTTACGAATTTTGGACGTGAATTTGACTACAGATCAAGAATAGAAACAGGTAACTTGTTTGTTTTAACCAGAAACAGTCAGGATTATTCAAATTTTTCTGCTTTTATCCTGAAGGACGAAGAATCCATGGAGGAGTTTCTTGCAGCTTTTTCTTTAAGTCCCGTAGATGCAGGAAAAATTATCCATATTCAATCCCATAGAAAAGATTTGACTGAGGAAACAGAGTTTTATAAATTCGCCTCTGCATTGAATAACGAATTTCCAAATACTTATCTAATGTCAAAACAAGCTCGATTTATCTTTGACAAACTCTACAACAAAGAAATTGAAGTCAGAAAAAATCCCGACAAACGACTAATCGATTGGACAGAGATAGAATACAGGTTATTCCGATACATAGAAAACTACTTGTTCACTGAGCAAATATCCAAAGGATTCTCTGATATCGACGATTTTATTGTAACAGCCAATAGTATTCTAAACCGACGAAAAAGCCGTGCCGGGAAATCATTGGAAAATCAATTGGAAGCAATTTTTACAGGCAATCTGTTGGACTTTACCAGTCAGGCAAGAACTGAACGCTATTCCCGCCCTGATTTTCTTTTTCCAAGTGAGGAAGCTTACAAAAATCCAGGGTTCCCAAAAGAAAAGTTAATATTTCTTGCAGCGAAAACCACTTGCAAAGATCGCTGGCGACAAATCTTGACTGAAGCAGACAGAATTGAAAAAAAATTTCTTTTCACTTTGCAACAAGGCATTTCATCTCAACAATTACAGGAAATGGAATTTGAAAATGTTCACTTGGTAGTTCCCGCAAGATATCACAAGGATTATCCCGAACCATGGCGTAATCACATAATGAGCCTAAAAAAGTTTATTGAATACGTTAAAATAAAAAACCCGTAAAATTCACCGTGTCTGATATAAAGAGCAAAGAGGCGCGAAGTTATAATATGCGCCAAATAAAAAACAAAAACACTAAGCCTGAATTGATTATTAGACGATGGCTGTTATCTTATGGGTACAGATACAGATTGCATGTAAAGAACTTACCTGGCAAACCGGATATCGTACTCCCAAAATATAAAACCATTATTCTTGTAAACGGCTGTTTTTGGCATGGACATGAAGGCTGTAAGTTTTTTGTTTGGCCACAAACAAATACAGAGTTCTGGCATGAGAAAATATCAGCAACCATGAAACGGGATCGAAAAAAGTATCAGGAATTATGCGATTTAGGATGGATTGTTACTGTTATCTGGGAATGCCAAATCTCTGAAGTAATAAAGCAACATCCCGAAAATGTTATGCCTTCCCTTTATCGAAAAATATAAAGCCTGCTTAATTTCCTGTTACAGTTGCACATCATGTATTCCTTTTATTACAAAGCTCACTTTTTAAAGCTATTCCCGCGAGATGTTCACGAAAATAAGTGGCCTTCGACGGGTTTCGTCAAAGAGCATGGACTTTGCCACATTTTGAAGCTCTTTTTGAAGATTGTTGCTCGGGAACTGAACAAGCTTTTCAACCCGCTTCTTTAAGTTGTCAAAGAGCTCCACTGATTCTTCCTGCGCGATAAAGCCCCGGCTGATAATCTCAGTGTCTTTGTATTGTCCGGATTTTTTATCCAGCATGAGGTTCAACAAGACTACGCCATCCTGACTCAAAAGCTCACGTTCGCGCATGATGTCGCGATCAACATCCCCCACACCAGTACCATCCACGAAGACATAACCACCAGGAAGGCGTTCGCCCAAACTCATCTTACCGTTTTTGAACTCAATCACCTGTCCGTTTTCAATCAAAGCGATTTGCTCTTCTTCCATGCCCACGCTGAGTGCTAATTTTTTATGCTGTTTGAGCATACGTGTTTCGCCATGAATAGGAATAAGATACTTTGGCTTTACGAGATGTAAAAGCAATTTAATTTCTTCCTGACTGGCATGCCCGGAAACATGCACCGGCGCGATAGCCTCATAAATCACATCCGCGCCACGTTCCATAAGCCGATTAATCGCTCGGTAAACAAGCTCTTCGTTGCCCGGAATGGGATGGGAAGAAAGCACAACCGTATCGCCCTCTTTGATGTCAAAGCGGCGATTGGTGCCATTTGCAAGTCGACCTAATATAGATGTAGGCTCACCTTGAGAACCCGTTACCAATAAAACGACCTTGTCATCTTTCATGTTGAGCACGTTTTCAAGGGGCATAACGATATCATCATCATATTGGATATAGCCCAACTCTTTGGCAATCCGCGCGTTTTCAGTCATGCTCAGCCCCACGAACGCGACCTTGCGGCCGTATTTTTCGGCAGTATCAATCACTTGCTGCATACGCGAAATCAGCGAGGCAAAAGTCGCCACGATGATACGCCCTTTGGCTTCATGAAAGACTTTGTCAAAAGCAGCGTCAATAACACGCTCGCTGGGTGTCCAACCCTGCCGTTCAGCATTAGTTGAATCCGCCAAAAGGACCATGGTGCCACGACGCGCGAATTCTGCTAACTTTGCATAATCGGTGGGGAAGTTGTCTACTGGTGTATGGTCAAACTTGTAATCGCCGGTATGAACAACCAGCCCGGCGGGAGTATCAATACCCAATCCGACCGCGTCTGGCACTGAGTGTGAGACGTGGAAAAAATCAACGTTAAAAGAGCCAATCCGCACCGTTTCGCCAGCGTGTACTTTAATCATAGTAGGCTCTTTTTTGAAATTGCGCGTGAGTTTATTTTGGATTAAACCCAAAGTCAATGGGGTCGCGTAAATGGGCGCGTCAACATCTTCCAAAAGGTGCCCGATGGCACCCACATGGTCTTCGTGCCCATGTGTGACCACAATGCCCACCACTTTATCCGCGTTTTGTCGCACGTAATTAAAATCGGGAATAATGTAATCAATACCGATCATATCGTTATCCGGAAACATCATGCCGGCATCCACAATGAGCATTTGATTTTTATATTCGTAAACTGTCATGTTTTTTCCCACTTCGCCTAACCCGCCAAGTGGGATGATTCTTAATGTTTTATCTTTCATATTTTTTCTTTCTCAATGATTCGGAGCTTCAGGTAATTTTCTCCAAATCAAAACCGTATAGTAATAATGACCTTAAATAATCATTCCTATTATACCAAGCCATGCCTACGGTAAAAAGAGAAAACAAGTATGTTAACACCACGCTTATTTTTCGTATATTTTTTTCTTACACAATTTACCTACCATAACAGTTGAAAGACACTTTATATTTGGAGGTAAATATGGCTTACAGAATTACAAGATACCCTTACTGGAGACGAGGATCCAACCTCGAGAATATGATTGATCGCATGTTTGATATCGAAAGCGAACCATTGCCCTCTGGCTTCCCGCTGGATGTTCTCGAAACTGATCAGGAATATACCATCAAAGCCAGCGTTGCCGGTTTTGACCCAGAGAAAATTGAAATTACTTATGACGACAACACCCTCAGTATTCGTGGAGAAATTGCTGATGAAACTGTTGATGAAGAAAAAGGGAAATATCACATCCGTGAACGCCGCTGTGGTTCTTTCTACCGTGCCATCAGCATGCCTGGTGTGATTGACCCCGAACAAATCTCAGCGGAAACGGATAACGGCATCTTAACCGTTCATCTGCCTAAGAAACCAGAAACACAACCCCGAAAGATTGAAGTTACCGCGAGAAAAGTCATCGACCAGAAAGACTAAGGCTTGCTAAAGAACACTTAGCTTTGTTAAAAACGATGGCATAAAAAATGCCTGGCATGATCAACCTTTCCATCGTTCACAAGACCGTTCATTCCGGCGGTCTTGTTTATTATGTCAAAAAAGCCTACACGCTCAGAACTTATATTATTCACTATGCCGCGCCAGGAGCGTCTGCTTTTTCCACTCCGGCAAGTCGCTTGATTCAACCAATATCGCCCGCAATTCATAAATCTGGTCACGCAACATCGCCGCGCGTTCAAACTCTAAATCAGCCGCGGCAGCTTTCATCTGGTTTTCCATCTCTGATATCAATTTTTCCAACTCACGCTGCTGCATCTTTGAAGCCAGCTGGCGCGCGCTTTTGCTCTTATCTTCTTTTCCTTCGGCAATCGAGTGCGTCAGGCGTTCAGTAATATCGTATACCGCCTTGGTAATGCCAACAGGTGAAATGCCATGCTCTTCGTTGTACTTTTCCTGAATAGCCCGTCTTCGGTTGGTC
>Ga0255340_1005696_pt1 | contig 11219 bp, 10 predicted proteins | sample wastewater_treat_7_FD_192417 | JGI IMG/M metagenome (GOLD analysis project Ga0255340, IMG submission 192417) | Wastewater microbial communities from Lulu Island WWTP, Vancouver, Canada - plant10 | ecosystem: Engineered > WWTP > Wastewater > Unclassified | place: Canada: Vancouver, British... | reverse complement strand
CGTCAAAGAAACTGTACCGTGGCGACAAGACCTATATCAACATCGACCTTAAGCAGATGGGGCTAGGCGGTGACGACAGCTGGTCGCCCAGGGTACATGAGGAATACCAGCTCAGGGAGAAGAGCTATAGTTTTGGGTTTGTGATTAGTCCGTTGTAGACTGGCACAGGGCACAGGGCTCAGGGCTCAGGGCTCAGGGTGAAAGAGTGGTACGTGGAAATAAATAAATGTTATTAACCTTTGGGGTTAATAAAAAATTACTATATTTGTAGCTTTGTATGAAATTATCTTATTCAAGCAGTAGACTTGAAAAGACTGTAGCGTCCTTGACGGCTATAGCAAAGTACTATGGTAACAGAGCTAAGATCATAAACCAGAGACTGAAAGATCTTGAAGCTGCTCGTAACCTTGAAACAATGAAAACACTTGGCGGGAATTGTCATGAACTTTCGGGTAATTTAAAAGGAAAGCTTGCAATTAGCACTTCGGGTAACAGGAGAATAATTTTTGAACCTTCAGATAATCCAGTACCTGTCAAAGAAGATGGAGGGCTGGACTGGAGCAAAGTGACCGAAATTATAATTACTGATATTGATATTGACTATCATTGAAATACTGAAGATATGTATAAGAATAGAGAAGATATAATTGCTGCACGGGAAACAATCTCACCTCCGGGAGATACTCTGGCTGAAATAATTGAATTAAAGGGAATTTCTCAGGTTGATCTGGCTTTAAGGATGGGCAGGCCTTTAAAAACAATTAATGAAATAATTAAGGGCAAAGCTGCCATAACTCCTGAGACCGCAATACAACTTGAACGCGTTCTTGGCACAGATGCTGACTTCTGGCTTGAAAGGGAAAAGAAATACCGTCTGGAACTTGCCGAAATTGAGGAAGCAGAGAGAATCCTGAGAGACTGGGCCTGGATTGACAATTTTCCAATTGCCATGATGAAAAAGTTAAATTGGATAAGTTATGATAACAATATTTTAAGCAAAGCTGATTCCCTTTTCTCATTTTTCGAAATATCAAGCCGTAACAGCTTTTACAAGTATTATTTTGAGAGAGCCTATGAAACAGCATACCGGGCAAGTAATAACAGCAATACAAATCCTTATGCAGTATCCGCGTGGTTAAAACAAGGCGAAAAGCAAGCCGAAAAAATAGAAGCACCTGAATATAATTCAAAGGTTTTCAAGGATGTACTTTTAGAAGTTAAAACTCTGATGGCAGAACAACCAGAAAACTATTTTAAAAAGCTACAATCATTTTGTTTGGATGCCGGGGTTAAAGTAGTCTATACCCCTTCTCTTCCTCAAACGCATTTACACGGTTCGACCCGGTGGATAAATGATACACCGTTAATTCAGCTTACAAACCTTTATAACCGCAATGATATATTCTGGTTTACATTTTTTCATGAAGCAGGGCACATTATTAAGCATGGCAAGAAAGGATTGTTTGTGGAAGGTCTCAAACATTCAGAGAAAGATACTGAGAAAGAAAAAGAAGCAGATGATTTTGCTGTGAAATATACACTTTCGGTAGAACAGGAAGCCGAAATATTGGAAAGCATGCCGTTATCAAAGAATGAAATAGTTGAATACGCGAAGAAGTTCAATACTCATCCTGCAATGATAGTTGGACGTTTTGCTCACGGAGACCCTTCCCTAAATAAGACAGGCTGGAGCCTGAAATTTTTCCAGAAAGTAGATCTCTCTGAAGTGTGAATGATTCATGATTTAATCTGATTAATTCTTAAAGTTAAAATTAAAAATATGGTTTTTGAGACTTGATTTTTCCTTATGATTACTCGATTTGCTTTTGTGGATGTATTTCTTGTTTCTTATGTAAGCCTTTGGCCTGGAGCCTCTTTGTTTTTCCTGTAAAGATTGTTACATGAACACACTTGTTGAAACACTACCCCAAAGGCCACTGATGTTACCAGAAAATAATATACTTGGTTCTCGGGAAGCACTAATTCATCGTTATTTTCCGAAAACAATTCATCGTTACTTTCCGATTTTAAAGCATTGTTATTCTCGTTTACATAAAGAGTCGATACACATTTTCTTGAAGCACAAAGGAAATGCATCCTCTTTCATCATCATTCATGAATAATTCAACCTGAGTTAATTAATAAGACACAAGTAATAAATACCTGATAATTTTGCCGCTAGAGCGGTAAAAACTGAACTTGTTGGTAAATTATCATAGTAAATGCAATGTATTTACTGTTATAGCAGTAAAAAATTGCTGATAACATGTTGTTTTAACAAGTCCTTCAAAGGAGAATCTAACAAATCAGGGAAATGAGAAGGGCTAAAATCTTTCTTCTTCAGAAGCTCTGCGGGTTGGTGGATGCTCCTTTGGAGCATATTATTTCCAGGTAGTTTTATGATGAGAGTATTTTACAGTAACATTTTTTGTCATGTCCTTGCATATTAGGGTTAGTGAGTTTCGTAAGGGGGAGAGCATTTCCAACTTCATAATTATCAACCCCGGGAGATTGTTCGGCAAGAGAGGGATTTGCTGAGGGAAGTTAAAGTTACAATCACGAACAGCTGCATTGCAGCTGGACAAAGAAGTCACGTATGTGACTTAATTTTAATAACCCCCGGTGCTAACCGGGGGTAAAGTACACTATATGGTTTTAAGCCCTGAAGGGGCGTGACAGACAAGGATTTTTCCGGGTTATCTGTATCTTGCTTAGGTCTCGTTGTATTATTAATCAAAACTCTAATGTTAGGGTAAGATATCGTCAACTGCTGTATCATCTTGTTTTCAGGACGAATATGCGTAATCAACAGGAACATCGCAGAAAGAAATCTTGTGAAGAACAATGCAGAAGTCTTATACAGATGGTGGGTATTAATATTGATGAAAGATATTACCCCTAAAAGTCACGCCCCCGCTAAAACGGGTTACGCTCCTTCGGAGCTTAACGTCCGGGGGGGGTGCCGTACCTCCGGTTTCACCGGAGGTTATTAAAATTCTTCTCTTTCAGAGAAGCTGCCGGCTGATGGATGCTCCTTCGGAGCATGTCATATCCAGGGAGTCTTGTGATGGGAGTATGATAGTAATCCTTTTGGTTATTTCCCGGCATATCAGGGCCAGAAAGTTTTGTGATGGAATATGTGATCCTTTTGCTTCTGATTCTGTATGTCAAGGTCAGGTAGTTTTTTGATGGTAGTCTGTTAAAGTAATCCTCCTATGGGGCGTTTTATTGAAATTAAACAAAATTGATAAGCATGATTATTTTTCTCAGTTAATCGCTGTTGGCGGTGATATGGTTGGTGCTGTAACAGTAAAAGAAGAAGAAAAATGAATCGCTGTCCAATAACATACAATCCTTGTGGGGATAAGCGTTACAGTGTTGCAGGTCTTAAACTGCTGTCAACCGGATTGCTTTCACTTAAAGACCTTGAATATACAGCAGAAGAACAAAGGCAAGAAGCTTTTAACCGTGCTTCCAGGATGTCAATACAGGGTATTCAGCCAAAACTAAGTGCAAGACTCAACATTAAAGAAGAGAAATTCGAGATTGTTGATACAGGTGGAAGATATATTCTTAAACCTCAACATCAGTTTTTTCCTGAAATGCCTGAGAATGAAGATCTCACAATGAAGCTTGCAAGTGAGATTGGTTTAGAAATCCCGGTTCATGGTTTAATATGGTCAAAAGATAAAACCCTTACATATTTTATCAGGCGATTTGACAGGAAAGGTCAGAACGACAAAGTAGCTGTTGAAGATTTTGCTCAGTTGGCAGGATTAACCAGGGATACAAAGTATGATTACAGTATGGAAGAGGTTGTTGATTTGATTAACAAATTCTGTACTTTTCCGGCAATTGAAAAGCTTATTCTGTTCAAGCTGGTCATATTTAATTATTTAACTGGAAATGATGATCATCATCTTAAAAACTTTTCAATCATAACTGAAGACGGAAAAGTTAAACTGTCTCCATGTTATGACCTGCTTAATACTACAATAGAGTATAGGAAACCTGATGAGGAAATTGCATTACCTTTAAAAGGCAAGAAAAAGCGTTTAACATATAATATTATAGAATACTTTGGATTAGGAAGGTGTGAACTGACAGCTAAAAGTGTTGATAAAGTTCTTGATACCATATCATCAGCAATACCGGTATGGAAATCGCTTATTGATTCAAGTTTCTTGTCAAATGGCATGAAAGAAAAATACCTTAAGTTACTGGAAACGCGTCTTCACAACTTAAGAATTACTTAACTGTAATAATTGGTACCTGATCCGAAAAGGCGATATAAAGCCAGCGGGATTTCTTGCAGCAGCCATCGCCCGGGAGAAGCGCAGGATGATCCTGACAAACCCGGTAAAAATGACAGAGCTTCCGTAGGATTAGCCGTATGAATTCATAGTGAAAGCTTACCTGTATCCATATACCGGACCAAACAATTTGAAGAGTTTCTTATTGTTTCTTTTTATTTCCGTTAAGAACTTCTCTTTAATCAGTGATAATTTAGGATTATTTAATTTTTCAAGTAGAGTTATGCTTTTTTCAAACAAACCAAGATTCCTGTAAACCTCAGCCTTCATTATAAGCTCATTTTCATTATTTTCATCAAAAAGATCTATTAAAGCATAGAGATTTGCCTCATGTATTTTTTGCATATCAGGAGTAATTTCCGATTCTTTTTTCTTTCGGATCAAATTATTGAAACAATACAACATCTCAATCCTTACATACTTCTTGTTTTCAATAATCTCAAGAGCCATTGGAAATTGCATGAATGATGGAAATTCAATATATCTCGGTTCCTCCAAATGTGAATAGAAACTTTTGAAGTTTTTCTCTTCGCATATTTCCTTGGCATCTTTAATCCAATAAAGGTTGTTACACTTCCGACAGAAAACAAAAGCAGGAATCTCAGGTTTCATTGGAGCAACCTGCTTGCCATCTGACCAAAATACCGCTCCCAATGTATTCCAACTAAAGTATGTTCGTATTTTTGCTGGAAATCCACAATGGGGACAAGCAATAATCATGTTGGGACCTAACATCATAGTTTGACCTCCTATATTTTAATTGATTAATAAATCTCGGATTATTATTTGTAAACAATAGTAATGCCGAATTATAACAATTGGAGTATATAAAACATATTAAAATAAAAATATGTATTTAACATGCTGGATTTAAGAGAGATAAGTTTTATCGCCATGGTAACATTATTTGTATAAACATTAAAGATCTTATGGCGATTAAATAATTATATATCAAAATGTATATATTTATATCAAATATTGATATTATGAAGATTCTTATTTCATGGATGGCTTTCAATAGTGATTTTACTAAGAATGGTAATGTCGAAACCGAGAACAGCCCAAACTATAATATGCACAAGTATTATTGGGACTATGACAAACATGTCATATTATGTTCTTCGGCGAAGGAAGATATAAGGTTAGAAAAGCTTGAGAACAAATTGCGACTTGACTTTCCAGATCATGAAATCGAAGCAATTTATATGGGGATTTCTGATATTATAGACATAAATGAAATTAAAGTAAAAATTGAGACCTTGCTTCTTAGTTTCAAGGATGATAGCGTTACTATTTTCTTTTCACCTGGCACATCAGCAATGCAAGTAGCATGGTATATATGCCATACCACACTTCAACTCAATACGAAACTGGTTCAAATGAGACCTGCTACAAAATCAAAATCTCGTAAGAATGAGCTAATTGAAATAATAACTGAAACCTCTTCATTACCTGTAACATCGATCTTGAAGGAGCTAATTGTCGACCAACGAGATCGAATTAATACATTTGATGATTTCAAGTATACTGATAGTATTTTACCAGTTTATAATAAAGCAGATAAAATTGCAAATACAGACCGGGTTACTGTTTTAATAAATGGTGAAACAGGTACAGGAAAGGAGCACCTGGCTTCTTATATACACAAAAATTCCGTCAGGGCGAAGGCACCATTTATTGCTATAAATTGTAGCGCCCTTAATGATGAACTCTTAACTGCCGAGTTATTTGGGTATAAGAAAGGTTCATACTCGTTTGCGTATGAGGATAGAAAAGGCCTTTTTGAAAGAGCAGATAAAGGGACAATATTTCTCGATGAGATTGGAGATATTTCACCAAAACTTCAACAGACTTTACTTAGAGTTTTACAAGAGAAAGAGATCCAACCGCTTCAAAAGAATCCGATTAAAGTAGATGTCAGAGTAATTGCGGCAACCAATAAAAACCTTCCTGAGTTATGTAAAGCTGGGATTTTTAGGTGGGATTTATATTACCGGCTCGCAATTGCAGAGCTTGAACTGCCGTCACTTATGGCAAGGGGTAGTGAGGAAATAGATGAAATGATTGATTTCTTTCTTGTGAGAAAAATGAAAGAGTTAAGAAAAAAATCTATTCTTAAATTATCTGCGGATGTTCGCCAGTTGCTCAGAAATCATACATGGCCTGGTAATGTTAGAGAACTTGAGAACCTGATTGAAACATTATATGTTTTCTGTGAAACCAGTGCAAGCATAAAAGATCTTCCGGAAAGATTTAAAAATCCACCCAGTGAAAAATCATTAAAATGGAAGGATGTTGAAAAAGAACATATTAAATATGTTCTCAGGCTTAAGAAAGGTAATCAGAGACAAGCAAGTCTTGCATTGGATTATGGATCAATTAATACTCTTCGGAAAAAAATAGCGCTATATAAGATAAGGCTTGATAATTTTGATAATTAACTTGAGGCTCTTTTCTTTATAGCTACCACAAAAACACCTTTTGAAAACACTACCCACTATCCTTTCCCTTTTTGGTGCATTACTACTTTCCGAAAGTCGTTTTCTGGTAACAGGTTACGCCAATTACTATCTTGAAGCGGTTAATTAGTTTTTAGTGCAGGATGCTTACGGTCAATTTATCCAAATTCGCTGAGTAATCTATTCCTTTTATCTGGATAGAAAAGAACTCTATGTTTATTGGGCGCATAGGGTACTTTTGCAGGAACTTTATCAACATAGCTCTTTATTGATTTCAGTTCTGACATAACAAATTCCGGATTTAGCGAGTAAAAAACAAAATTAAATTCTATATCAGTCGTATTATTTATTTTCCCACCAGGTCTAAAATATGTAAAACTGTCATCTGATTTAACCAGGAGATAGTTAGTATATATTCTTCTGGCTTTCAAAGAAGCATCATCGTATGGTTTATGTTTTTTGGAGTATTCTATCAAAGACAAGTGAATTCTTACATCATCAAATGTTTCATTTAGGAAATTATTTATTTGATCATACTTTTCTTTGATATCTTCGGGAATAAATTCATTGAATTTAGTAATGATCATTAGATCAATTGTTTGATTCTTTGAGGGCAGTATAAGCAAGTTCTTAAGAAGGGGAAATAAATTGTCTCTCATTCTTTGGTTGTCTTTATCACCAAGAATGTATAAATCGAAAATAATCAGCGCATGTATCGGATGTCTGAAATTCCGGATTTTATTATAACTCGTAAAGTGTATAATATCCGGAATGTCCGATTTGTTTGTTACTTTCATACATCTATCTGGCCTTGATCCTGAATAAATACTCCATTTATTGTTGAAATTGCGGGAACAGATACATTCGAAACCCCAGCCGTTATAATAACTTACAGCATCCTCATCTTCAGCAAATAACAAAGAAAAAGCCGATATCTCCCTGGTCGGATCTATACTAAGATCTAAGTGAGCATTAAAAACAAATTCCTGAGGATTAAGGTTTATAATATTTTCCAATATAATATTTTCATTTCTTCTTAATTCATGTTCAAATTCATCCCATGTTAAATTTGTTTTAATTCTGATCTTACGAAGTCTTCTTAAGAATCGAAAGTAATCTTCTGTAAGCTCTTTGTCGAAAGTTGAAATCCCTTTGGGAAATTCTTTTACAAAATCTTTATCAAGAAAAATCTCCATAATCAGTTTTTCACAGCATTTTTAAGTTTAAGAAGCTCAATCTTTAAATTTACTGCTTCATCGAAAAACCCGGGACCAAAATCATAGTTAAATGAGCCATCCTTCATTATTTCCATCTTTTGAATTTGTCTGGCCCCTGCAGGAATTTGATCGGCTCTATTTATATAATAAATTGCCACATCCTCGGATCTGATACTTTTGTTAGCAACAAGGTACTGAAGCTTTCTAATCAGGTACTCACTATGAGTTTCTATGATTAGTTGAGTTGATAAGTCCTTTTTAAACTGAATGGCATCCACAAAAAAGTCAGCTAGTTTTGATTGTAAATATGGATGCAGATGACTCTCGGGTTCTTCAATTATAGTTATTCCCGATAAATTATTAAGCAATCCTAACACTAATGGAAGAAGTTGCTGATTACCAAATCCTAATTCAAATGGAAATCTTTCCAGGTCCTTTTCCAAAATTATTTTAAAAATATCAAGCTGTTTATCGTCTATTATGAGACCTTCTCCAATTTCAAATTCTTGTAGCCATTTTTTGAGAAATTCATAATATTCTTTATAAAAGTGCCGCATTACTAATTCCCTTCCTTCTTCTCTTTTTACTTTTTCCTCAAAAACATAAGATTTATCCTCCATCAATGCTTTAATAGCATCGTTGGCTTGAGAATTCTTCTCATTAATAAACTGTCCTCTATAGGCTGAAAATGACATGATTTTATTATCAACTGCTTCAAGCTTATATAAGGGAGAAAGAATGAATTCTTCAATTATAAATTCTAAAACATTTGATAATGACAATCTATAATTTTCTGAAAGCAAATCATTCTGCATAATTGAAACAATAATGTCCTTTAGATAATGTGATAAATAAGCTGCACTAGTTACTTTAATAAATTCTGAATTTGCCTGCTCATAAAGACGAATCTCAAGGTTTTTGCCTTTAGTATCATTCACACTGAACAAAGGCAGTTTTTTATTACCAAGTCTTATATTGGTTCGGTATAATTCTTGAGGAAATTCTAATTCTTGAATAATTTTAAGAAAATGACTAATCTCTTTGATCTTTTCATTTCTGCCATGAATTATCTTGTTTTGATTGTTAAATATGTTTTCAAAATGAATAGTAAGCTTTCCCATATATTCAGGATCTTTCTTTCCCATATATTCAGGATCTTTCAATGTATAAAAATTGGGTTCTTCAGTGGCTAGGCAAATATTGTTTTTTATATAATGGACCGAAGTATACATTGCACAAACTCCATCGCCTCTTATAGCTATCTCATCAATCATAAATTGCTTAATGGGTTCGTTTGCACCTGATTCATCAGTTAATTTATCAATATCCTTTTGATATTCAGTACATACTGAATCAAATTCACTACAGGTCTTGACAAATTCACTATAGGTTATAACAGAAGTATGAGTCCATTCACCAAAATAATCAACAGAATCTGCTTCATGATACTTCCAGTGGTACCTCCTATAAGTAATCATCTTTATTATGTGTTTTAATAACTTAATAAGCGTTGATTTTCCAGAATTATTCGGTCCTATAAACAGAGTTATTGGTTTAATGTCGAGAACCTGATTCCCTTTAAACATTCTAAAATCATTGAATTCTAATCTCTCTATCATTTTTCAAAAAATTAATTCTACTAAAATTACACAAAAAACCATTATGCAAGAACTATTAGATTATGGAGTTCATCAGATCATATAGTTTCCTTAGCTTCATAATTTCAGGATTTGTATTAGCTTATACATATTACTGGCCTCGTTTTCTTTTTGCCGGGATTATATCTAAGATGACCATTGGAGCAGTAATTATTAATGTTAGTATATGTTGCTTTTATTATAATGTTAATATCCCAAAACATCCCTTAAATAATCCATATCCCCCCCAGATTCTCTGAAATCATCATAGTCCCCATACTGGCCATCAGTCAGGAAATCAAATTCTTCTGTCTCCCAGTCATATTCATCATAAGAATCATTATCACAGGGATCATCATATATCCCTTCTTCATCACGCTCAGTTTTCATATTGTTTTCTTTTTGCAAAAGCATATCTTGAGCACCAGGGCTTAATGTAAAATCTGGTTTGAACCCCCATATTCTATTCATAGTCTGATTACTTAAATAAAAATGATCCAGGTTAACTATACACCAATCAATATATGACGGCTGGATGCGTAAAATCTCTCTCAGGGTTTTACCTTTAAATTTTCCAAATTTGAATTTTGTATTGAGGTAGTAAGATTTCATTATAATTTTTAAATTCTGTTATGCAATTTGAAGGCCAAAGAGATAGTAGATCATTCGACATCCTCATTTACTGCATCAACCCATAATACATTAACTACGTATCGTTTTGATATAGCGAATTATAGTCAGCTATTTATGCTTGTTGGATTATAAATATTGCTAAACAGTAAGAAAGATAGTTTATACCATACAATATCAAAAAATGATTAATAATATCATATAATGATATAGAGCAATGGGACAAACTGTTAAAACGGGTCACGCCCCCCGCTAAAGCGGGGCAGGCTCTTCGGAGCTTAACGTCCGGGGGGGTGCCGTACCTCCGGTTTCACCGGAGGTTATTAAAATCCTTCTCTTTCAGAGAAGCTGCCGGCTGATGGATGCTCCTTCAGAGCATATCATATCCAGGGAGTCTTGTGATGGGAGTATTACAGTAATCCTTTTGGTTATTTCCCGGCATATCAGGGAGTTTTGTGATGGAATATGTGATCCTTTTGCTTCTGATTCTGTATGTCAAGGTCAAGTAGTTTTTTGATGGTAGTCTGTCAAAGTAATCCTCCTATTGGGTGTTTTATTGAAATTAAACAAAATTGATAAGCATGATTATTTTTCTCAGTTAATCGCTGTTGGCGGTGACATGGTTGGTGCTGTAACAGCAACAGACAAATCCAGAGTATACTCATCTTGGTTCCAATTTAGTCTGGCAGATATATCCTCCCGGAGTTTTTTCTAACATCACTACTCCGCCGAAGGGGATTTTTTTACCGAAAACGGTATCAGCCTCTTCCAGTCCCAGTCTTACCAGCATGGCTCTCATCAGCCCGGCATGTGTCACTGCAAGTATTCTTTTCCCCTTGCCGCTGATATCCTGAAGGAATGACCACGCGCGTTGTTGCAGGTCGATGAATGATTCGCCCCCCGGGCAGCGCATGGAAATATAGTCAGAGAACCATTTTTTGCCATCAGGCGAGCCGAAAATGT
>Ga0255340_1005689_pt1 | contig 11228 bp, 9 predicted proteins | sample wastewater_treat_7_FD_192417 | JGI IMG/M metagenome (GOLD analysis project Ga0255340, IMG submission 192417) | Wastewater microbial communities from Lulu Island WWTP, Vancouver, Canada - plant10 | ecosystem: Engineered > WWTP > Wastewater > Unclassified | place: Canada: Vancouver, British... | reverse complement strand
ATCGACGTTGGCAAACCAGTTGGTGACATCGCCCTGGCTGAAGCAGACGCGCGGCAGCTTTTGGGTGGTGGGACCGGTGATGAAGTGGTTGGCGTCGAGAAAGCCGGAGACGTCGAAAATCGCGAAGGCGATGCGGACGCCGTTGTCTTTCCAGGGTTCACTGCTGCTCCGCCCCGGCGGATCAATCTCCTGCCAGCCGACACGGAGAGGGTGTGTGCTGGAGGCATCAAGGTTCAATGCATTGGTCAGGGCGGGCGGAATCAAACGCAGGACTTCGGGCGTCAACAGGTGGGCGGTCCATGCCGCAGCAAATTCGTTGGAAGCCAGCAGGGGGGAAACCAGAACACCGCCTGCCTGAAAGGGGTGATCAGGGGAGATATCCATATCGCGCTCCCACTTCTCCGAGAACCAGCGACCCACCGGCGCAAGGCGCTGGGGGACGGGGGGGGCGGGATCAACATTGCTGAAATTGGTGTGGCAGAAGGCGTCCTCGATCGTGCTCATCGCGAGGTACAGCGCTTCGTCAAGATGGTTGCGTGCCGCCAGACGGTGGTTGCGGGCGGCGGCGGCCTGTTGCTGGAGGCGGGTGGTGACCAGAAAAGTGACAGCCATGACGCTAAGCACTGTCAGGATGCCGAGCGTGACCAGTAGCGTCGCGCCGCGCCGCGCGTCAGCGCGACGCGGATATGGGAGGGACGAGCGTCTGCTCGTCCGCGGGCAAGCGACGCTTGCCCCTCCCAGTGCTCCGCGAGCCGGCTTGTGAGGGGGAGAGACGAGCGTCCGCCCGTCTGCGGGCAAGCGACGCTTACCCCTCCCGGCGCCCTGCGGGCCGGCTTGTGAGGGAGAGGGACGAGCGTCCCGGTGCTTCGTGGGCCGGCTTGTTAGCTTACCAGAGCAGATCATTCAAGACTCCTCCGAATGGCCATTCGTCTGCATTCGCGACTAAACCGCGACGAACAGGATTGTTCCGCACGTACTCCCATTTCTCGTGATAGTTTTCACCTCGTCGTAATTGCGTATCCCAGCAATCTCGTTGGAATATCGGCGATTTTTGCGTTTTATTTCGCGAGGGAGGGACGAGCGTCCGCTCGTCCGCGGGCAAGCGGACGCTTGCCCCTCCCAGCGCTCCGCGAACCGCACGTGTGACTAGGGATTTCCAATACCGCACCCATTTGGCCACATTCTCGGCATCCGGTGATGCGGGCGCGCAGAAAAGGTGGATATGATCCGGCATCAGTACGTACGCACCTACCATGTGTGATGTCGCCGATGCCCATGCATCGACAAGAACGCGGTGCGTGAACGGAGTCGCGAATGTGTTTGCGAGGCGATCCGCCGCGCAAACTGTCACAAAAAGAATCACCGGCGTGTTGAAACGTGTCACGTTCGGAAGATGCGCTGGATGACTGCGGTTAGCATTGACGCTGTCGTGGTCGTTCACCATGGTGTCCTCATGCGCTGCTGTTGGGTTCTCGGTGCTCCGCGAGCCGGCTTGTGAGATGGGAGGGACGAGCGTCTGCTCGTCCGCGGGCAAGCGACGCTTGCCCCTCCCAGTGCTTTGCGAGTCGGTTCTAACGTTCTGGCGATATTCATGGCAGACGCGAGCCTCCGGCTTGGGGAAGGGTGATGCGGCGCGAGACGTGGGTACCGAGGAGGGAACGCTTGAGTTCGGCGATGTCCGAGGAATCGTTGAAAATGGATTGATATTCAGCCCAATCTTCGGCATTGAACAAGTAAAACAAAAGGTCGAGATAGTGTGGGAACAGGTCCGATTGTACATCATCCGGCTTAGGGTCGGGAACGTCCCAGTAGTGTGCCCCGAAAGCGGGCAGGATGCGTTCTGCTAAAAGGGATGAGGTGGTTTCAGGTGGTGGAGCGGCTGGATCGAGAAGGTCCCGGTGAAGATCAGGATTGTTCACAATGGACGAGGCATCCGTAATGAACGAATGAGGGCGCGCGACACCATTGGTCACGGTTCGGCTGAAATCGATGGTGACGGGGATGACATGGCGGAACAGTGCGAACTCGTATGAGGTATAGAATACCGCATCCAGTGATGTACGGGTTTCTGATGCGCGATCGGCAGGAATGCGCGTGTGAAGCGATGCGGGGCGGAGGAACGCGAGGTGAATCGTGACCACATCGGGCTGTATGTTGGTGATGTTTGGTGAATAAAGATAAAAAGAGTGGTAGAGGTCATTCACTTCCGAGTTGTCCGTCACCGCCTGATAGAGGTCATCCGCGATAAGGTCGGTAATCGCGAGGGCGGCGGAGAGATCTTTTTTCTGACTGCGCGAAGCGGACCAGAGGTCGGTGGCGCTGTTCAGGATGGTCATCAGGACGCCGAGGATCACGACAAAAAGCGAAAGCGCCGCCACCAGTTCAATGAGGGTGTAGCCGTTATTGCGACCTTTATTGCGACCACCCAGTGGTCGCAATGAGGAGTGTAAAAGGGAATGGCGACCACTCAGTGGTCGCAATGGGGAGTGTAAAAGCGAAGAGAGGAGGCGCGGGGGAGTCATGGCAGGCCTCCGGGGTTGGCGAGGAATGTATGAAAAACGCGCTGATCGCTGGAGTAAGTGTAACTGTCCGGATAGATGGTGAGCGTGATATGTAAGCCGTTTGTCATGCCATGGGGAAGAGAGGGATCAGCGAAAAAAGCGGACGACAGGCGGTAGAACGGGTTCCAGTCTGTTAATGAGAGGCTGTTTTCGTTGAAGGTGGTGAAAAGAACATCGTCCTCGGTAAAGCGCAAGGGGATACTGGGATTGGTACCGGATCTCATACCGGCGATTGGGGGGAAGGGGATGTTGATGTCTTCCTGACGAACTTGCTCCCAGCGTATTGTCCAGAGATTAGTCACATTGCTCGTGCGCGCCTCCTCGACAAAGCGGGCGTTGTAGTCGCGCAGGGTTTCGAAGATCGCATCGGCCATCATGGCGCAACGCTGGTCGTATTCGGTCTCTTTGGCGGTTTGCAGGCCGAGACGGCCGAGGCCGAAAATGGCCAGCAGGCCGAGACCGATGGCCAGCATGGCTAGGGCAGTCTCGATCAGGGTGAAGGCTCGGCGGGAATTTCTAAGGGTGGCATGCCCCGGTGTTGGTCTCACACGAAGGCACGAAGGACACGAAGGTTTTTTAGAGTGCCGTGCCGTACTTGTCACCGCGCCCTGAAATGAGCGTTGAGCGTTGAGCATTGAGCGCTGAGCGTTCACGGCGCACCTCCGATGAGCGTAGGGAGGTCCGTGAGCGGCACGGCACGGATATGCGAGGCGAGCGGATAAGCGGCCGTACCGGGATAGATGACGAAAAGGTGTTCGAGTCCGAGGGATTCGATCGCCGCGTGCACGGAGCGGGTGGTGCCGGGCGCGTCCGAAAGCTTGAATTCAAAGCCGTAGCGTTTTCCGTCAAGCGTTACCAGCAAATCCAGTTCTGCGCCGGCGTGAGTGCGCCAGAAGAAGGCGTTGCGTGCGCCGAGATGAATCAGGGTCTGTTCCAGCGCGAAACCTTCCCACGAGGCGCCAGCCTTGGGGTGCCCCATCAAGGTATGCACACTGTCGATGCCCAGCAGGGAGTGGAGAAGACCGCTGTCGCGTACGTAGATCTTCGGAGATTTCACTTGGCGTTTGCCGATGTTTTCGAACCAGGGCGGGAGGATGCGTACGACGTAGGCACCGGCAAGGATGTCCAGATACCGCCGAGCTGTGGATTCCGAAATGCCGAGGGAACGGCCGAATTCCGCGCCGTTCCAGATCTGGCCGTGATAGTGTGCGACCATCATCCAGAAACGCCGCAGGGTTTCGGAGGGTATGCGTATGCCCAGTTCGGGAATGTCTCGCTCCAGAAAGGTCCGGATAAAATCTTGGCGCCATTTCTGGCTGACGCGGGGATCGGGAGCCAGAAAAGAACGCGGGAAGCCGCCTTTCAACCAAAGTTTGCGGAGGGTGTCGGCAGAGGTCTCCGCCAGGGAAAAGCCTGGAACATCGATGAAAGCAACCCGTCCCGCCAGCGATTCGGTGACCCCCTTGACGAGTGCCGGAGACGCGTTGCCGAGGATGAGAAAACGGGTCTTTGCGTTGTCCCGATCAGCAAGCACTCGCAGGATTTCAAACAGTTCGGGTTTTCGCTGGATCTCGTCGATCACAATCCAGTCCGCCGGTTCTGAAAGTGCCATCTGGGGAACAGAGAGGCGGCGTAAGTCAATGGGCGATTCGAGATCGTAGACGTCCACCCGACCTGTCAACTCTTGCGCAAAAGCGCGCGCCAGCGTGGTCTTGCCGACTTGGCGCGGGCCGAGTAACGAGACGATTGGAACGGTCTCAAACGCCGTCCGAATTTCTTTCAACAAATGGGTTCGAGGAATCATGACGCAAGTATAATCCTTGAAAAATCGACAATCAATGACGGATTTTCTAGGATAAAAGGCGTTTTTTTCATTGCGCATCTCCTAAAACGGTGACGGTGCCGGTTGCGAGATCGATCCGCAGATAACGCTGCAACTGTTCGGTGGTATTACCGCCGCGGTGGAAGCGTTCCTGCGAGTAGACCATGATATGGTGCGCGTGTTTATCGTCGGGGGCGCTGAACACGCTGCCATCCGGACGGAAGAAGAAGAGCCACATGTCACTGCCGGAATCGGGGGAGCTTGGGGCTGTTTCTTGTGCATAGGCGAGCCGCACATGGCCCGAAAGGCGCTGGTGAGGGGTGGCGGGAGTGAAGAGGTCATCTGCTGGGCCTGCCCAAATGTCTCCCGAATTGAGCATGTTGCTGAGCACGGCTTCAACCGAGATGGTGTCGTTGGTCGGTTGACACAAAAAAGTTTGGAAGCCGGTAACAACGCGGGTTTGGTTGGTTACTTCGCTGCCGTAGACGAAGGCGACGTAAGCGCGGCGAGTGACGGCGAGGGTACGGGCCTGCTGGAGTCCGGCTTCGACGATACGTGTGGCACCGGTGAGGGCGTGTGCCGTGCCCCACGAGCCGTAGGCACCGGCGAGGATCGCCAGCCCGATGCCGATGACGGTCAGCACGGCAAGGAGTTCGAAGAGGGTGAAGGCCTTATTGCGACCACCCAGTGGTCGCAATGGGGAGTGTGAAAGGGAAGTTTTTTTAACGCAGAGACGCAGAGACGCAGAGCGTTGCGGCGCCGCGTGCCGAAGGTCGCATGTCGCTTGTCGGGCGTTCATCGTGGTGACACCCCCGCGCTGTAGATGTAGTTTGAGCCATGATGTTCCTTTGGTCCTACCGAAAACGCAAAACACGTTTGATTGGAGATCGGGAAACTGTACAGGAGCGAACCGGAATTGTCTTTCACTTTAAAGGTAAACGTATCGCGCGGATTAAGTCCCATGACGAGGCGGTAGGGTTGGTTCCAGGGGTCCAGATAGTTGATGGTGTCGGGGTCTGTGCTGTTTTTGAGGTCGAGAAAGGGAATCGCTTTGGGATTGAGCGGATTGAGAGGTCGTGGAGAGCCGGATGCGGAGAGGTCGACTGTACTGAAAGCGAGAAAAAGTTTTTTGTCTGGGGGCGTGGCATCGGATCGCAGTTTCAGGACATTGGGGGAATCAGCGCCTTCAAATTCGAGGTCATCCATGAAAGAACTTGGCCCGTAGAGAATAAGATGAAGGCGGGGGTTGGGTTGGGCTTCGGGGTCATAATCGGGGTTGAATTTGACCAAGTATGGGTCATCTTCGCGCCGAACCACCTGTCCGGGCCAGAAACCGTATTCGGTCTTGTAGCGGATGGCGGCCTGAACGAGCGCGGTGGCTTCGGCAGCGGCCTGACGGCGCAGCGCAGCGGCGCGTACGGTTATGATCGTGGGCAGGATGATGCCCAGCAGCACGGAGAGCACGCCGATCACCATGACGAGTTCGAGGACGGTAAAGGCGTTTTGGTGGCACGGGCATCTTGCCCGTGTTTCATGGGCGGGACGCCCATGCCACGGGGAGTTTCGACTATGGAGGGTAAAACGCATGATGGTCTACTTGACGCTGAAGGAACTCCAACTGCCGAAGACCTCTTCCTCAAGCCGTTCGGGGTTTCCGGAGGAGTCGGTTTTGCGCGTACCAGGAACGAGGGTCCAAACAGCCACGTTGGCGATGATGTTGGTAGTAAATCCGGGGGCCTCATCGTCTTCAATCCGGATCTGACGGTCACCGTTGATGTCGAAGAGCACCTTGTAGGCACGCGTGGTGTCAATCGGATTGGGCTTGTTCGATTTGAACGGGTTCACTGGGGCACGTGTGACTGTGGAGTAACGCGCGAATTCAATAAAGGGGATCATCTCTGGGTTGAAGTTCTCAATATCATTCGCGGAAACGCCTTGGGGGCGGTTGCCTTGCAGCAGCGCCGCGATGCGCTCATCGATGATGAAGCCGCGGTCGTCACCGGATACGAACTGAACCGAGGCGAGTGTGTTGGTCGGCCATGTGTGGTAGTGTGCGTGGTATTGTTTGAAGGCGGACTCGATATTTTTGAGCTCGGTGTAAGTGATGACGCGGCGGCTGAACTTTTGGGCGCGTTCGAGCGCGCCGTAAAGCAGGCCCAGCAGTGCGCTGATGATCGCGATGACGATGATCATCTCGATGAGGGTGAAGGCGTTATTATTGCGACCACTCAGTGGTCGCAATGGGGAGAGTAAAAGGGATCCCCAGATACCGCATGTCTCGTGTCTCTTGTCTCGTGTCATTGGCATGGCGTCACCGTTCAAAGTAGATGTCGTCGAGAGTGGGGTCGATGTCACTCACAGGGGAGCCGGAGGGAACTCGCCGGTTGCCGATCAAGGTGCGGCGATTGGGTCCGCAAGAGAAGAGGGTGTAGGCTTGGGCGTTGTCGGAGGGCAGGTAGATGTAGGGCGTTCCCCAGGGATCAATTGTGCTGACGGCTGTGGTGAGGAAGGAGCGGAAGGTGATGTTGGTGGTTGTGCCATTGCGCTCAAAACGGACATAGCAGCCGGACGAGTCGGTGTCGTTTGTCAGGATGGCGAGCGGGTAACGCGAGGGGGTTGTCAAACTCCAGTTGTCAAAATCGAATGGTTCGCTGGAGACATCGCGGGTGGTGTCGATGCGTGCGTAGGGGTATTCGCCAAACTGGAGGTACCAGCGGTTCAGTGTCTCATGCCATTCCCCCAGGTCTGCCTGTGCGTGGCGGATTTTGACGGAAGCATCCACATGCCGGGCGAGGCCGAGCACCAGAGCCATCAGAATGGAGACGATTCCCATGACAATCGCCAGTTCGATCATAGTCATGCCGACCACGCCGCTGGCGCGGACGTGGTCGAGTGAGGATTTAGGATTTAGGAGCGAGGAGTTGACGGGACGGCGGGACAATAGAGAGGACAGGAACGCAGGTGCGCGGATGCGTCCGAGGTTTTTAGCGGATGATGTGCGTTTTGTCTGGCTCTCCAACTTTATCCAACTCCTAAATCCTAACTCCTAAATTCTCCTTGACTCTACTCTTCCATCCGTCCGGCGACACGCAGGACCTCTTCCACGGATGTGCGGCCTTCGATCACGCGTAGCCAGCCGTCTTGGCGCAGCGTGACCATGCCTTCTTTCATGGCGAGATCCTTAATAATGTTGGCCGGTTCACGCGCGACGACCATCGCGCGCAGCGGGTCGCTCATGATCATGACTTCGTTGATCGCACTACGGCCGCGGTATCCGGTGAAACCGCAGGCCGGGCAGCCATGGCCGTGAATAAACTGGGCTTCATCAATGCGATCGGGGTAGGTCATGGCGATTTCGTTGCGGATGGATTCGGGCACTTCGTAAGTGTCGTTGCAATTGCGGCAGACGCGGCGCACCAGACGCTGAGCGACGATACCCTCGACGCATGAGGAGATCAGGTAGGGCTCGACGCCCATGTCGGTCAAGCGCGTGACCGCGCTGGGCGCGTCGTTGGTGTGGAGCGTGCTGAGCACCAAGTGACCGGTGAGCGAGGAGCGTACCGCGATGTCGGCAGTTTCGGAGTCACGGATTTCGCCGACCAGGATCACGTCCGGGTCGTGACGCAGGATGGAACGCAGCACACTGGCGAAGGTGAGTCCGATCTTGCTATGGATCTGAACTTGACTGATGCCGGCCATCTGATATTCGACAGGGTCTTCCACGGTGATGATCTTGGTGCCGGTCTTGTTGAGGCGGGCCAGTAGCGCGTAGAGCGTGGTGGTTTTGCCGGAGCCGGTGGGGCCGGTCATCAGAATGACGCCATGCGGAAGCTCGGTGAGCTTGGCGATCTTAGGAAGCTGGTAGGGCGAGAGGCCCAGGGTATCGAGGTCGATTTTGATGGTGCCGCGGCTAAGGATACGCAGACAGCAGGTCTCACCCCAGCCGGTCGGCAGAACCGAGACACGCAAGTCATAGTCGCTGTTGCCGCAACGCACTTTGATACGGCCGTCGTGCGGCTTGCGGTGCTCGGCGATATCCATGGCGGCCATGATTTTGACGGCGGAGCTGACCGCGTTGCGCAGTTTTTCTACGCCCTTGGGCAACGGGATCTCTTGCAGGATGCCGTCGATACGATAACGTAGGCGCAACGTGTTCTCAAATGGCTCAATGTGGATGTCGGTGCAGTCCATGCGGATCGCTTCAGCGATGATCAGGTTGATGAAGCGCACCATGCCGGTCTCTTGAGTCTGGACCGCAATATCGTCGTCCTCCTCATCCTGCGGCATTGCCTCGGCTTCGGCGATGAGTTGGTCGATGGTCTCCGCGCCGAGCCCGTAGAAGTGGGTCAGGGACATGGAGACGTCGCTCTCAGGGCAGAGCACAAACTCAATGCCGGCGTCGAGCACCATACGCAGACCATCGACCGTGGTCAGGTTCGGCACGCGGCTTACGGCGAGTTTGAGGATGCCATCCTGAAAGGTCAGCGGCACGATACGGTGGCGCAGGGCGACCTTTGCGGTGACTTTTTCGATGGCCTCCTGCTCGATCCTGAAATCGCCAATGTTGTGGAACGGGATCCCGCTGGCCTCGGAAAAGGCCTTCAGCAGATCGGTTTCATTAACGATGGCCTCTTGGACCAATAACCGATCGACGCCTTGGAGCGTCACTGCGGCGCGACCTTGGATTTCGCCGAGCTTGTCGAGCGTCAGCAGACCGCGATCGACAAGTTTCTGGGTGACCTCTACGAGCAGTTCATCGGAGTAATAACGAATATCGGACATGGATCAGGAAAAGGGGTTAAGGTTTTTCAACGCAGGGACACGGAGCATGGGGTTTGCTCATTCTTGATTTGTAGGCTCCATATGAGACGCAAGAGCCTCTTGCGAAACCCCTCGTGGCATGGGCGTCCCGCCCATGACGCATGGGCGTCCCGCCCATGAGGCAAACACGGGCAAGATGCCCGTGCCACGCCCCTCGTGGCATGGGCGTCCCGCCCATGAAAGAGCAACAAGGTTTTGCAAGAGCCTCGCAAGACTATTTGTGGCCGGGTTAGTAGGATCACTGGAATGCCTTGCGTTGGGGGTTGTTGGGCTTTTGTTGCTGTTGCGGGCGCACGGGCTTTTCTGGACGACCGGGTTTGGCGACGCCGGGTTTCGCAGCGGCTTGGGCACCGGGTTTTGCAGCGCCGGGCTTCGCAGCGGCTTGGGCACCGGGTTTTGCGGCACCAGGTTTAGCAGCAGCGGCTTGGGCGCCGGGTTTCGCGGCACCAGGTTTGGCAGCAGCGGCTTGGGCACCGGGTTTCGCGGCACCAGGTTTGGCAGCGGGTTTGGGCTTGGCCGGTACCGGCGCAAGTTCGATGGACTCACCGATCGGCAACTTGCGCGAGGTGCCGTCCGGGAAGCGGATTTCGGCTTCATTGATATTCGCACTGACGATGTCTACCCCACGGATCTGTTTGCCGGTCTCGTAGAAAATGGTCGTTTTTTCGACGGAGTCGTAGAACATAGCCGCCTGCTGACCGTCAGGGCGCTTGAAAAACCCGAGGAAGGAGAGCTTGGGAATGACCATCGGTTGGCCGTCGGGACCGACCAGGCCGTCCGGCACGGCAGCCTTCTTGCGCAGATGCGCGAAGGGGTCCTCTTTTTTGCCTGCGGCTCCGCCAGCGGCACCGGCCGCACCTGCGGCACCTCCTGCACCGGCCGCTCCCGCGCCCCCTGCACCGCCGCCGGTTGCCGTCAGCCCTGCGGCTGCGGCTTGCGCGGCACGCAAGGCCTTGATGAACGCTACCCGCTCGGTTTCATTGGTGAAGATCGCCTCGATGGTCGGGCGGAAGGGGTCGGTCGGGATGACCAGCGTCTCTGCGGCAAGCTGGTTGGAGACGAAGTGCAGGGTGCCGATTTCCAAAGGTTCCGCCAGTTTCGGCGTTTTCTCACCACCGTCCTTGAAGGGCTCGGGCGGTGTCATATACTTGAGCCCGCACCAAGCGGCCACGCCAAAGAAAATCAAAACAGCCAGCAAGCAGAACGCCTTGGCGTTCAGATGCATGATCCATCTCCAAAGTCTATCCATGGTCAATCCTCTATTCAAAAAGCAGTGCCGACAGGATCGCTTTCACGCGAAGCTTGGAGTCGAAGGTCGGTCCGGACTCGATCCTGATATTACGGAAGGTGAACACTTGGTTCTCCTCGAACACTGACTGGAAAAAGGTGTACAGGTGCTCGAAATCAACGTCGCATTCCATGCGGACGGGCAACTCCGAAAAAGTACGCTGTCCCTTGGCGTCGGTGTGAGTGACCGGCGGGAGCGGGTAAATCTCGACGAGACGCTGGATCTGTCGGTCGAGCGCCAAGTCGGCCAGTTTTTCGACCGCCTTGAGTTGAAGCATACGTGTGCGGACAGCATCGCTACTGGTCACGGTTTCATCGAGCCCCAGTTCTACCGGCAGCAACTGGATCTTCAACTCTTCGGATTTCTCCTGCAAGCGCTGGCGGATCTCATACAACTCGACCTTGTAATCAATGCGGTTGATTTCGGTGCTGCGCAGAACGGCCTGGTTGGGGAAGGCGGCCAAACGTTCCGCGATACGCGACCACTCGTTAGAAAGCTGCGTGAGGGTCGCGGTTTCATGGTCGGCGATCGCCTGCATATTGGCGATTGAGAGGTTGGCGTAACGGCTGCTCTCGAGTTGCGTACGCACGGAACGGTTGTTTTCCGCCATTTCACGCTGGGGGATCACGACAAACCGGATGGTGCAAAACGCGCTGATCACAATAAAAAGCAGGATCAGCACGACCTGCACGCGCTCTGTCGTTAGCAGTCGAAGGACTGAGTTAAGATTTAAGTT
>Ga0255340_1005688_pt1 | contig 11230 bp, 10 predicted proteins | sample wastewater_treat_7_FD_192417 | JGI IMG/M metagenome (GOLD analysis project Ga0255340, IMG submission 192417) | Wastewater microbial communities from Lulu Island WWTP, Vancouver, Canada - plant10 | ecosystem: Engineered > WWTP > Wastewater > Unclassified | place: Canada: Vancouver, British... | reverse complement strand
ACTTTCCAATCGGGCTGCAAATTTAGATAATTTTATCGATATCGCAAACGAAGATTAAATCATCTTCACAAACTCTCTCATTCCGTCGGTGGCCACCATTTTAATATGGCGAATCCGTGCATCTGCTATTCCCGGCGCTTTGGGGTCTATCAGATAAACCGGAGCGCTGTCAGGGGCATAGTGATACAGGCTTGCAGCGGGGTAGACGCTTAGGGAGGTGCCGACAATCAGCACCATATCAGCTTTTGAAACTATCTCTACCGCCTTCGTCATATTGGGTACGGCCTCGCCGAAAAAGACAATGTGCGGACGCAGCTGCACTCCATTCGGAGCCTTGTCGCCAAGATGCACTTCACCGTAGCCGACATCGTAAACTTCTTTTTCCGAAAAGCCGTCAACTTCGCAAAAGGTATTTTCGGGACGTACTTTGCACAGTTCACCGTGAAGATGCAACACATTGGTGCTGCCGGCTCTTTCGTGCAGATTGTCCACATTTTGCGTTATTACATCCACTTTAAAGCGTTTTTCCAACGAAGCGATGAGTTTGTGGGCTTCGTTTGGCGCAGCATTTTCAAGCTGTTTCCGCCTGATATTGTAAAAGTCCAAAACCTTTTTGCGGTTACGATACCAACCATCTATGGAAGCAACCTCCATAGGGTCGTAGTTGTCCCAGAGCCCGTCATTGTCGCGAAAGGTTCCGAGTCCCGATTCGGCGCTTACTCCTGCGCCCGTAAGTATTGCCAGTCTATCCATTTATCTCAAAATAATATTTTTTAGCCCAATATTCAAATAGCGGGTCCAACACTATAGGCATATCCATAGAGTCGAAAGTTATGATTTCCTTCTTGCACAGGGCGTTTTTGAGACGGAGCACATTGGCGGAGGAGTTGAGGCCGTATTTGCTTATGACTTCGGTTGAGGAAAACTTCTGATGTCCTTCGAGAATGGCTTTAAGCAGGCTGAGCTGGAAGGTCGTAAGAGAATCCATAGTGGCTATAAAGCGCGGTTCATGAATGGAAATCATCATGTCCAAAGCCTCTAACAGCACGGGCTCCATTATATAACCCTTGCTTAAAGAATCGCAGATGGAGGCGAAATGGTTTATATACCAGATGTTTTGCCGGAAAAGTTTGCATACCCCTAAGAGCAAATCCCTTTCTATCACCTTACCGCTTACCAAAAATCCCTTAACCACATAGTCTATAATATCTTTGGCATCGATGGGATTGATGGGAACATGCTCCACCGTACGATGAAAAAGGCCTTGACGTTCGAATATTTCCTTCATGGCGTTCACCTGCGAGCCGGTGAAGATAAAAGTGCAGAGCTTTTTTTGTTCGGGGGTGAATTCTTTCAGGATGGAATTGAGAAGGGTGCAGGTTTTGCCGTCATCGCCAAAGAGGAGAAAGTCCTGAAATTCTTTTATCAGAATAAAACAACGCTTGCCTGTAGCTTCGGCTATTCGCAAGGGCAGAGTAATTATTGCCTTGAAGTCGGTTTTATCAGCATCTCCTTTGAGGGTAATCACCTTATCCTCATCTGCAAAAATTTCTTCATCAAAAATAAAAGAGGAACCCTCTAAATAAGTGGAAACAGCGTTTGCATATTCATCAGGAGTGGTGCAGAAGAGCCTGAGCACGGTGCTTCCGAACTTCAGCATAAAGGTCTCGCGGTCCCGGACACCCAAAAGAGACAATTCGGCAACTTCGAATTGTTCCCCCGCGATGCGCATATTGTAGAAGGTCTGCTGGATTAGGGACATTTTGCCCGTTTTGGGAGTTTCGTAGATAAGCACGTTTTCTCCCTGTGAAAGCAGATTGGAGAGGATCATGCCTTCGCTCTTGCGTCCGATATGGTGTTTTCCGGTTACGTATTTGTTGTAAATAAAAGCTCCGTTCATATTGTATCAATTGTTTTTAGCATTAAGCGGCATCTCGCTGCCGAAAAAAGAGGTGTTTTTAGCATTAAGCGGCATCTCGCTGCCGAAAAAAGAGGTGATTTTAGCATTAAGCGGCATCTCGCTGCCGAAAAAGGTAAATTAGCATTAGATGACATCTCGCTGCCGATAAAGAGTTGATTCGGCATTAGATGACATTTTTCTGCCGAGAGAGGGGGAAAGCAAGGTAACACTTTTGTTGTATAAATGCAAATTTAATGAAATATTTTGCAGATAAAATTAAATTTTGTATTTTTGCATCCCAAATTTTTATTGAAGGCTGTGGGGCCAGCAAAGAGCCGCGGATAAAGCGGCCGCCTCCGGTCAAAACTTTTTAAGTTTTTTAACATGTACGCAATCGTAGAAATTGCAGGCCAGCAGTTCAAGGTGGAAGCCGGAAATGAACTTTTCGTGAACCGCCTTCCTCAGGCCAAAGACAGCAGTGTAGAGTTTGACAAGGTGCTCCTTCTCGAGAATGAGGGCAAAGTCAAAGTCGGTACTCCCTACGTCAAGGGCGCTGTGGTAACAGCCACCGTTATTGATGATTCTGTAAGGGCAGACAAGGTTATTGTGTTCAAGAAGCTCAGACGCAAAGGCTTCCAAAAGCTCAATGGCCATCGCCAGAAACTTTCCAAGATTAAAATCGACGCAATCGCTTAAGCATTATGGCACACAAGAAAGGTCAATCAAGTTCAAAGAACGGTCGTGACAGTCACAGTAACCGTTTAGGTCTTAAGAAGTTCGGCGGTCAGGCCGTAAAGGCAGGCAATATTCTGGTCCGCCAAAGGGGAACCGTTCACAATCCCGGCAAGAACGTAGGTATGGGCAAAGACCATACTCTATACGCACTCATAGATGGAACAGTAGTCTTCAAACGCAAGCAAGAAGACAAATCCTATGTGTCTGTTCTGCCTTTTGAGAACTAAACTCAAAGGGTCTGTAAATCATGCTTACATTAAAGCAATTGCGTGACGACCCTGAATGGGTCGTTTTGCGTTTAAAGGTCAAGAATTTCGACGCCCGTTCCATTGTGGATGAGGTGTTGGAACTTGACGCCCTGCGCCGCAGTCTTCAGCAGCAAAGCGACAATCTGCTCGCCGAGCAGAAAAAGCGTGCCGACCAAATTGGGGCGCTTATGAAGAAGGGTCTCCGTGCCGAGGCCGAAGAGGCAAAGGCCGCCGCTTTGGAGCTTAAAGCAAAGAGCAGCGAACTTTTGGCTAAAGGCGATGCCGCTTCAAAGGAATTGCAGGACAAATTAGTGCTTTTGCCGAATCTGCCTTGTGAAGATGTTCCCGAAGGGAAAAGTTCCGAAGACAATATAGTTGTAAAAGAGGGTGGTCCCGAAATTACACTTCCCGAAGATGCGCTTCCACATTGGGAGCTCGCCCAAAAGTACGATCTTATCGACTTTGAATTGGGTGTGAAGATTACCGGCTCCGGCTTTCCTCTATACAAGGGCAAAGGCGCCAAGCTCCAGAGGGCTCTTATCAATTTCTTCCTCGATTATAATACCGCGGCAGGTTATCGCGAGACCGAGCCGCCAATAGTGGTGAATGCTGCATCCGGCTTCGGTACGGGCCAGCTTCCCGACAAAGAGGGGCAGATGTATTATATCGGCTTGGACGACCTCTACTTGGTTCCTACGGCAGAGGTTCCACTTACCAATATCTACCGCGATCTTATCCTTGAAAACGACCAGCTTCCTCAAAAGATAACCGCCTATACGCCTTGCTTCCGCAGGGAAGCCGGCAGTTATGGCAAGGATGTGCGCGGGCTCAACCGTCTGCATCAGTTCGATAAGGTGGAAATTGTGCGGGTGGAAAAGCCGGAAAACAGCTATAAGGCCTTGGATGAGATGCTTGCCCATGTGGAAGGACTTGTAAAGGCTCTTGGTCTGAAATATCGTATTCTTAGGCTTTGCGGCGGCGATATGTCTTTTGCATCAGCAATTACCTATGATTTCGAACTTTGGAGTGCGGCGCAAGGCCGTTGGTTGGAAATATCCAGCGTATCCAATTTCGAGACATTCCAGAGTAACCGTCTTCGCGCCCGTTATCGCGACGAAAACGGCAAGCCGCAATTAGTTCACACACTCAACGGCTCATCTCTTGCTCTCCCGCGCGTGGTGGCCGCTTTGCTGGAGGATAATCAAACACCGGAAGGAATTGTTATTCCTGAGGCGCTACGCCCGTACACAGGCTTCGATATAATCAAATAATGGGTCCCAAGACCATATTAGGAATAGATCCCGGAACCAATATTCTCGGCTACGGTATTATTCATATAGATGACTCCTCAAAGCCCTCATTCATAGATATGGGCGTTTTGAACCTCAGCCGCATATCTTCTCCTTACGATAAACTCATGTGCATCTATAGAAAGGTGGAAGCCTTGTGCGAGCTCCATCATCCCCAGGACCTTGCAATAGAATCGCCTTTCTATGGAAAAAACGTGCAGGTGCTGCTGAAGCTCGGAAGGGCTCAGGGCGCTGCCATGATAGCTGCTTCCTCGAAAGGCCTCTCCGTATACGAATATGCCCCTCGAGAAGCTAAAATGGCGATTTGCGGTAATGGTGCAGCATCAAAGGAACAGGTGGCTCTTATGGTGGGAAAAACCTTAGGCATAAAGATTAAAAGTAAGCATTTGGATGCCACCGATGCGCTTGCAATTGCCATGTGCCATTATTATTCACTTACAAATCCGCTCAAAGGCAAAGGCTCTTCCTCTTCCTGGGAAAAATTTATTGCCGAAAATCCTGACAGGGTAAAATAAACCTTGCCGTTTTGCGTGCATCTAAGTACCCGTATGAATTCTAAAATCTTTATCTTGTCCCTCGGTCTGTTCCTTTCCATTTCCCTGGGCGCACAAAACATTGTAACCGCAAACCTGCGGGATTCCCAAAACGGCGATGCAGTTGCTTTTGCCACAGTTTCCCTTACAAGGGATGGCACAAACAAAGTGTATAAATATGTGCTTTCAAGCGACAAAGGAGTCGTTAAGTTTGAAGGTGTCCGAAGAGGGAATTATGAGCTTAAGGCGGAATTGCTTGGTTATAAGGTATTTACCCAAAAGATAAGTGTGGATGCCGACCTTTCCTTAGGAGTTTTGAAGATGGAGCCTGATGCTCAGCAGTTAGAAGCCGCCAAGGTTACCGATGTGGGCAATCCTATTATAATAAAGAAAGATACCATCGAGTATAATGCTTCTTCTTTCAAGACCACCGAAAATGATGTTTTGCAAGATCTTTTGCAAAAATTGCCGGGTATAGAGATTGCTGATGATGGAAGCATTACTTCCAATGGTCAAACAATCAGCAAGATAACCATAGACGGCAAAACCTTTTTCCTGGATGATCCTCAGCTTGCCAGCAAGAATATTCCCGCAAAGTTGGTGGAAAAGGTTAAGGTGGTGAATAAGAAGAGCGAGCAGGCCGAATTCACCGGTATAGATGATGGAGAGGAGGAAACCGTAATAGACCTTTCGGTAAGGAAGGGAATGCTCAAAGGGTCTTTCGGCAATGTGATGGGAGGTGTCGGCCATGATATGCCGTCTTCTGCCGCTTTAGTGAATGACTGGCGTCTCGAAGGAGCAGGTTTTTTAGGTAATTTTACTGATAAACGCCAACTCAGCGTTCTCTTCAATGCCAACAATACCAATAATCGCGGCTTTAACGACCTCTCGGGCAGTATGATGGGAAGTATGCGCGGCGGCGGTGGCTACAGGGGTAGAGGAGGCCGTCAGAATGGTATCAACACATCTTATATGGCGGGCGCCAACGGCGCATGGACTCTCTTCCACGACCGCATGGACCTTGCAGGCAATTATCTTTTCAGCCGCACCGACAGTGATGTCCTCTCCGAAAACGAAAAAACCACCTATCTCGACGGTTCCAATCTTATTTACAATACCAATGGCAGCAACAATACCGTTTCTGACGGGCATCGCTTCGGCATAAGGTTGGACCACGTCTTCAACAAAAACACCTCTATTCTCTTTGAGCCGAGAATAGAATTCGGATACGGCAGCTATACCGACGAAAGCAAGTATACCACTTATACAGACAATTTAGACGGCTCCGCCCCTGTTCTCACCAATAACGGCGATACCGAGGGAAGCGGTGCAAACAAGAACTTTACCGCCAGCGGCTTCGCCCTTTTGCGCCAGCGGCTCGGCAAAGCGGGACGTACTCTTACCATGATGGGAAGGTACTCCTTAAGCAACAATGAACTCTCTTCGGTAAATATTTCCAATACTTATGTCGGCGGAGTGAATTCCCCGATAGACCAGAATATAGAGCAGGATAGCGACAGATATTCCATATGGGGCAGGCTAACTTACACCGAGCCCATATTCAAAAATCTCTTTTTAGAAGGCAACTACCGTTACAGCTGGGCTTCGTCGAATTCTTACAAGAAGACTTACGACAATCTCAACGGCGGAGCTCTCGACCCCGTATATTCCAACGACATAGCAAACAAGACTACTCAGCAGAACATAGGCGTCAACCTTATGTATCAGATGAATAAGTCACAGGCTCAGATCGGCTTTTCTGCAATACCGGTAAATACCTACAACCGCACCACCCGCTACAATCCTGACGAGGACAGTTATGTTCCCAAAGAATATTCCGACTTTCGCTGGAAGTTTGCCCCAAGAGCCATGGTATGGTGGGAATTCAACGATAATGCGAATGCACGCTTGTTTTATAGGGGCAGTTCTGAACAGCCAAGCACCTCGCAGTTGATGCCTGTGCCCGACAATACCGACCCTCTCAACGTGTCCTTTGGTAATCCTACGCTCAAACCGTATTTTACGCACAATATTTTCGGTAATTTCCGCTATAACAACCGACAGAGATTTTCTTCCTTGAGCATCCGTTTCTACGGTTCTTACACACAAGACCCGATAGTAAGCGCAACTTGGTACGACAAGGGGGCGGCCTATTCAATACCGATAAATGGTCCCGATGCTGCCACTGCAGGATTCAATTCCTTCACAAACATACCCTTGGGAAAATCCAATTTTTCTATTTCCAATATGCTTAGGGCTAATTGGAGCAAGTCGTCTTCATATATAGGGAAAAATGTGGATATGAGCACTTACGCCAGTGATGGTTACTATGCTTTTATGGATGAATTCCTTAACAAGTGGTCGAATGATGCGCTTGATTTTGATGAAAACACCATTCAAACCATTGGCTTCACAGAACGCCTGCGCATTGTCTATAGAAGCGATAATTTGGAACTTACCGTAAGCGGACGCACCCGTATGAACAGTTCCACCTATACGCTCACAGATGCCGATGCCACTACTTGGAACAATCAGATAAGGCTTTCCGCAAACTGGACTTGGGATGAGCCCGGCATTACCATAAAAGGTGAGGGCGATTACAATTGGTACCTCGGCTACTCAACTCCTCAGAGCGATGAGTATGTGCTTAATGCAGAAATCCAGAAGTTGCTCTTCAAGAAAAAGTTTACGCTCGCCCTGAAGTGTTATGATATTTTAGGACAGGCAAAGCAGCTTAGCGTGACCGATGCGAGCAATTACCACAGCGAAAGTCTTACCAATACGCTTGGCCGTTATATAATTCTGTCTCTTACTTACCGCTTTGGAACCTTCGACAGCAGCAAGATGCGCGGTGGTCCCGGCATGCCGCCTTTCAGGAGACGTTAGAGATAGGTATTCAGACGTATTGCCGGTGTTGGCTTGCGTTTATTTTGGGACTTGTCGCTTCGTTAATTGCGCCGGCGAATGAGCAGGGAAACAATCAAGTAAGAAAACAGCAGCAGGAATGCAAATGTGCTGATGCGTCCGATAAGGTCGCCGTGGCGTACAAAGAAGGTCTTTCTGCTCGCTGTATTCACTTGCCCTGACAGGGTTTCGCGCTGCCACCAATTGCTGGTGCTGAGGTATTCTCCCCGTTGATTTATTATGCCGCTGATTCCGGTATTGCCGCAGCGGGCTATATCTCGGCGCAATTCGATTGCGCGCAGCGAAGCATAATTTGCATGCTGTTTGTAACCGGGGGTATCGCCCCACCAGGCATCGTTGGTGATGATTGTCATAAATTTAGCGCCTTTGAGCACATATCCCGTACAATATTCCGGGTAAACCGATTCGTAACAGATTGCGCATCCAAAGGGTATTACGGTGGAGTCTGCGGCCACATAATTCATTGCGGCAATTTCTTTTTGGCCTATTACGCGGCCCATCAGCCCTCCGAGTTTATTGTCAATGGGGACAAAGATTTTCGGATAGGGAGTGAGTTCCGTACCCACCACGAGTTTGCTTTTATGGAAGAGGTCGTAACGGCCGGTATGGTCGGTAACAAAGGCGGAATTGTGATTCTCCACCCATCCCAAGCCGTATTCGCGGGCAAGAATAGATGGAGCGGAGCGCTGGTGGAAAAATTCATAGGTTGAGGCTCCGAAAAGAAAATCCGCATTTGGATATTTTTGAAGAAATTCCTGAAAGCTCTGCCAAGTAGCAGAGCTTTGCACATCGTTAAGGAAGATGTCACCGGTGAAGGTTTCCGGAGCAATCAGCAAGCCCTCCCAAAGATTTAATGCTGACGCTTTTTCTGTCACCGCTTCTTCTTTCGTAGGCGCAGGCATTGCGGCGAGGGCGGAGTCTAACTGGGCGAGCAGGATATTGTTTTGCTGCTGCTGCGACATGGATTCGAATTTCTGATAAGGGTCGAAATTAGGCTGTGCGATAAGCACATTCACCTTGCCTTCGGATTCCTCTTCGAAATGATGCCACAGATGTGCCGATGCCGCAAAGGGAAATACCAACACTATAACAGTGCCGATGACAGAACTCCATTTTGCAAATCTGTTCCATCTGAACCAGCCGCCCTCGAGTATGCTTACCATAAGGCCGAAAAGCGAGAGATTGGCAACCCAAACCCATAACGAGCCTCCGAGAGTGCCTGTAAACTCGTACCACTGTATTGTTTTTATGCTTTTGGCAAAGGCATTTCCAAACACTAACCAAGGCCAGGAAATTTCGGCGGATACCATATACCATCTCTCCCAGGCTATCCATGCGAACATTAAAAACAGATAGGGGAGTACGCCTCTGAATTTCTTTTTTGAAAGCCGGAAAAGTCCGAACACCACCGACATTTGAAGTGAGTTTGCAAGTACTGCAAAGATACCTCCGCCCACGGTTGCGTTTCCAACCCAAAAGGTTGTAAGGGCATTCCAAATCACAAAGCAGGAATAATGCCACATCCAAAAACGCTTCACATTGTTTTGCTCCGCCACCCGCTCGGCGCTGAGCAGGGGTACAAGCGCAATCAGAGCCAGCCATCCGCAGTGCGGCACTAACCAGGGAATACTGAGCAGAATCGAGCTCAGCACTACCATGAGCCATAGGATTCCGTAAGGTTTATGTGTCGATGTATTATTCATAAGGCATATTTTCACTGTATTTGCGCCATTTTTCGAGCAGCGCTGTCATATCTTCCGGGAGGGTAGAGTCGAATTGCATCCGCTTGCCGCTGCGAGGATGCGTAAAGCCGAGAGTTTTGGCGTGGAGAGCCTGGCGCGGGCAGATTTTAAAGCAGTTATGTATGAATTGGCGGTATTTGGCATATATGGTGCCTTTGCGGATTTCGGAGCCGCCGTATTTTTCATCATTGAAAATGGGATGTCCCATAGAGGCCATGTGTACACGTATCTGGTGGGTTCTTCCTGTTTCCAAAATACATTCTACAAGTGTAACGAATCCGAAACGCTCCAGCACCGTCCAATGTGTAACCGCCCTTTTACCGCCCTCTTCTTCCTTTGCAATGCGGTAGCGGGTGCGCTCCGAGGGGTCTCTCTCGAGGGGGGCATCAATAGTCCCGGTATCTTCTTTTATATCTCCCCAAACTATGGCCTGATAGCGCCTGTCCACGGAACGTTCGAAAAATTGTTTGGCAAGTGAAAGCTGGGCTTCATCATTTTTGGATATCAGCAACAACCCGCTGGTATCTTTGTCAATGCGATGCACCAAAAATCCTCCCCGCTCATCATTCTCTTCCGAAGGAACTACTCCCAAATGATGTGCAAGGGCATTTACAAGCGTGCCGTCATAGTTGCCATGTCCCGGATGAACAACCATTCCTGCGGCCTTGTTTACAATCAAAAGGTCGCTGTCCTCATAAATTATGTCAAGGGGAATATCCTGGGGTACAATCTCCACACCCCTTCTCTCATATGGCATCACAAAGCGGATGACATCTCCAGGGCGAACTATATAATTGGCTTTTACGGTTTTTTCTCCAACCATTACATAACCGTTCTTTATGGCTGATTGTATGCGGTTGCGGGAAGTCTTTTCTAAATGGGTGGACATATATTTATCTACCCTCATAGGCTCTTGACCGGCATCTATGTTAAGACGGAAATGCTCAAATTGCGGTTCCTCTTCTTCTATGGTGTCTATCCACTCTTCTGCCATATCTATTTTAGATAAAGGCTTACGCCTGCGCCCATGGTGAGGGGGATGTCCGAAGAAGCAGGACTCTGCCTGTAAACCACTGCATTAAGGGAGTCGGTATAGTCTTTTACATTGCTGTCGAAAAACAGACGGGTGACATTCAGGGAGTGGTCGTGTACGGCATCCACTGCGCGAAGAAATTTCATGCCCACCACATCGGGAGCATAGGTGCGGTTGTCCTCTGAATTGAGACCAACCACAAGGTCTATCGCCGAGCCGCTCTCAATGGATACTCCGGGCATGATTTCTTGATTTTGATGTAATTGTTTGAGCACATTATTGGTTGCCATGTCGCTCACATAGATAAGCCTGCCTAATGTCAGTCCGCGTGAAGACAACTCTGCTTTGGCTTGACGCATGGAATAGCCGACCAGCGAGGGCATGGTTATTTTCTGGGGAACCACCGCATTGATGGTAAGCAGAATCCTTCTTCCCTTCTTAACCTTGCTGCCTGCTACGGGATTTTGCACAAAAACGGCGCCCCTTTGCATTCGCTTAACATATACCGAGTCGATAACCTCCACCTTTACACCGGCATGTAGCGCTGTTTCGCGGGCTTCCGCAAAAGACATATTGGTAAAATCCGGCACGCTTATTTCCTTGCCGTGCTGTGTTACAATGCCTAAAATTATATTCACTAAAAGAACCAGAGCCGCTATCAATACTAAGGCTAAAAGCAGATTCTTTACTATCCAGTTGCTGAAAAAGCCATTCTTGTTTTGCATAACTCACAAAGATACAAATTTTTACTATCTTTGTAGGACTACACAAGAGTTAAAATTATGGCAAGAAAAAAGAAGGCCA
>Ga0255340_1005656_pt1 | contig 11281 bp, 6 predicted proteins | sample wastewater_treat_7_FD_192417 | JGI IMG/M metagenome (GOLD analysis project Ga0255340, IMG submission 192417) | Wastewater microbial communities from Lulu Island WWTP, Vancouver, Canada - plant10 | ecosystem: Engineered > WWTP > Wastewater > Unclassified | place: Canada: Vancouver, British... | reverse complement strand
CCCCGTGGGCAAATGTTCCTCCTCCCGTTGCCGTGCCGCCGGAAGATGGACTGTTTGAAACACTTACGGTATATGTGTTCTGGCTGTAGTTTGCCTGGAAGCTCCTGTTTGAATTTACCGTGAATGTATAGCTGGCATTTGTTGAGACAACAGATCCACCTTCAGTCCAGTTGACAAACGCGTATCCAGTTGACGGGCTGGCTGTAATTGTTGCCTGTGACCCATGGGTATAGTTTCCTCCTCCTGTTGCCGTACCGCCGGAAGATGGGTTGTTTGAAACACTTACGGTATATGTGTTCTGGCTGTAGTTTGCCTGGAAGTTCCTGTTTGAATTTACTGTGAATGTGTAGCTGGCATTTGTTGAGATAACTGATCCTCCTTCCGTCCAGTTGACAAACGAATATCCTGCTGCCGGGCTGGCTGTAATTGTTGCCTGTGCCCCGTGGTTATAGTTTCCTCCTCCTGTTGCCGTACCGCCGGAAGATGGACTGTTTGAAACACTTACGGTATATGTGTTCTGGCTGTAGTTTGCCTGGAAGCTCCTGTTTGAATTTACCGTGAATGTATAGGTGGCGTTTGTTGAGATAACTGATCCTCCTTCCGTCCAGTTGACAAACGCGTATCCTGCTGCCGGGCTGGCTGTAATTGTTGCCTGTTCCCCGTGGTTATAGTTTCCTCCTCCTGTTACCGTGCCTCCGGAAGATGGACTGTTTGAAACACTTACGGTATATGTGTTCTGGCTGTAGTTTGCCTGGAAGCTCCTGTTTGAATTTACCGTGAATGTATAGGTAGCGTTTGTTGAGATAACTGATCCACCTTCCGTCCAGTTGACAAACGCGTATCCTGCTGCCGGGCTGGCTGTAATTGTTGCCTGTTCCCCGTGGTTATAGGTTCCTCCTCCTGTTGCCGTACCTCCGGAAGATGGACTGTTTGAAACACTTACGGTATATGTGTTCTGGCTGTAGTTTGCCTGGAAGCTCCTGTTTGAATTTACCGTGAATGTATAGGTAGCGTTTGTTGAGATAACTGCTCCACCTTCAGTCCAGTTGACAAACGAATATCCTGCTGAGGGGCTGGCTGTAATTGTTACCTGTTCCCCGTGGTCATAAGTTCCTCCTCCTGTTACCGATCCGCCTTCCTCCGGACTGCTCGACACGGAAATGCTGTATTGAAGGAGGCTGAAATTGGCAACAAGCGCTCTGTCTGCCTCGATTGTGAAAGTATAGCTTGCAGTTGCCGAAACCTGCACGCCGGATTCAGTCCAGTTTACAAACTGGTAGCCAGCAGCCGGACTGGCAGAAACAGTGACTTCCGTACCTGTGGCAAATGTTCCTCCTCCGCTTGTTGTTCCGGCATCCGCGGGACTTACGGAAAGAGTGACTGTATGATCCTGTGCCTGCAAACCCAGAAAAGCAGAAGCAAGCAGCAATACAACAAGTAATCTTCTCATTTCAATTCATGCATATGACCTTTGCATAAAGGCTGATAAAACTTTTATAAAGTTAGTATTTACAAGCTGATTTACCAATGATTTTTGATAAACTTTTCAGGACTATTGAAGATTTTGGTAATTTATTGACTGGCGCTGAATTTTTTGATGAACAAGTTATTACAAGGATCATTCGGAAAGGCTCTTCATGTGGGTCGGCTCAGGCAGGCAGGCTGATTTTGCTTCGGATGGCAATTATTCAACGGATGGCAATTGTTCAATATGTTGATCCGGCTTACAAAAGAACCGAAAAAATCATATTAATAAAAAGAAGCGTTAATTTTGGGTTTCTATGGAATTCAAACTTGTTTCTGATTTTCAGCCGACGGGAGACCAGCCGGAGGCGATATCCCAGCTTGTGCAGGGTCTTGAAAAGGGTATGCCTTATCAGACGCTGTTGGGGGTTACAGGTTCAGGCAAGACTTTCACCATTGCCAACGTCATAGAAAAAGTTCAGCGGCCTGCACTGGTGTTAAGCCACAATAAGACCCTTGCAGCACAGCTTTATGGTGAGTTCCGGCAGTTTTTTCCTGAGAACCGGGTTGAATACTTCGTGTCATATTACGATTACTACCAGCCTGAAGCCTATATTCCTGTCACCGACACCTATATTGAGAAGGATCTTTCTATTAACGAGGAAATAGAGAAGCTGAGGCTAAGTGCTACTTCAGCCCTTCTGTCGGGAAGGAAGGATGTCATTGTAGTGTCGTCAGTATCCTGTATTTACGGTATTGGAAATCCTGAGGATTTCCATTCAAACACTGTTTATATCAGAGCCGGGCAGAACATTGCCAGGAACCTGTTTCTCCGGAAGCTGGTTGACAGTCTATATTCTAGAAATGAACTTGAATTCAGGAACGGGACTTTCAGGGTAAGGGGGGATACCATCGATATCTTGCCTGCCTATGCCGACACCGCGGTAAGAGTGGTGTTTTTCGGGGACCAGATAGAGGAGATATCCCTGTTTGATCCCGTAAGCGGCAACCGTTTGGAAACTGTTAATGAATACATAGTTTACCCTGCAAATATTTTTGTGACCACGCGCGAGAGAATAAACCAGGCCATCAGTCTGATACAGGATGATATGTTGAGACAGGTAAGCCATTTCAGGGATACCGGCAAGCCTGAAGAAGCCAAACGGCTTGAACAGAGGGTTTCATATGATCTTGAGATGATAAAGGAACTTGGCTACTGCAGCGGTATTGAGAATTACTCGCGGTATTTTGACGGACGAGCTCCGGGAACCCGCCCGTTCTGCCTGCTTGATTATTTCCCGGATGATTTTATAACTATTATTGATGAGAGCCATGTAAGCGTTCCGCAAATCAGGGCCATGTACGGCGGCGATCATTCGCGGAAGCAGACGCTGGTTGAGTATGGCTTCAGACTGCCAGCAGCCCTTGACAACAGGCCGATGCGGATAGAGGAATTTGAGGCCCTGACCGGACAGACGATTTTTGTCAGTGCCACCCCGGCCGATTATGAGCTTGAAAAAAGTGAGGGAGTTTTTGTAGATCAGGTAATAAGGCCGACCGGATTGCTTGATCCGCCGATAGAGGTAAGGCCAAGCATGAACCAGATCGACGATCTGATGGGGGAGATCAGGACCAGGGCCAAAGCCGGGGAAAGAACTCTTGTAACAACCATTACCAAGAGAATGGCTGAGGAACTCTCGGCCTATCTTCTAAGATATGATATCAAATGCCGCTACATCCATTCTGACATTGAAACCCTGGAGAGGATAGACATAATGGAAGGATTGCGTTCCGGTGACTTTGACGTGCTCGTGGGAGTCAATCTCCTGAGGGAGGGTCTCGATCTTCCGGAGGTATCCCTGGTGGCCATTCTTGATGCTGACAAGGAAGGATTTCTCAGATCCGCCCGTTCGCTTACCCAGACGGCAGGACGTGCTGCAAGGAATCTTAACGGAAAGGTTATTATGTATGCCGACATAGTAACCGGAAGCATGAAGGAAACTATCAATGAGACCAACAGGCGAAGGGAGAAGCAGCTAAGGTACAACGAAAAGATGGGAATTACTCCTTCTCAGATAGTCAAGAAAACAGGGACAATTCTCAGTGGTTTAAGCAGGAAGGGAGTGAGTGTGAAATCCTATATTGAACCGGAAAAACCTGATATAGCAGCCGATCCGGTTGTGAAATATATGGACAAAGCTGCTCTGGAGAAAGCAATAGAAAAAAGCAGAAAGAGCATGGAGAAAGCTGCTTCCGAACTTGATTTCATTGAAGCAGCACGTCTCAGGGATGAAGTATCAGCCCTTCAGGCCTTACTGAGAAGCAAATCCTGATTGCACCCGATTTTTACCTGGTAGCTGTCCAGTCCCAGGTTTTTCCTTCAGCGGTGTTTGATGCTGTTCCCCTGATCGTCCTGTCACTGACAACCCCGGTATAGACGTCATTGTTAATCCTGAAGCTAAGTTTATTTCCCTCAAGTCGTCCGTCGGTAACCGACTGCGATCTGATTCCGGTTTTGAAGCTTCCCCTGACGAACTGAAATTCCTGGGTCAGTTCAAGTTCCCCGTCACCCATCTTCCATTTGCCACCGACTTTTGCCGGTACTATCCACAGATAGGCGGTGTTCCAGCTGTTCCAGTTTTCTTCGGTAGTAACTTCCTGATCGGCTTCCCATTCACCCATTGTGAATGTGTTTGACACTATGCGGGTTCCCGGTTTGAGGTCCAGTATCCTGGGGCGGAGTTTCAGGTTAATTTCCGGAAGTAAGAACATTGTTATAACGGTTGCTTTTGAAAGGTCAGTCTCATACAGGTCGGCCTGAATGAATTCTGCCTTGTTGCCGACACCCTCTTTCAGTGCATTTTCCTTTGAAAGGGCTACCATGTCGGGATTGTATTCAATACCGGTCGCTTTTGCTCCTATTTTGGCCGCGGAAATAACCGTTCTGCCGTCACCCGAACCCAGGTCGATGACATAGTCGGCAGGAGTAACTTTCGCAACTTCAAGCATCTTGTTCACAAGTTCCTGCGGTGTGGGAACCCAGACTACATCCTTACCCTGCTGGCCCACTTCGGGCACATAATTATTGACGGAGGCTTTTTCCTGGGCTTGAAGGGTCAGCAATGAAGAGGAGACTATTAATGCCACAAGGGCTGATATAAAGTATCTGAAAGTTTTCATCATATTTTATTTATTTTGTTTTTTGAGGGATTAAATGTAAGTGAAAAATCCCGATTGACACACAAACGAATAAGAATCCATAAAGGTTTTCAGGAGAATTTTAGAAAAATTAACTAAATGCTGATCATCTCCCTTACATAGTTTGCTATTGCAAGACATGATGTCAGACCGGGCGATTCAATACCGATCAGGTTTATGAAGCCGGGCATTCCCCTGTGCGACTCTTCCCGGATATAGAAATCTCTTGCCGGTTCTCCCCGTCTCTGTATTTTGGGTCTTATTCCGGTCATTTCGGGCGACAGGTCATCATATTCCAGAAAGGGCAGGAATTTTCTTACCGACCTGAAAAATTCATTCTGCTTTGAAGCCGTGACTTTGTAATCGAATACATTGGAGCTGAGCCAGCTTACATCCGGTCCGAGTTTGACTCCTCCCTTCATGTCGATCGTCACATGAATTCCAATTCCTTCAAGATTATGGGCCGGAACCGGATACACCAGACGGTTTATAAGCCGGTTCTTCGGTGGATTCAATCTGAAATATTCACCTTTGCAGAAGTTGATTCGCAATTTTTCATCAGCCAGGCCGGCCATCTCAGATATCAGGTCGGAAGCCAGTCCTGCCGAGTTAATGACCATCCTGGAAGTAAAGGTGAAGGATGACTTATCGGAGTCAGTGATAGTGATTTCATATCCTCCGGCAATCTTTCTTATTCCGGTAACTTCGCTGTCGTAGGCGATCAGTCCTCCGTTAAGAATGATTCCTGTCTCGAGGCTCTTCATCAGGGAGTGAGTGTCGACAATACCTGTTGAAGGAGACCAGACAGCCTTTAGTGCAAAAACCGAAGGTTCAAGTTCGGCGATCCTGTCCTTGTCAATCAGTTCCAGATCATTCACACCATTTCCGGCTGCAGTATCCAGTATGTCCTCAATGATTCTGATCTCATCTTCCGTAGTTGCCACAATGATCTTTCCGCATTTTTTGAATGGGATTTCATGTTTCCTGCAATAATCGTACATCATCCGTTTTCCTTCAAGGCACAGTTTCGATTTGAGGCTGCCTTTCGGATAGTAGATTCCTGCATGTATCACTTCGCTGTTCCTGCTACTGGTCTCCTGTCCGAATGTCCTGTGCTTCTCCGCCAGGTAAACATCGCCAAATTCCCTGCTAAGCCTTTCGGCAATAGCAAGGCCTGCAACACCGGCTCCAATTATGGTTATTTGTGCATCCATGCAGATAACTACTGGTTTTTAATGCACAAATCTAGTCATTAGAAATCCTTCTGCTTATATCATGCCGGAATACTTTTCGGATTTGTTTATAAAATGATACATTTGTTTATCACGACAACAATATAAAGAAACTGTTTTTGCTTTTGCTGGTTCTGGCTGCATTCGGCCGGATGCAGGAATCTTATTCGTGGATTACGTGCAGGTGTGGCAGAAATAAGTCTCCGTCCATGGCATTCCCCGGGCAGGAAATGACGTTTTGCCACGATTGTGTTCTTCTAATCGTCGCTCCATGTCATCAATCTGTCCGGTATAGAACAGATGACCCTCACGCCTTGCGTGATGCGCTAGTCAAGTGGCGTTAAAAAAAGGAGCGTTATATACTGCCCCTTTTTTTGTCGGGGTGATCCGACTCGAACGGACGACCCCTTGCACCCCATGCAAGTGCGCTAGCCAACTGCGCCACACCCCGAATTTTTTGCAAATTTAATCAAGAATTCCGAATAGAAAAATTCTAAGATGTCAACCTTAATGGAAAAACAAGCTACCTTTGAAAAATGCAACTTGAACAATACATAAACCGCGTACCGCGTACCCAATACCGTTCTTTCCGCGTGTTGCACGCCGCGTGCCGTCTTCACTTTCAACTTTTCACTTTCCACTTTTCACTTTCTATCATGACAAAACTTCACTTTCTGCCTTTGATTTTTCTGACAGTGTTCTGCTCATGCGACAGGGCACAATATGTGTCAACTCTTCAGGTTCCCGGGAGGGATTTGTACTGCGTCATCGACACGGCCGGTGAAAGCGTTATCCCGAGCGGTAGGATTGTAAAGCCCTTCGGACGTTTTGCCAGAATTGCCCCCGACCCCTTTGGCCTGGCTCTTTCACCCGACGGGACAATTGCCCTTTCCGTTCATAATAACCTTCTTACACTTATTAATACATCGGATATGGGCACGAGAGCTGTTTCATCTCCATACGGCAAAAAGGGATCGTACATGGGAACAGCCATAACCGCTGACAATAAAACGGCATACCTGAGCGGAGGCGACAGCGGGGATATTATTATTATGGACCTTGAATCGTCTGAAAGCTCAGGCAGGATCTCAATTAACGGGAAATCGGCCGGAAAGGATTTCATGGACAGCTTTGTTGGCGATATAAGATTATCGGCTGATGAAAAGAAACTTTATGTTCTCGATCAGTTCAACTTCAGACTGGTGATCCTTGATCTGGAAGAAAAGAAGGTAGAACACTCTGTTCCGGTCGGACGCTTTCCCCTGGGGATAGATATTTCACCCGATGGCAAATTTGCCTATGTAGCCAATACCGGTATCTTCGATTATCCGATTGCCCCCGGACTGACGGAGAAAAATTTCGAAGAAGCCGCACTTGATTTTCCTCCCTACGGAATGCCATCTGCAGAAGCTGAGAAGGGGACAGAAGTTGACGGCCGCTTTATCCCCGGACTTGGAAGTCCTCATGTGCCTGAAGCGGTTTCCGTATTTACGGTCGACCTTGAAAGCAACACGGTTATAGCAATGGAAAAGACCGGGTACAGGATGGGCGAAATGGTGGAAGGCCTGGAGATCGTCGGGGGATCAAGTCCTAATTCCATTGCTGCCGGACGTAACAGGGTCTTCGTAAGCAATGCCACAAACGATAATATATCTGTTTTGGATCCGGCAAGCGGAAAGGTGATATCGCATATCAAACTGAATATTGATCCCCGTATTGATTCATACAGGGGTATGATACCATTCGGAATTGAACTCAGCAATGATGAGTCGAGGCTGTACGTTGCGCTGAGCGGACTCAATGCCATTGGTGTGGTTGATGCGGAAAACCTCAATGTGCTTGGATACATTCCGACAGGATGGTTCCCGACAAAGCTTCAGATTTCTCCTGACGACCTTGCCCTTTATGTTGTAACTGCCCGCGGACTGGGATCGGGACCAAACGGAGGGAAGAACTTCAGGCTCACCCCGGCCGGAACCTATGTGGGCGACATTATGCTGGGAACAATCGAAAAGATAGATCTTGGAGGAATCAACCTTGATCTTGCAACACGGCAGGTTATAGACAATACTTTCAGGGAGGTCCGGATAAAAGACAAGCCGGATAATCCTCTACCGCCCATGGCAGGATTGAGGAAAAGCCCTATAAAACATATAGTGTACATTACAAAGGAAAACAGGACCTTTGATGAGGTTTTCGGAGAACTTGAGAACGCCAGGGGGGATTCCTCCCTTGCCCGTTACGGGATGAATGCAAATGTTGCCAGCAGTGACAGGACAAGGCTGGTCAACAATGTCAATGTTATGCCCAACCACCAGAAATTGGCGAGGGAGTTTGCAGTCAGCGACAACTTCTACTGCGACTCCGATGCATCGGTGCATGGTCACCGGTGGATGGTGGGAACCTATCCCAACGAATGGGTTGAGCTTAACAGTTCGATGGCTATCTCAAGGAATCTTTTCAGCTCTGCTCCCGGAAGGAAATTTGTTTCAGGTTCCTCAGGGGCAGTGTATCCCGAGGATTACAATGAAGCCGGCGGGATGTGGGAACACCTCTCGCGGCACGGCATTAGTTTCTTCAATTTCGGACTGGGATTCGAATTCTCCGCGACAGAGCAAAAGCAATGGTATCAATACACCGGAGTCAAGATGAGTGTAATGTTTCCGATGCCCAAGCCATTGTATGACAGAACTTCAAGGAAATATGCAACATACAATATGCGTGTCCCTGATCAGTTCAGAATTGACATGTTCGAGGAGGAACTCGAAGAAAAGTGGCTGTCGGGGAAGGAGGAATTCCCCTCGGTAATCACTATGATCATTCCCAACGACCACGGATCGTCTGAGAGGATTGATGACGGATATCCTTTCAGGGAATCATTTATGGCCGACAATGACCTTGCCCTCGGCCGGGTGGTGGAGAAATTGAGTCATACAAAATGGTGGCCTGAAATGCTTATAATTGTAACTGAAGACGATGCCCAGGACGGCCGGGATCATATCGATGCCCATCGCTCGCTTCTGATGATGATCAGCCCATGGGTAAAAAGGAACTATGTATCCCATTCACATGCCAATTACGGGGCTATACTGAAAACGATTTACAACATCTGTGATATTCCTGCACTGAATCAGTTCGATGCAACGGCAACACTTCTGCAGGATTTCTTTACAGACAAACCTGATTTCACTCCCTACGAAGGTGTAATGGTTGACAACAGGATCTTTGATCCTCAAAAGGCGCTTGATCCCTACGACCGTGATTTCAGATGGGAATTGCTTGGAGAGTCACCGGAGATTGACAACGAGGATGATTTCAGAGCCAGCCACCAGGAACAGGTGCTTATTGATAACGAGTAACAGCCAGGTATTTTATTTATCTGCTTAAATTGATCTGGATTTTGGAGGAAAAGTAAGTGAGTCAAAACTGCCTCCAGAATATCTGTCTGACATCTATGTGATTATTAAAAGACAGAATTAAGAGCTAATGATTTTCAGCTAAACTTGATTAAGTTTGCAGCAGAAAACAAATAAAAACATACATAGAAATGGATCTATTCAAACCCCTTGATATTTCAAATGAAGAGCCGAAGACAGAAGCTTCAGGGACGGAAAAGGTAAAATGTCTCATAGTTGGTTCCGGTCCTGCCGGTTACACTGCTGCCATATATGCAGCCAGGGCAAATCTGAGTCCTGTTTTGTATACAGGTCTGCAGATGGGAGGCCAGCTTACCACCACCACTGAGGTTGACAATTACCCGGGATTTCCGGAAGGGGTTAGCGGACCTGATCTGATGGAGCATTTCCGTAAGCAGGCTTCCCGTTTCGGGACCGACATACGCTTTGGCATAGCGGTGAAGGCAGATTTTTCCGGCCCGGTTCACAGGCTTACTTTTGATGATGGAAAGGAAGTTGCAGCTGATACGGTTATAATAGCCACCGGCGCTACGGCAAGATACCTTGGTATTGATGCCGAAACCCGTTATGCCGGAATGGGTGTGTCGGCATGTGCCACCTGCGACGGATTCTTTTACAGGGGAAAGGATGTGGCAGTTGTAGGAGGCGGCGACACGGCAGCCGAAGAAGCAACGTATCTTGCCGGACTTTGCAACAAGGTTTACATGGTTGTCCGCCGGAATGTGCTGAGAGCCTCAAAAGCCATGCAGGAAAGAGTACTTAAAACCTCCAACATTGAGATTCTATGGGAACATCAGGCGATTGACCTCTATGGTGAGAACGGAGTTGAGGGTATGGTGCTGGTAAAGAAAAAAGGAACACCCGACGAGGAGATTGTAAGGGTTAAAATCGACGGCTTCTTCCTTGCCATCGGGCATACACCGAATTCGGAGGTGTTCAGGGATTTCGTCACGACGAATGAAAACGGCTATATCATAACCATTCCCGGTACATCGAAGACTAATGTTCCCGGTGTTTTTGCCGCCGGCGATGTTCAGGATCCGGTTTACCGGCAGGCGATAACTGCCGCCGGTTCGGGATGCATGGCAGCTATCGATGCGGAGCGATATCTTATTGAGAAACAATGAAGACATTTAAGAAGACCTTTAAAATATATGCCGAAGCTTCCGATGTGTATTCGGCGCTGACCAATCCTTTCACAATTGAACTGTGGTCGGGATATCCTGCTGAAATGTCAGAGGAGCCGGGCAGTGAGTTTAGCTTGTGGGAAGGAGATATCAGCGGAAAGAACCTGGAATTCATAAAGGACAGGAAGCTGATCCAGGAATGGTATTTCGGGGATCAGGAAGAGAAGTCGATAGTGACAATAGATATTAAACCCGACGGGGAGAATTCCGTGGTTACAGTAGAGCATTCCAACATCCCCGATGAGGAGTTTGACCAGATCGCGGAAGGATGGAGGGAATACTACATCGGAGCAATTGCAGCCTTATTCAGTCCTAATTTCTGAGTCCGGGCCTGAAGCCAGACCCGGATTATATGTCATATTGCGGCGGCCTTTCGACCGGGATAAGTGTTTCTATTTTGTGAAATCGGCCATAACGTGAGGATACTCATCATTGTCTATTTTCCTTTTTATATCCCTGAAGGCCTTTACAGTGTAGCTGACATCCTCGAGCGTATGGGTGGCTGTCGGTATCAGCCTGAGCATCACGACATCCCTGGGAACAACAGGGTATATGACCACGGAGCAGAAAATGTTGTAATTTTCTCTCAGGTCGTAGACCAATTGTGTTACCACTTCAAGCGGGCATTTGAAAAATACGGGGGTAACCGGTGATTCTGTTCTTCCGAGGTCCAGTCCGCTTTCCCTGAGGCCCGACTGAAGAGCTCTGACCACTGTCCAGAGCTTTTCCCTGTACCCTGGATTTGACTGGATCAGTTCCAACCTTTTAATTGCCCCGAGGGTCA
>Ga0255340_1005655_pt1 | contig 11283 bp, 9 predicted proteins | sample wastewater_treat_7_FD_192417 | JGI IMG/M metagenome (GOLD analysis project Ga0255340, IMG submission 192417) | Wastewater microbial communities from Lulu Island WWTP, Vancouver, Canada - plant10 | ecosystem: Engineered > WWTP > Wastewater > Unclassified | place: Canada: Vancouver, British... | reverse complement strand
TGAAGAACCCAACGAACGTGGATTGGCTCATTTTTTAGAACACATGGCTTTTAATGGTACAACCCATTTCCCCAACAAGGATTTATTAAATTATTTACAACGCATTGGTGTTAAATTTGGCGAAAATGTGAACGCTTATACCAGTGTTGAGCAAACAGTATATATGGTTACCAATGTTCCTGTGGTAAGGGAAACAGTAATAGATTCGTGCCTACTGATACTCCGCGATTGGGCAAATGGCATTACCTTATCTGATACCGAAATTGAAAAAGAAAGAGGTGTAATTGAAGAAGAATGGCGAAGTAGAAATAGTGCTTGGCTACGCATGGCAGAAACTATTTTGCCTACCATTTATGGCAACGATAAGTATGCCGATTGTTTGCCAATTGGACATATTGATGTTATCCGCAATTTTAAACCCGACGAACTAAGAGCTTTTTACAAAAAATGGTATAGACCTGATTTACAAGCTATTATTATTGTTGGAGATTTCGACCCTCAACAAGTGGAGGCTAAACTAAAAGCAACACTTGGCACAATTGCTATACCCTCTAATCCTATTCCTCGTCCTGTATATGCTGTAACCGACAACCAAGAGCCTATTATCGCTTTTGCACGTGATAAAGAAGCAACTGCCATATCGGTAGAAGTGTCCATTAAACAAGATGTGTTTCCAACAGAAATGAAAGGAACGATTGCGTATATGATGCAAGAATATGTACATGCTGCGGTAAGCGGAATGATGGGGTCGCGTTTTAATGAAATGATACAAAAACCAAATCCGCCTTTTACACAAGCTTATGCCTATACAGATAACTTTTGGGTGTCGAATACGAAAGACGCAAGAACATTGTATGCCATTGCTTCTGAACAAGGTGCTACAACTGCCATTAAATCGTTGATTACCGAAAATGAACGGATGAGACAATTTGGATTTACCATTGCCGAATACGAACGTGAGAAAGCGAACATTCTTAAAAACATAGAAAATCAATATAACGAAAGAGAGAAACAACAAAATTATGAATACGTTCCTAAATATATCAATCATTTTTTAGAAAACACGCCCATACCAAGCATTGAATATACCTTTGAAACGTATAAACAATTAGCAGAAATGATTCCTCTTGAATTGATAAATAACATTGTAAAGCAGGCTTCTACTACAGGCAATATGGTAATTGTGGTACAAGGTCCAGAAGATGAAAAAATTAGTTTCCCTACAGCCGAAGAAATCTTATCAGGAATTGAAGAAGTAAAACGTGCAACGATTGAACCATATACCGAAAACGTGTCGAACGAGCCATTAATAAGCAAATTACCCAAACCAGGCAAAATTAAAAAGGAGATTACACACAGCAACGGTACAACTGACTTTATATTATCCAACAAGGTTACGGTACGATTAGTTCCTACCAACCACAAAGACGACGAAATATTATTTCAAGCTTATAGTCACGGTGGATACTCGTTGGTAGATAAAAAGTATGCAACCACCTTAAAGGTACTGCCCGAACTTTCTACTCTTAGTGGATTAGGCAATTTTAGTGCCATTGATTTACAAAAAAGATTGTCAGGAAAAAATCTTCGCCTAAGCAAACAACTAAATACGTATTCAGAATCATTAAGCGGTTATTCGGGTAAAAAAGATGTAGAAATGTTGTTTCAATTAGCTTACTTACATTTTACAGGCATACGAAGCGACCAAGACGCATTTCAGGCATATATCAACCGCCAATCGGCTGTATTAAAAAACAGAGAAAATAGTCCGTACACGACATTTATCGATACCATAAATCATGTACTATACGATAGCCATCCTTTGATGACACGATTAAAATCGACCGATTTGTCAACTATCGACTATCAAAAAGGAATGAAAATTTTATCAGAACGTTATGCCAATGCTGCCGATTTTACATTTGTACTTGTTGGGAACATAGATAGTGAAACCTTACGTCCGTTACTTACCAAATACATTGCTACCTTACCCGCAAAAGGTAAAAAAGAAACTTGGAAAGATGCAGGAGTAACCATAAAAGAAGGAAACAACACACTACATTACAACAAAATAATGGAAGTTCCAAAGTCAAGCACGATACAATACACAACAGGAAAAATACCTTATACGTTAGAAAACAGAATAAAACTTACCATTTTAAGTCAAATCTTAGACATTGTATATACAGAAAAAGTACGCGAAGATGAAGGTGGAACTTATGGCGTATCTGTTGATGGCAATTTAGATGCTATTCCGTATAATCGTTTTACACTTGAAACCTATTTTGATACCGACGAATCAAAACGATCAAAGTTAGTTGAAATTATCAACCAAGAATTCCTTGCCATTGCAAGTGAAGGTCCACGAACACAAGATTTGCAAAAAGTAAAAGAATTTTTAACAAAACAATACCAAGAAAATTTAATTGAAAACTGGTATTGGCAAAATGTTGAAATTGAGAAAATTATTACCAATCTCGATATTCATACAGATTACCTAACGATTCTTGAAAAAATTGACGAGCATGCTATTCAGCAATTTGCCAATGTCATAGTGCAAACATCGAATAAAAAAGAAATAGTGCAAATAGGAACAAAATAACTCCATATCAGATATGGCTCACATCAAACAGGAATGCAAATAGTGTTCCTGTTTTTTGTTGTAACAACACGTATATGAAGGCTGAAAATGATATCCTGATAAATATTTCCCAAATTGATGTAATTTTTATATCTTTGTGTCATTAAAAAAAAATTAAACCCGTGATTAAAAAAGCATTATTCGGTAAGAATCTAAGCGAGATAACAGAAATTGTATCCGCCAATGGGTTGCCTGCTTTTGCAGCTAAACAAATAACAGATTGGCTCTATAAAAAAGAAATCTCAGACATTGAAGAAATGTCGAACATTTCGGCAGCAAACCGCAAAAAGTTGGCAGACAATTATTGCGTGGGTATCGAAAAACCTGTACAAGTTTCTGTTTCTAGTGATGGCACAAAAAAATATGTGTTTCAGGTTGGTAATAAGCATTTTATCGAAAGTGTATTTATACCCGATAAAGAACGTAATACCCTCTGTATATCTTCGCAAATTGGATGTAAGATGAACTGCTTGTTTTGTGCTACTGGCAAACAAGGCTTTTCGGGCAACCTAACAGCCAATCAGATTTTGAACCAAATGCGTAGTATCGAAGAATTTAACTCGCTTACCAATATTGTGTTTATGGGCATGGGCGAACCGCTTGACAATATTACCGAAGTACTAAAAGCCATCGATATTCTTACGTCTAGCTATGGTTACGGTTGGAGTCCAAAACGCATTACCGTATCTACCGTAGGGGTACTAGCACCTCTTAAACAATTTTTAGAAAAGTCGCAATGTAACTTGGCTATCAGCGTACATGCAGGCAATAGTTTTGTTCGCAAGGAATTGGTGCCACTCGAAAAAACACAACCCATGCAAGAAATAATGGCTTTGGTGAAAAATTATGATTTTACACACCAAAGACGTTTGTCAATCGAATATATTTTGTTCGATCAACTAAACGATACCGAAGAGCAAGCTCTGTTATTAGCAAGTATGCTTAAACAAATTCCGTGCAGAATCAATCTTATTCCATATCATCGTATTCCGCAGGTTGGATTAATGCCTTCTAGTCGCGAAAAAATCGAAAATTTTCAAAAAATACTGATGAAAAAAGGCATTACTACCACCATAAGACGCTCACGTGGACAAGACATTGAGGCTGCTTGCGGTATGTTATCAACAAAATTTGTGAATACTTCAAACTAATTATAGCCTATGAAAAACGTGGTTCTTCTTATACTTACTTCCCTGTTATTACTGACAGGATGCGACGAAAAAAGCCTAAAACCAACTATTACAGGAAGTGCTTTTGAAATTTTGCTGGTGGTAGACGAACCGATAGCTGCTAGCGAAGCTGGAAAAACGCTTTTTAATATTCTCAATCAAGATATGTATGGCTTGCCTCAATCCGAACCTTTATTTAAGGTGTCTCGCACCCCGCATAGTGGGTTTACTGCCATCTTGCGTCCAGCTCGAAACATCATTCAATTGGAAATAAACGATACGTATTCACGCACACGCATTGTAACTCAAAACGACGTATGGGCTGCTCCGCAAGCGGTAATAAAAATTACGAGTAACTCGGTAGAAGCTGCACAGCAAGCCATTGAGAAATACCAACAAGACATTCTCGATTTTTTCGTAACAGCTGAAAGAGACCGCACTATAGCATACCAAAAACGCTATGCTGAAAAAGATGCGATGAAAAAAGTGCAAGATAAATTTGGCATTAGCATCGTATTACCCAAAGGTATGAACCGTTTTAAAGAAGAAGAAAACTTTTTGTGGATAAGCAATGCTAGCGACGATGTTCGTCAAAATATTGTTATCTACACCTACCCTTATACCAGCAAAGAAACATTTACGCGTGAAAATCTGTTACACAAACGCGATTCTGTCATGCTCTTGTGGGTGCCTGGACCAAATCCAGATTCGTATATGGCTACCGAATACCGAGTAGATCCTCCCATACTGAACGAAATAGCAATTAACGGTACATACGCAGCCGAACTACGTGGTATGTGGCGTGTACAGGGAGATTTAATGGGTGGTCCGTTTGTAAATATTACCCGATTAGACGAAAAAAATCAACGTGTAGTAACCGTAGAAGCATTTATATACGCTCCAACAAAAAATAAACGCAACGCCATTCGACAAGTAGAAGCATTGTTGCACACAGTCGAATTTACTAACTAAAAAAACTAGCTGAAAAACAATCGATATGGAAACAAAAAAACTAAAAATAGGTATTACGCAAGGTGATATCAATGGAATAGGATACGAAATAATTCTGAAAACATTAGATGATGCCCGCATTCTTGAATTTTGCACACCTATACTATACGGTTCGCCCAAAGTAGCAGCCTATCACCGCAAAAACTTAGAAATAACACTTAACCTCAACCTTATTACCAATGCAGCTGAGGCAAATGAGAAACGAGTAAACATTATCAACTGCAACGATGATGAAATAAAAGTAGAACTAGCACGCTCTACGGATGAGGCTGGCAAAGCTGCTTACTTAGCTCTGGAAAAAGCCACTCAAGACCTCAAATCAGGTGCAATAGATGCCCTAGTTACAGCTCCTATCAATAAAAAGAATATACAATCAGATGAATTTACTTTTCCCGGTCATACCGAATATTTAGAAGAAAAATTTGGCAACAAAGGCGAAGCACTCATGTTGATGGTGAATGATTTTATGCGTATTGCTGTTGTTACAGGTCATATTCCCATTACCAAAGTAGCTCAAGCCATTACAACCGAAAAAATTGTAGAAAAGATTCACCAACTCAACGATGCCCTGAAACAAGATTTTATGTTAACCAAACCACGTATAGCTGTTTTAGGCTTAAACCCGCATGCTGGTGATGATGGCGTAATAGGAGATGAAGAAAAAACAATCATTTTGCCAGCTATTGAAAAAGCACTGCAAGAAGGAATTATTTGCGTAGGACCACTACCCGCTGATGGGTTCTTTGGTGCATCAAATTTTCATCATTACGATGGCATTTTGGCGATGTATCACGACCAAGGTTTAATCCCTTTCAAAGCCTTATCAATGGATTCGGGCGTAAATTATACAGCAGGATTATCCGTAGTACGCACCTCGCCTGCTCATGGAACTGCCTACGACAAAGCAGGGCAAAATCTTGCCAACGAATCGTCTTTTAGAGAGGCATTATATTTGGCATGTGATATAGTTAACAACAGACAACGAAGCTAATCTATTCAACACTTTAGTGGAAAGGATTGTAGTATGATTGACGAAAAAGAATTACAAGCAATAAAACAACGTTTTCAGATTATTGGCAATACGCCAGCACTCAATAGGGCTATTGAAATAGCTACTCAAGTAGCTGGCACAGACTTATCTGTACTAATAACGGGCGAAAGCGGTGTAGGAAAAGAAAGTTTTCCGAAAATTATACACCAATTTAGTCCTCGTAAACACGAAAAATACATTGCCGTAAACTGTGGTGCTATACCCGAAGGAACGATTGATTCGGAACTTTTTGGACACGAAAAAGGCTCTTTTACAGGAGCACTCAACGACCGAAAAGGTTATTTTGAAGTAGCCGATGGTGGCACAATCTTTTTAGACGAAGTGGGCGAACTACCCTTGCCTACCCAAGCTCGTTTGTTGCGTGTGCTCGAAGTGGGCGAATTTATCAAGGTGGGCTCATCGAATGTACTAAAAACAAACGTACGTGTAGTAGCTGCCACTAATTTGAACATCCCCAAAGCCATACAAGAAGGTAAATTTCGTGAAGATTTGTATTACAGACTCAATGCCGTACAAATAGCAGTACCCCCACTACGCGAAAGAAAAAATGATATCCCCTTATTATTTAAAAAATTTGCATCCGACTTTGCCGAAAAATACCGTATGCCTACTATTTACCTTACCCCTGAGGCTCAAGAAGTATTGGTTGATTATTATTGGCAAGGGAATATTCGTCAATTAAAAAACATCGTTGAGCAACTATCTATTATTGAAGAGCACAGAGAAATTACAAGCGATTGCTTGCAAAACTATTTACCAAAACCCACGAAAGAACAGTTACCGTTGCTTATAGCAAACACACATAACAACGAAAAATCGTTTTCTAACGAACGAGAAATCTTATACCAAGTGTTATTCGATATGAAAAAGGACATTGATGAACTAAAAAAAATGGTGCATCAGTACAAACAACCCCCTGTAACTCCGACAAAAAATACGGATAACGAACCTTCTTTTTTACCATCAATTGTGGATAAAAATACGTTGCCAAAAACAGAAAAGCACATTAAAGAAGTAGAAATCGAAGATGCTCAAGAGTACGAAGAACACAATTTTAGTGTAAACGAAATGGAGAAAAACTTGATAAAAAAAGCACTCGAAAAACACAATGGTAAACGCAAATTGGCTGCCTTGGATTTAAAAATATCTGAACGCACCTTATATCGTAAAATTAAAGAATATGATTTAGACGCTTAGTCAGATTTTAACGCACACAAACCATGAAAAAAACACGTTTTACATCCATTGGCTACCTAATTATTCCATTACTAATAGCAGTAATGGGCGTTTCTTGCTCTGTATCATACAAATTCTCAGGCACTTCTATTGATTATAGTCGTACCAAAACAATTTACGTACGCGATTTTACCAATCAGGCTCAAATGGTATATGCTCCTCTTACTGATGTATTAAACGAAACAGTAAAAGATATATATGCTCGCCAAACACGCCTTTCGCTAGTCAACCGCAATGGGGACTTAGAAATAGAGGGAGAAATTACAAACTACGACATTTCGTCTATGGCTATTCAGGCAGATGCTATTGCTGCCGAAACACGACTAACCATACGCGTAAAAGTACGTTTTACAAACAATAAAAACCACGACGAAGATTTTGAACGCACGTACACATCTTTCCGTAATTTTAGTAGTAACCTGATGCTAAATGATGTGCAAGATGAATTAATTACTGAAATGACAAAAGAAATAGCAGAACTGATTTTTAACGATACTGTAGCAAATTGGTAGAACTATGACTGGACAAGATATACTGTTTTATATGGAACATCCCGATAAACTCGGAAACCATACTCTTGCTGACATGAAAGAGATTGCCAATAAATATCCCTTTTTTCATGGCATACACCAACTGTTGCTACTCAATATGCATCACACAAACGATATGTTGTATGCTAGTACACTAAAAAAATCAATCTTATACATCAACGACAAACAAACATTTAAAAAACGTTTGCAACAACCAGTATCCAATACCACAGTTAATCCACTACTATCCGTAGCAAGTACAAACGAGACATCTACCACTGTGCCACTGACAAGCGAACCGGCTCTTGAAACATACCGCTTAGACGACAACAAAGCCTCCAGCAATATCCGTTTAAAAAACCAAGATTTGATAGATAATTTTATCGAATCAAATCCGAAGATTAAACCTATCGGGGCTAACGAATCCGAAACAATTATCATTCCCGTAGAGCACAATGATGAAGAAAACGAAGAATTTTTTACCGAAACATTAGCAAAAATTTATATCAAACAAAAACAATACGAAAAAGCAATCAATATTTTTAAAAGATTAAATTTGAAATATCCAGAAAAAAGTGTTTACTTTGCAGACCAAATTCGTTTTTTAGAAAAAATTATTCATCTTAATTCAAAAAATACGTAACACAATGTACACAGCAATCGTAACATTAATAGTAATTGTTTCCGTGCTTTTAACACTAGTTGTTTTAGCTCAAAACTCAAAAGGAGGCGGATTAGCTTCTAATTTTTCTGGATCTAACCAAATAATGGGCGTACGTAAAACAACTGATTTTATTGAAAAAGCGACATGGACATTGGCTTCTGTTTTACTTTTTTTGTGTATTATTTCTGTGGCTTTTATAAAACAAGGAACTGCTGATGAAACATCCACTTCTGCTATTGTTAACGAAGCTGAAGCTGCTACCAAAACAAATTCAGATGTGCAACTGCCAACCTTCCCTATCGAAAATCCAGAAACACAAGAATAAAAATAGATATCCTTATCATAACAGCCGTTTGGAACATACTCCAAACGGCTTTTTTTGTCAGTAAAACTGACAAAAATGACAGAAAAATACTTTGGCATACATTATGCACATACTATCAATGTAAATTAAAATGTTTAACCTAATAATATGACATCTATGAACATTAAACCATTAGCAGACAGAGTGTTAATTAAACCTACTGCACCAGAAGAAAAAACAGCAAGTGGCATTATCATTCCTGATTCAGCCAAAGAAAAACCCCTTAAAGGCAGTGTTGTAGCCGTAGGTAACGGAACAAAAGACGAAGAAATGGTAGTAAAAACTGGCGACAATGTACTGTATGGCAAATATGCTGGTACAGAAATTGATTTCGATGGCGAAAAATACCTTATCATGCGTCAAAGTGACATTTTAGCAATCATTTAACAATGTGTTAGTGAAATAGAGTAAAAAAATAACAGTAGAAAAAAAGTATAACTATGGCAAAAGAAATTAAATTCAATATCGAAGCACGCGACCAACTAAAAAGAGGCGTGGACGAATTAGCAAATGCAGTAAAAGTAACATTAGGACCTAAAGGTCGTAACGTGATTATTTCAAAAAAATTTGGTGCTCCACACATTACCAAAGATGGTGTAACTGTAGCCAAAGAAATTGAATTGGAAGATGCATTCGAAAATATGGGTGCACAAATGGTAAAAGAAGTAGCCTCTAAAACAGGCGACGATGCTGGTGATGGTACTACCACTGCTACTGTATTGGCTCAATCAATTATTACAGTAGGTCTTAAAAACGTAGCTGCTGGTGCCAACCCAATGGACTTAAAAAGAGGTATCGACAAAGCTGTAGCCAAAGTAGTAGAAAATATCAAAGGACAATCGCAAGTAGTAGGCGACGACAACAAAAAAATTGAACAAGTAGCTACTATCTCTGCCAACAACGATTCTGAAATTGGTAAACTTATTGCCAACGCCATGGCAAAAGTAAAAAAAGAAGGTGTAATTACCGTAGAAGAAGCCAAAGGTACCGAAACTACCGTAGAAGTGGTAGAAGGTATGCAATTCGACCGTGGTTACCTATCGCCCTACTTTGTAACCAATCCAGAAAAAATGGAAACCGAAATGGAAAGTCCATATATCTTGATTTATGACAAAAAAATCTCATCACTTAAAGAAATTCTTCCAATACTAGAAGAAACTATCAAAACAAGTCGTGGCTTACTTATTATAGCCGAAGATGTTGATAGCGAAGCCCTTACTGCATTAGTGGTAAACCGCTTACGTGCCAACCTAAAAGTATGTGCGGTAAAAGCTCCAGGATTTGGCGACCGTCGTAAAGAAATGTTGCAAGACATTGCAGTGCTTACAGGTGGCGTAGTAATTACCGAAGAGCAAGGCTTAAAATTAGAAGAAACTACCCTTGATATGTTGGGTACAGCCGAAAAAGTTACTATCAACAAAGATAATACCACCATTGTAAACGGTGCAGGCGACAAAACAGCCATTGCTAACCGTGTAACGCAAATTCGTGCACTTATCGAAACTACTACCTCTGACTACGATAAAGAAAAACTACAAGAACGTTTGGCTAAATTAGCTGGCGGTGTGGCGGTATTGTATATCGGAGCTCCATCAGAAGTTGAGATGAAAGAGAAAAAAGACCGTGTAGATGATGCCTTGAGTGCAACACGTGCCGCAATAGAAGAAGGTATAGTTCCTGGTGGTGGTGTAGCGTATATACGTGCTATCGAGGCTATCGAAAACCTAAAAGGCGATAACGACGACGAAACTACTGGTATCGAGATTGTAAAACGTGCTATCGAAGAACCATTACGCCAAATAGTAGCCAATGCAGGCAAAGAAGGTGCTGTAGTAGTACAAAAAGTAAAAGAAGGCAAAGCCGACTATGGCTACAACGCACGCACTGATGTGTACGAAAACTTGTATGCAGCAGGCGTAATCGACCCAGCCAAAGTTACACGCGTAGCCCTCGAAAATGCAGCTTCTATTGCAGGTATGATGCTAACAACCGAATGCACCATTGCCGACAAAAAAGAAGACAACCCAGCACCAATGATGCCTCCTATGGGTGGCGGAATGGGTGGCATGATGTAATCACCTTTCCCTTTATACTAAAATAGCTTACTGCAACTGTAGTAAGCTATTTTTTTTGCAACAATCCCATCGAGAAAAAAACTGTTTGCTTTGTATTAATGAAAAATCTTTAGTAGTTTTACAACACTAATGAATGAGCTACACACAATAGACTTAAATACCCACTACCGTTCTTCTACAACAACCATGTACGCCGAACAAATACTACACCGAAACGAAAACCGCATAAAAGTGGTTTTGCCCTACGATTCATTATTGGTAAGCAAACTACGTATAAAATAGTGCATACAATAGTTTGTGAAACCCTTCGCATTATAAAAACCAAAACATGACCTATAACCCTGCCAAACATAACCGCCACAGTATACGTTTGAAAGGATATGATTATGCACAATCGGGATTGTATTTCATAACCATTTGTTGCCATAACAGGGCATGTATATTTGGGCATATTGAAAATGGGATAATGATAATGAATCAATATGGGGAAATTGCACACAATCATTGGAAAAATACAATAGAAATAAGAAATAATATTGAAT
>Ga0255340_1005644_pt1 | contig 11304 bp, 8 predicted proteins | sample wastewater_treat_7_FD_192417 | JGI IMG/M metagenome (GOLD analysis project Ga0255340, IMG submission 192417) | Wastewater microbial communities from Lulu Island WWTP, Vancouver, Canada - plant10 | ecosystem: Engineered > WWTP > Wastewater > Unclassified | place: Canada: Vancouver, British... | reverse complement strand
CTATTATTACAGGACCTATATTCTATTTGTGCTTCAAGATTTCAATATAACAGTCCATGGAACACCAGCTTTTTCCGATCTATTGTCTGCATGGATAATCATTTTAAGCAAAAATGGGAATTTATCCCGACATTATTAAAGAGTGAAGAGAATACATATTTTGCATATCCTGAAGTGATAGTGATTAACCATATAGTTCACTGCTTCTTTAACCAACAGGGAAAAATTTACCATTATGGAATAGATCTTGAAACAGGGAAAGAAATGGTTAACGAATTATTATTCACTTCTCCCTATCAGATTACTTTCGCAAATAATAACGAGAAAACGTATTTGCCTTTGAATAGGAGCTCGTTTCTATTACATTCATCTGATGAGGCAATCTTGACCAATTCAACAGGAGTTGCTATTGCATATAAAGAAAATACAAACCTAACCTTCCAATGTTGGAGATGGAATAGCGATAAGTTGTCTTATCAAAAAAAGTTCTCTGCTTCGATATCTAACAAACCAGACGTTGAATACATCATTATTCATTCTTTTAGACCTGAAATTAATGAAGACGTGGCTATTATCGAAATGGAATCAGAAACGATTGAACAAATATATTGTATTGATCTTCTTGATATGAAGATTATTAGGAATCATTCTATAGTAGAAACTAACACGGAACAATTAGTCAGAATTCACTTTGATGAAGAGAAGAATCAAGAAAGCAACTCTACCAAATTCCTATTGGAAATAGTGGATACACCTCTCTCAAAAAATATAAAACCATCAAAAAACACACTTATTATGTTTGATATGAAAACAGCAGAAAAAAACTGGGAGATAACATGCGAGAATTACTCAGGTGTGCATTTATTCCACAGACCTTACATCTGGATAGTAAAAGAGGATGATGATGAAAATCAAATCGGATTTGAAATCTATGACATAGAGGGAGCTTGCATTGGAATAATCGATGTCAAGGAGGATCTACAGGAATCTTGGTTAGATTTTCAACAAAAGAAGAAGCGTGGGAACTTCAATTGGCTAACAAATTATTCAGTTGTATGCTCTGTTTATAATTCAAATAAAGTATATTTCATAACGAGTAACGGATATGTTTATCGGTGGAGTATGCATGATTAAGCAAACAGAAACTATTGTTTTGTTTGTTGTGTTATTCTTCTTTTTATTGAGTTGTACGAACCACCCACAGTCTAATACAATACAACAAATTCCAATTTTACATATTGAAACCATTTGTTCCCATCAACAATCAGATCTTTCCGTCCAAGGTCCTTTACTACTACAGGATAATCAGTATTTTTTCAAGGATATGATATATGAATCCAATCAAATGCACTACAAAGCAATTGATGTGGAATCAAAAGAACTCCTGTGGGATGTCACCTATCCAGACCTACGCTCTCCCTGGACAACATTAAGGATAGTCAATCAGGATTCAGTCTTTTTTCCGACTTCAATTACTCCTATTGAATTCACAAAAAGTGAAATTGTTGCTTTGAATAGAAGTGATGGATCGATACGTTGGAAGTATGGTCCGCTCGAATCAATCGTTATAGTTGATTGTATGACCGTCATACAGGATTATTTATTCGTCGCGACTTCCTCACGCCTTTATGTCTTGAATATTCATTTGGGAAAGTTGCTTTGGAGCAAGCATATCACGGAGTTATTACCTTTTTCCAAGGAAACGAATGAGCATTATTCCATCGATTCCATTTTTTTAAACCAAACTTCAGTGCTGATTCAATATAACCGAGAAATAACTGATGCTAATTCCCAGCTAAAAGCATTTTATGATGGCGTTCTTTCCATTCAACTTGATAATGGATCGACGCAATGGCAGTATGAAACAAATCAAGAAGAAAGAGTGATTATGAATGTTACCTCTGAAGCTATTAACAAGTATGTTTTAGCATATGGAGCTGTGTTGCTGAACGCAAACAACGGACAAATCATATGGCAATATGCACCTGATGGAGTCTCGCCTTCTGATATAAAATACATCGGGTATGAAGCATCCAATCAAATGTTGATTTATACGTTTCACCAAAATAGCACTGTAATGATAGTGGGATTGGATATAAAAACCGGTGTCGAGAAATGGCGACAAAGCACCCAATACTCTTCCTATGAGTTTTACATGGATCAGAATCATCAAACCGATCAGATCTTTTCTTTTTATACAGTTGAAACAAATAATGACGATGCATCGAAGGATTTACCCATCAATCAGATGGATGTTTTTGATAGCAAGGATGGAAATTTACTACAGACTTACACCATACCCAAATCAATCTGGTTTAAAAACTTAGCCAGTGAAATCAGATATATGAAAGGTTATTGGTATTTTGTAGGACAATCGCTTCCTGATGATATAGGGCATGTATCTTTATTTCGGTTTAATTTTGATTGATTGACGAATGAAATACCTTTTGAGGGTAACCTTGTATATAATGAAAATGGTCAACTTGATGAAAATGCATCAACATTTGGATTAGTTGAGTTAGCTGATGTTGCAAAAGCAATCGGTTATCAGGAAAAAAGTTTAGATGCAAATAGTAGATCTGGTGGAAAATATAGAGGAATAATGATAGTTGCTTATGGTCAAAAAGATGATTTTGAAAAGAGTCCGTTATACTGCCCTTGGGGACAAGGATTTAATTTTTTCCGTGAAGGAGAAGAATTTTTTGACCCTTTTAATAATATTGGCCTTGGAATAAGCCATTTATTTGGAAAATTAACTCGATATTCGGATTATTCATACTCAGCAGGTAAAAGATCTACTCCTTCAATTAGTAACTGGAGACAAACTCTTAATTTTTATAGGAATGGTGGATTTTATTCTAAAATTATTCTTGATGAATTAGTATACAAAGATAAGGTAAGAAAAAGAAATGGTGATAAAATTCATAATCAATCTTTATTACCTTAGGAAAGTGAGAATCGAATGAAACAATTTTACCAATTGATATTTCTTCTAGTAGTGTTCTGTTTGTTTTTTTCGGGTTGTGCTCTAAAATATTCTAAAAAGATATCTACAGATGAGATTAATGAACAAATTATATCTAATAAACCAATTGATCTTACACAATCATATAAAAAGCATCAGATAATATTGTCATTTCAAGTTATTCCAGTTTTTAAGAATTCTGACCAGATTAAAAAAAGGAAAATGCCTATCGATTACTATAATCGCTATCCTGTACCTGTTTCCATGATTACAAAAGGTAATATGATTTACTATTTAACGAACCAACAAGCCATCAATGACGGGTATAATTTAGAGAATCCAGACCAAAAACTATTTAATCCAGTGGTAGCTTTTGATACAAAAACCAAACTTAACCAATGGATTTACAAAATCGAATATCCTCTGTTTCAATCATTAGCCATTTCTGATCGCATTGTATTTATTGGAACCGATATTACTGATAAAGCTATTGGTCAGGATAAAAATTTTATAACAGCCCTGGATATCATGACTGGAAAAGAAAAATGGACTTTCCGACTAAAAGATCATATACCTAGTGAAATTTCTCAAACAAAAGAGAAGGTGGCATCTCTGTCGCTCAAAGGGGGAATCCAATACTGGAACCACCAGGTTTTTTGTATCGTTGAAACAGTTCAGTATATCTTGGGACAAGATTCAGCTTCCAACTACGAAACTAATAACACTTATTACCTTCACAGTCTCAATGATAACAATGGCAGCTTGAATTGGTATTATATTTTTCCAACAGGGGAAGTTTTTATTAATTGTTCAACCTTTCAGATCGATCAGGATCGGTTGTTGATCGCAAATGGGGATCCACATGGAGCCTCGGATTTCTTTGTGTATTCTGTTGACTTACCAAATCGGAAAGTAAAAAAACTATCAACTATTATGATGCAGGATCTAATAATAAAATCCTCAACCGCGTATTTTCTCTCGAACAATACATCTTATCTAGCTGGATCTATTGATTTGGATACAGGGAAAATCCCTTGGAGTTTTGGGCTTAATACCTTACCAAAAGACACTTTTCTTTCATTTGATAGGATCTACTCCTGGCAAAACTGGTTAGTGTTGGGAAGTGATTTTGAATTGACTGGTATTGATAGTAACAATCAAGATATTCAATGGACGGTTTCCTTTAAAGACCTGGAACCTTATCTATTCCATTCCTATGCGCAAGATGGTTCAATCCTATATTATGGAGTTGGTCCCCAAGATTATAATCAGGGTAAGACATACATTGTAGCTTTTGATATTACCACGCATCAATTCCTTTGGAAATGGAAAATACCTTATAACCCTAATCCAGAACCAGGATATACCAATGGATCTTTATATATTAGCTTAGCACCAAACTTGATCAATGGATCTTTGTATTTTATCAGCAATCAAGGTGATATTTATGAAATGCCAGTTAAAAATTCTCCCTGATGCTCCTGCACTTTAAGCTCAAGCAGTCCGACCTGGCAGACCAGATCCAGCAAGCTGGAGAGCTGGTCGACAAAGCTTACAAACGAATGGTGCAGATCAACAATGTCTTTAAAAAAGCTTTCTTGACTTTTATTGCCATCGTTTTGTTTATGAAAAACGAGAAGAGGTCATCCATTGGGAAGATCTTCATCCTTAATAAGTGATTATGTTTTTAAAAAGGATAAATACATGAATAATAATGACTGTCTAAAGCCTATAAACCTATTCTGTTTAAGCTGTTTATTACTTATTTTCATCTTCTTATTATCTGGATGCGTAATAAAGAAAAATGGAGTATCAAATAACGAAAAAAAGAATGAAAACCATGTACAGGAGGAATCTATTGAATCTAATGAACAATTGAACATTTCGACCTTTCTTGATATTACCCAAGAAGCGGAAAAACAAGTTGATACTCAACAAACAAATATCCAATCCATCAACTACTCTTTTATTCAGGATAATACGCTATGCGCTGTTTCTAATCAAGGAGTTTTTTTTATTATTGATTTGTCATCAGGGGATAGAAAAGTGTATGCATATCCGGAATGGGCAGGATTTATGCAAGGTTCTCCTCAGTCAGCTGCCTTGTATGAGCAAAAAAGATTACTCCTTGATTTTCATGTAGAGAGGTTTTCAACAGAAACAAACTCCATTGATTTGATTAATAAAACAAAACAAAGCGTTACCGAAGGATATTTTTATTTCCAACACTTAAGTCGCCAACGAGCCTATTATATGCTAACAGGTCCACAACTTTTTCCTTATAACAGAACGATCTCATATGATTTAAACTTAAAACATGATTGGCTTTTTCCCTCCAGTTCCAAAGAGAAACTAGATTCTCGTTTGATCTGGGAATACAAAGAGGTGTGCCATGTCGTTTGTAAAAAGGATGACACCAAAAAAGCCTTATTACACATCTGTTTAGATCCTAATTCCGGTAAAGAACTATTCCGGGAAGTTTTACAAGACAGTACGAAAAATGGCATTGAAGTGATACAGAATAATGATCAGGTTTGGATCCAAGGATCGGATGAGAAAGGACTCTATATCGCTTCTTACCGAATTAATACTGATCATATGTTGTATCAGCAATGGAAACGATACTACACTGACAAACCACTCACTAACGAAAATTTCCTAAAGGATGACGACAAGGATGGATTACAATATATTGATAACAGGGGAAAACCTTATCTGATCATGCCGATTAGTTATAACAAACAGGAATCGGATCAGTATAAGTATGAAAGTGAATTAATTTGCATTAATACCGAAGATGGATCTGTCTATTGGACATCAGAAAAAATCCTGTGTTCCTCCCTTCATCTGTATCCAACCAACCAAAATATTATCGTAGATCTTGGAATAAATGCTCAAATGATTGGCATGGAACCAAAACATGATTTTCTCTGCCTCCATTGGGAAACCGGAAAGTTAATATGGAAAAAAACTATTACAGATGAATATCTGGAGGAAATGCATAGAAGGAAGTTGCAGATATCTAGTGATCAGGATTCTCTACTAGTTTGGAATCACAAAGAAAATACTCTCACCAAGATTCTGGCAAAAAATGGCAGAACTATCTCTTATCAATTTGATAAACAAGCAACTTATTTTATTGAATTCCTCCAAGCCGATCAACATACTTATTTTCAGCTAGATACATGGAATAAGGAGAATTCAGAGCTTCTAAAATCAGTTGTATACAAAGTTGAATAATGATATCGAGACATACACCTACGATGAACGGCATAACCGACTCACCAAGCGAATACAAACAGGAGGATCGGATTCAACCGGCACCTATACCATGAATATCGGAGACCAATTGACCGAACGTAGTACTGATTTTGGTTTAATGCAAGTCAATGATTTTACTTTAGTAAAAGGTGGGTCAAATGGAACCATGTACAATCAAAAATCGTAACGATGGAACAGATAAACAACACATTGGAACTAAAAAGGATGAGTAGAGATTAAAGGTATCGAGATAAAATAACAGCTGGATAGAAAATATTCAATAGTAGTAGATAAATCAATAGCCGAATATATAATCTTTCAATATGTGTATTGTAAATATAAACACTAAAGCGAAATGAAGGATAGCAAAAACATGAAAGAAGCCAAAACAAACCTTGCTGTTTCTAATGATAAAAAACTTCATCGAGTGAGAATCGGAGCGACAATCAGCGTTGCAATCTCCCTGGTTTTGTTAATTGTTTTAGTTTCATTCCAGATCTATTGGAATGTATTCCGGTTCCGTTTTGTCAAAGATGGATGCGCGGTAGTAGTTGATAACCAATTAGCCGTCGGGGTAGAAAAAATCATTCGCGGAGAGGAAGCCAACAGGATTTTCCGAGAGAAAAATGCAGATTACCGTGATATAGAAGAGGGCAATGAGGTTGTACTGGTCAAGATAAAAGTGAAGAATATTTCTTTTTGGAATGCGGCTCGTAGGTACATGGAGTTTGAATTGTACACAAACGAACCAAACAATGATTATGATAGAGCAAGTGATCTGCTTTATGGTGTAGTGAAATCCCCTGATGGAGAATACAAAATCCTGGATACTTCCAAGGTGTTTAGACCAGGTGAAACCAGAGATGGTGTATTCTATTTTGAGGTGGAAAAAGATAAACCGCTATTACGTGTTGATGTTCACAGTAATTATTACAAATGGTTTTCCCATAAATCGATTGCTCTGTCAAAATTCTTTCTTGACAAAACTGGTATTTTCATATTCTTAATAGCAATCATATTCCTTCTCTATTGGCTTATTTTTTACTTTATATTGAAACAAAGACAACGTAAAAGAGTCAATCCTTTAAATGGTGTATTTTGCTATTTTTTGAATCTTTGGCCTTTGTTCATGCAAATCTCTTACTTAGCATTACAAATCAAACCTACCTGGCCAATCTGGATTTTTATTTTATCTATCTCTTTAATAATACTCATAATAATCTATCCTTATCTCGTTTTTAAAAGGTATACCTTTTTTATTTTACTGGCTAAAGAAAGATGATTTGACCTTAATAATCAGTGGATTTAAAAAACGTATTGGTTGGGATGCTTCTGAAATGAAAGAAACCATTGCTTCCAAAATTATCTTTCATGCTTTTCTTGATAGTCGTTATTATGATGCTATCGAAATTTTCAATGAGAAGACCAAGGAAATCTTTACCTTTACCACGAGAGGTGTAAAAGTAAAAAATTCCGTTTCGGATACTAAGAGTATAAAGGTCTTGATCCGCGAACTATATAATGAGACCGAATTGGATTGGTTTGGTTATTACAGTGATATATTCTATACTAGCATACTTTTCAGCATGTTATTCATCCTGTACTATTTCTTTATCTCAATTATATCTTAAAAAGTGTGACAAGGGGACGGGGGAGTTGTCATAAATATTTATGACAACTCCCCCGTCCCCTTGTCACACCATTGTCACACATGGTGGTCCATGCAATACTCACGGAGCCAATTGAGGGAAGAGAAGAAGTGCTTCATCATAAGCCCGACATAGTATAAGCCTTTTCGGGTAGGTCGAAGGAATCCTTCCTTAGTCTCAATTAACCGAAAGGTTTTCAGCAAACTCAGTTCTTTCCAAAGCGTACTGCCATATTTTCGGCGATACTCTTCCAATGACATCTTCATTCCAAAGAGACGAGCCAGCATATAGTATCTGGCTTCCTCCGGTTGAGTGCTTTTTTTATACAAGACAGCCGGCGTTTTTCCCTGTTCCAAAGCTTTACAGTATTTTTCCGGTGAAAAGGTGTTAGAAAGGAAGAACCCCTGAATAAAACTCACCGCACCGGCACCGGCACCGATATAATCCGAATCTTCCACAATATACTCGTCAATAATCCTCTCACCTCGGGAAAAACACCAAGCCGTAGAGAGGGAATAATCAGGCAACATTTGATCCAAAATCAACTGGTAGAAAGAAAACTCTCTCTCGGTGGAGATTGTACGAAATTCCTTTTCCAGCTTTGTTTTCCGGTGAGGAGAGGGCATCAACGGATAAAAGGTAACCTGGTTCACCGGTAGCGACCGGATCAAGCGGATATCCTCGATTAGATCTTCCCGCGTTTGTGTCGGAAAATTATACATCAGATCGATATTCAACGTCTCAACCGCTTGATACGCTCTTTTGATTGCTTCTATCGCTGTCTGCCCGGTATGAGAGGTGCGTCCGATATCCTTTAGCAAAGAATCTTTGAAGGACTGTACCCCGACGGATAGACGGTTGATACCCCATTGATGAAGCAATACGACATTCTCTGTGGTCAGGTCGGAAGGATTAGTTTCCATCGAGATCTGCTGAATCGGGAACAACTGCTTGATCTCTGTTAGCAAAGACCCTAACGCAGCCATGTTCACGGTAGGAGTACCCCCGCCAATATAGAGGTGCGAAAACTGAAAATTCATCGAATGGTATAGTGCTAACTCTTTTTTCAAGGCATTGAAATACTGCTTTGCAAGGGATGGTTCGTAGGTATACCGATTAAAGGAGCAGTAAGGGCACAGTACTTTGCAGAATGGAATGTGGACATAGAGTGACTGGACGCAGTTTGGATTCAGGATGGATTTCCAATCCAATCCTTGGCCGATAAACTCCAAATCGAGAAATTTTTTACCCTCTGCGCGAACAATTCGTTCAATTGTTGTGGCTAATAAGTTTTTCATCACTTATCGAACCATCAAAGAGAACGCTTGTATGCTTTGTTTTCTGCAACCAAACGCGCGTATCAACCAAATACCACGATACTATTTCACTTGAATCGGAATGGTAGCGACAAACTGTTTTCCGTGAATATCAGTAACCTTGATCTCTATCTCCATCGTACCCTGGCTGTCATACTGGTGCTGAAAAGCGAATTCATGATTCTCCAGGTTGTCCTGTTCGGTTTTATCGCCATCACCCCAAGAGATCAGCACTTGGTAGGGAGCATACCCATTCACCATCTGCACTATCATGGAGAGAGAGTCGCCCTTGTTCAGGTACTTTTTACCGGTTTCCGGATCCGTTTTCATCCCGCTCAGTGTGATACGCCCATAAAAACTACCTGGCTGACTAGAGCTGCATGGTTTGACAACAATGTTCACTATTTCTTCCAGTGTAGTCAGGTTGTTTTGTAGTACACTCACTACGATCGGATACGCTTTTTCCTGCGACACCGATTGATTGGATTGAACATTGGCCTGAAAAGCTTGAGCTTGGTCCGGTTGAATGGAGGGTATGCGAACCTTCCATGATCCGTCGGCTTGCCTGGTACCAGTGACACCTTCCAGCTGTAGGATAGTAAATGCTTGATCAGGCAAGATGATAATATCTATGTCTCTGGCAATATCAAGGGATTGGTTGAACAGCCGAATAGTCAGGAAAAAACTGCGGTTTGCACAGACCTCTCGTACACTAGGCTCAACCGAAAGAGATAATCTTGTTTCCGGCACGGGTATAGTTATCGCTAAAGCACGGAAAGGTGCTGATGTTTGTGGTACGGTATCAACTGAGTAAAAAGTATAGTAATACGTCGAACCCGGTACCACATCGGTATCGATATAGGAATGGGCATTTTCATCAAGTTCGGCCACCACTGATCCGAGTTCGGTAGGATCGGTAGAACGATAAATCTTATAATAATCTATCGGACAGAAGCTAGGGTCGGGTCGGTTCCAGAACCAAAAGACTTGGGAGTTGCTTACCTGTGGAGGTTGATACGGATGAGGGGAGTCAGGTGGCGGGCAGTATCCCCCGATGGCGCCGTTAGATTGCCCGGAAATCAGGTTTTTTGTGTTGATCGCTTGTACATAATACCAATACTCGATTCCAAGTGTAACCGTGCTGTCAATAAAAATTTTTTGAGGAGCCGGCACCGTGAAAGTGACATGCTCGCCAGCATTAGAACCTGTCAGGGTAATACGGTGCAGGATATACTCCCTGCATGGGTATTGCTCAAGTGTGGGAGCTTGCCATTTCAGTGATATAGAACCGCATTCAGTATGAGCAGATAGGTTGAATGGCTCTTTCGGTGGAAATACTGTATGTATATTTCCCCCTGTAACAACCATCGCAAAAGGTTGTCGGAACCCATGCTCTTTGTCGCTGATGATTTGCCCGTTTAAAGCTGAAACAGTAATCTCATAGAGACCGACGGATAGATTTTCTACTACTACCGTCTCAACATTATTCAACGAATCATGAGAGGTAGGATTGGGTAACGATTGACCCGTTCCATTAAAACGGTTGCCAAAATACTGTACGGGATCTTCCCATTTATTGATTGTCAGATCAAGGTTGTTGACTAATTCCGGGACATTGTCGTAAAAATCATAAGGTCGAGTGGTGGCACAGGGAGTGCCAGGAAAATCCGTCCAAACGAGAGTCGCTTTTAATGGTTGGGAGGGATCCAGCACTTCAACGTAATACTTTCTGACACGGTCTTCGTTGTTCAAACCTTTTGTACCATCGGGACTATACTCGTTATAAATCTTCAGCACCTGTCCGGCTGGAAACAAAGCGTTTCGGATATCATTCCTGCCCCAACCGGAAACATAATTGTTTTCTGATAGGTATAACGATTCTCCACCGTAAGAGGAATAATCCTTCATGATGGATGCATTGGCGCCATGCAGTAAAAGAGCCTTTAATAGGGCAGCGGATATCTGTTGCGGCGGTACTCGTAGATTCTTTCGGACATGCTCTCTGACCAGAACCAACGATCCGGCTGTGACCGGTGTAGCCATACTCGTTCCGGACATCGTCGTATACCCTCCCGTATTACGAGTGGATCGTACATAGTAACCAGGAGAGACT
>Ga0255340_1005639_pt1 | contig 11309 bp, 12 predicted proteins | sample wastewater_treat_7_FD_192417 | JGI IMG/M metagenome (GOLD analysis project Ga0255340, IMG submission 192417) | Wastewater microbial communities from Lulu Island WWTP, Vancouver, Canada - plant10 | ecosystem: Engineered > WWTP > Wastewater > Unclassified | place: Canada: Vancouver, British... | reverse complement strand
AGGGCAGGCAGTGTCCGATCCAGGAACAAAGAGAATCGAGCTAGCCTTCTGGCCGGGGAATGACTTGGTGCCTGGGGCGGGAATCGAACCCGCATGAAACCAGGTTTCGAGGGATTTTAAGTCCCTTTTATGGCGTTTCCCATAGTTTCCCGAAGCCTCAAATAATCGTTAGAAAACTATTGACATTCAAGGAACTTATGCTTATTCTCTTGATTAAGGGACATTAAGGGAAATTGTTTGAATGAACGAAAAAAACGGGACAGGAGCGGGACAGAATTTTTAAAAGTTACCGTGCAGGGGGGTTTTCATGGCGACAAAATGGATCAAGACAACGTTTCCGGGGGTGCGCTACAGAAAACACCCGTCACGGAAACATGGCGTCAATTGGGATCAATACTTTACAATCCGTTATAAAGTGCCTGGCAAAGACAAAGAGGGCCGGGAAATAATCAAAGACAAAGAAGAGGGGTTGGGTTGGGCTTCTGAAGGTTGGACGGGATCAAAAGCCTATGCCCTGCTTAAAGAACTGAAAGAAAACCGCAAGGCCGGACAAGGGCCGCAAACATTGACGGAAAAGCGCGACATTGAACAGGAAAAGCGTGATCTTGCCGCACGGGAACGTGAGCAAGCGGAAACGGAAAACATCACCTTCGGGCATTACTTTGAAAATAGCTACTACCCGGCATTTCAAATAGGCCGGAAAAAATCGACAACCTGCAAAGCCAAAGAGCATTTCAAAAACTGGCTTGAACCTGTCATTGGAAACACACCATTGAAAATGCTTAAACCTTTGAAAAAACACGTTCAAAGCAACAAAAAAAACATCGTTGAAATGTCACCGCTTGATAGAATTGCAAAGAACCTTCTTGACGCGGGCAAATCACCGCGAACGCTTCAATATGTCATGGCAACGGTGCGGCAAGTATGGAATAAAGCACGACGCGACGGACTGGTTGACGGCGACACGCCGACGCGAAATATAACGAAGCCAAAGGTTGACAATCGGCGCGTCCGATTCTTGACGCATAAAGAGGCGGACACGCTTTTAAACGCATTGCGGGAAAAGGACGCCACGGCATACAATATGGCCCTGCTTTCCCTTCATACAGGGTTAAGAGTTGGCGAAATGATGAATTTGAAATGGAACCATATTGACACGGAACGCGGCTTGATCCGGGTTATGGACGCAAAGGGCGGAGTGGGCCGGGCCGCATTTATGACGGAACGAGTCAAGGCCATGTTTGAGGGCTTGACGCAAGGCGAACCTGAAGGGCTTATATTCACCAGGATCACCGGCAAACCATTGCAGGAAATGCCACGGGTTTATTTTGAGGTTGTCGCGGCTTTGAAATTCAACGAAGGGATCACCGATCCACGGCAAAAGGTTGTTGCTCATACCTTGCGGCATACCTTTGCAAGCTGGCACGTTACGGCGGGAACGGACATTTACACCTTGAAAGAGCTTCTAGGCCATTCAGTAATTCAAATGACGGAGCGTTATAGTCACCTTGCACCGGCGACATTGCAGAACGCGACGCAAAACATTGAACGGGCCATTAAGAGCGCCGAAGAGGAAAAGGAAAAAGAGCAATCCGGGCAAGTGGTGAACTTTCCGAAATAAGGGGGGAAGGCGGAGCATGGATCAAGAGGATCGTTTAGGGGCTGTAATGGATCACGCGGCGCGGATCACGGCGGACGCGGCGGCGGAGAAAGCGAGCCGGAAGAAAGAGCGTTCAATTCAGATCACCTTCAACGGGGCGGAGCTTGCGAGGCTGAAGGACGCGGCGGCGGCGAACGGCTTGAACCTTCAAGACTATATCCGAATGATTTTAAAGACTTATGCTTAAACGCGGGCAAAAGTGGAGGGAAAGCCTCTTTACAAGGGCAAAAGTGGAGCAAACGGGAAAAGAGTCATGTCTTATAACCTATATTATGTAAACTAATTCGGGCCGGTGGAGGGAAAACACGGGCAAAGGTTGCCGTAAACAAATGCTTTTTTGATTGATCCACCAGAGGCATAAAACAAGCGGGGGCTAGGCCGACGGGCCGAAAGCCGGGAACCCTACCCGGTTGCCCCTTAAACCATAGGGCCGCAAAGGGGGCGGGCATGGCTGAAAACGTAAAGGACAAAGACGGGAACGACATTGAAATTGTAATTGATGAAAATGGAAACCCGGTTGCAAGGCCGATTGACTATAAGCAGAGGTATGAAGAGGCCCTTCACCTTTGGAATGAAGCGCGAACCATTATGAACCAGAGCGACGCGGACGGCGGGCCGTGGGCTACACGGGCGGCGGAAGCGTTGAAGATTCTCGGATTGTCCACGGGAAAGCCTGTCAAAATACCGAAAGAAACGCTTTTCACGGAATACAAAATGAGGGTTGCGGCACTAAATCGAAAAGCCACGGCAAAAGACAAATGGAAAATTTATGAGGACATGGCAAAGCAGTTTGACGCGCAAAGTGCCGAAAGCATACGGCAACAATTGAAGGCACCGGCGGCGGCACACCTGAAGGCGCAAAGAACTGTTTTTGGTAAAAACCATTAAAGGTTAATTACCTTTAAAATCAAATACTTACACGTTATAATCCTTCCTAAAAGATAAGAATAAAACTTTTAGGAGGGATTTTTTATGGATCAAATCACAGTTTCAAATCTTCTTTCGTCAATGGCCGACAAGTGGCCGTCGCCTATTGTTGCACGGACTGAAGCGGAAAAATTCACCGGCGGCTTAATTTCCGAAAAATACCTGGCTAACTTGGATTGCGTAAACAAAGGCCCGGCGGGGCGAATCCGCATTGGCCGGAAAATCGTTTACCCGGTGCAAGAGTTTATTAAGTGGCTTGCGGCACGAAGCGAGGTTATTCCAGAACGCGGCAAATAGGGGGCGGAAATGCAAAACGTTGAAATGCAAAACGTTGAAGCGATTTTTTCCGCCGTCAATGAAACCGTGGAAGCGGAGCGCCGGGAATACGCAACGGACACGAAGCCGGAACCGACACCGGCACCGGAACCGGAACCAGAGCCGGACGCGGAACCAGAGGCCGCGACACAAAAGGCCGACGTTTTGGGAGCCTTGCGGCGAAACGAGGACGGCGACGCGGAGCTTTTCATTCAGTTGCACCGGGAGCGTTTTCTTTACGATCACGCGGCGGGGAGCTGGCACGTTTGGGCGGGCCACTATTGGAAGCCGGACACCCGTGAAGAGGCATTGGCCGGGGTTGTGAAGGTTGCCGACGTTTACCTTGCCGAAATGAAGCGGCAAGCGTGGGCGCGGATCAAGGCGGAAAAGGCCGGACAAACGAAAGCGGCGGACACGGCAAAGGTGCTTGAAGATGCGTTCGGGCGGCGTGTGCGCGACTTGCAAACGATCCGCCGGAAGCAAGCGGTTTTGCACCTTGCAAGGGCCGGGGCCGATTCCCTGGGAATCACCGGCGACGAATGGGACGCGAACCCGTGGGCCTTGCCTGTCTTGAACGGGATCATTGACTTACGCACCGGCGAACATAGGCCGGGGAAGCCGTCCGATTATTTCAAGAGTTACGCGCCGACACCCTGGGAAGGCATGGAAACGGAAGCGCCGACATGGGAAGCCTTCCTTCAATCCACTTTCGCAAATGACATTGAGCTTATTTCCTTTTTGTCGCGGCTTATGGGTTACGCGACAACGGGCCAAACGACGGAAGCCATTTTGCCGATTTTGCACGGGGCGGGCGGGAACGGCAAAACGGTTTTTTTGCAAACCATTGCCGACACCCTGGGGCCGGAATTAAGCGGGCCGGTTGAAGCGGAGTTGCTTCTTGAAAACCGTTTTCATAAGCTATCCGGCGGGCCGTCAAGCGATTTAATTCATTTACGCGGGCGACGTTTGACATGGCTTTCCGAAACAAACGAAAACCGGCGCTTGAACGCGGGGAAAGCAAAGCTACTTACCGGGGCCGACTATATCACCGGGCGGGCGCCTCACGCGGTGCGGCAAATCACCTTCAAACCTACTCACAAGATTTTTCTTTTGACGAACCATCGGCCAAAGGTTGACGCGCAAGATGCGGCGTTATGGCGGCGCGTTTTGCTTATACCGTTTGAACTGTCTTTTGTCGTGAATCCGACAAAACCAAACGAGCGCAAGGCCGACTTGAACCTTGCCGAAAAGTTGCGGGCCGAACGTCCGGGGATTTTGGCATGGCTTGTTAAAGGGTGCCTTGAATGGCAACGGCAAGGAATGAATCCGCCGGAATCAGTTTTGGCGGCGACGGCGGCTTATAGGGACGCGGAGGACACAATAAAAACCTTCCTGGTTGAACGGTGCATTGAGGACAAGACTTTGCGCGTTCGGGCCGGTGTTTTGTATGCGGCATTTAAAGCTTGGGCTGAAGGGAACGGCGAACGGCAAACGACGGGAACGAAATTTGGCCGTTACATCGGAGAACGTTTCGATTCAAGCAAGGATGAAGGCGGGAAATTTTATATTGGACTTGGGTTAATTTCCTGACGGGTCTGACGGGTTGACGGCAATGTTAGTAAAACTTTTTAAACGCAAAATGGCTTTCTATAGGGGAGTTTATAGGAAAGTGCCGTCAAACCCGTCAAAGGAAGTTATGGGAATGTCAACCCGTCAGGATTTTTTGAGGGTTTGGCCGTGATTTTGAACTTTGGGAAATGAATCCATTGTCCTTACCGGGAATCACGACCTCCTGAGACGAGCGATTGAAAACACCATCCTCAATGCCCTTTATCATACACCGGAAGAAAGTATGGTTGAAATATCTTCAGCGGTAACGATCCTGGAAGGCAAATCCAACGCGCAAATAACCGTTCGTGATCACGGCAGAGGCGTACCGGAGGAAGCATTATCATTAATTTTTAAACCCTTCTACAAAATAGCGGACGGTGACGAGCGGCACGCCGGCGCGGGATTAGGTCTGGCCATCAGTGAAGCCGCTATTCGATTGCATAAAGGCGCCATCACCGCCAGAAACGCCGACGGTGGCGGACTGATCATCGCAATAGTCCTGCCGATCGACTCACCCGCCGCTTCGTAATGAAAATCCTAAAAAGAATTCATATATTTTATTGAAAATCAGTCAGGCGGAGGCAATGAATTGATCATCAAGGTGTGGTGTTTCGTTAGAGCATCCTGTACAAATTCCTGCCGGCCTTATTGCAATTATTTTTTTTCACAGTCATGAAATTGTCTATTGACAACAGCACTCGCATGCTTTATTGTTCCCTCAATTTAGAATTGTTTTGAGAAGCCCTTTACAAGTCTTATAGTGCTCTTTGATTTTTTATTCAACGAAACCCATTGCGTTCGCTTTTGCACTTGGCATGATGTTTGAGGTTGTGATGATTCGAGGACATTTATTCATGGTGAATAAATGACTTGGTCAATTTAATAATCATTTAGGAGGAAACAATTTATGAAGAGAAGAATTTTGGGTTATGTGGCTGTAATGGTCACGGTGATTTGTCTGTGCGCTGCTCCGTCTTTTGCAGCGGACAATTACAAAGTCGGCGTGGGTTATCAGGGAATGTTCGCCGGCAACATGCTGAACGGCCTGTCCGTGCGCGGCTGGTTTGGCCCCAACACCGCCATCGGTGTTGAAGGCAACGTTTTCTATGGCGCTATGAAAGCGGAAACATCCCTTACTAGCGACGAATTAGACGCTGATCTGTGGATGGGCGAAATCAAGGCCATGTATGCGTTCCTGGTGAAACCCAACAGCCGCTTCTATGCCGGTGCAAAATTCGCTTACGGCCAGTATAGCGTAGATCCAGTCGATTTTGAAGGCAAGGTCTATGTTCCCGGTATCTTTGTTGGCGCTGAATGGAATTTCCCGTCACTGCCCGAAATAGGATTCAACTTTGACGTCGGATACAATTACATCATCGACAACAATGATGTAGAAGGCGAGGATATTGATCTGAAGTTGCACGGAATCAATGTAAGCGCCGGCATCAAATACTATTTCTAAGAAGTAGTATCCAACTGGTTTCTTTCAATCCCCATGGTCCCAGCGGCCGTGGGGATTTTTTATTTCCTGAAAATAATTTCACTGATAATTTCATAAACTTGTGTTAGTCTTTTTGGAGGAGTAACAAATAATATATGCTGCAGATTGTTGGAATAGATATCGGTTCAGTCGCGTTGTCCGTCGTTGTGGTTGACGAAAAAGGCGCGGTGATCAACTCTTTCTATCAGTTTCATCGCGGCGCCATTGCCGACACCCTGCGTTCAATGCTTGGCGTCGTCGATATTTCCCGGATCGGCGGCATCGCCATGACTGAGTCCGGTCCGGATATTCTGCATGATGCGCCGCGTTACAACACCCAGATCGCCATGATCGCCGCCGTCAAAAAATTCCACAAGCAGTACGGCTTCTGGCGGCCTTATGTCGAGCAGGTGATTTACCGTTACCTTGACTGCGGCGATTTGCACAACGGTTTTGCCCGTGTCAAATGCAAGGACTGCGGCCACGAATACCTGCTGGCCTTCTCTTGTAAGCGCCGCCACTTCTGCCCGTCCTGTCATCAGAAGCGCGTGGTGGAATTCGGCGAGTGGCTCTGCATGGATGTCCTCAAAAAGGTGCCGCACCGGCATTTTATTTTCAGCATCCCCAAAATGCTCCGCCGGTATTTTCTATATGATCGAAAGCTTCTTGCCGGTCTCAGCCGCTGCGCCTGGGAATCCCTGAAAGTTTTTATCCAGCAGGCCGTCCCTGAAAAGGAACCCCTGCCGGGCGCGGTCATCGCAATCCAGACCTTTGGCGAGTTTCTTGGCTTCAATCCCCACTGCCACATCCTGATGACAGATGGCTGCTTTTACGGCGATAAAGGGATGTTCAGAGTCGCGCCGCCTTTGGAACTCAAGAAGCTGGAAGCCATCTTCCGGCACAAGGTCTTCAGGTTGCTCCTGAACAGGGGAAAAATCACGAAAGAATTGATTGCCATGCTCTCGACATGGCGGCATTCCGGCTTCAATGTCTTCTGTGGCAACCGGATTTCGCCGAAAGATGACGCGGCGATGGAAAATTTGGCACGCTACATTATCCGGGCGTCCTTCTCTCAGGAGCGTATGCATTATCTGGAACAGGAAGGCAAGGTCATCTATACAGCCAAAGCCTGCCCCGGACACCGATCCGGGGATGGCACGGCCAGCAAGACCTTCCCTGCCTTGGAATGGCTGGCAGCCATGTGTTCGCATATCCCCAACCGGGGCGAGCAGATGGTACGTTACTATGGCTATTACAGCAACGTCTCTCGTGGAAAAAGAAAAGAAGCCGGAGAAGACGATGCCCTCCCCTGTATTCTCGAGACGGAAGGGAATGCGAAGGCTTTCAGAAAAAGCTGGGCAAGGTTGATTCAGAAAATATACGCGGTTGATCCGCTGGTCTGCCCGAAATGTCAGGGCGTCATGCGCATCATCAGCTTCATTGAAGACCGGCAGGTCATCCGTGACATTCTTCAACATCTGGGACTCTGGCTGCTACGAACAAGGCCTCCGCCGAAAATGCGCACGGCCATCACATTGTCCGAATCACAAACATCCGATTCCTACGCGCATCCGCCTCATCCACAAGCCGATTGTTATGCCGATCCTGAATATTCATGCGACGATTACATTAAATCCTGACGTCAAGACGCATTCAAAAACATGACGTGACGGGGAGGTCTGTCTGAATTCCGGGGAAAATTGTCTTTTTGTCAGGTGACACGGCTAAAAGGTGAACAGGTTTTTCAAAAAGACGGAAGTCGCAATATGCATTCACCACGATCATTGGCAACGCACCCCACATCTTGTGGCAAAATATTCTTGACACACAAGTGAACGTTCCTAAAAGACGGAAGTCGCAATATGCATTCACCACGATCATTGGCAACGCACCCCACATCTTGTGGCAAAATATTCTTGACACACAAGTGAACGTTCCTTATACTGCCGACAACGAAAAGCAAGTTCTTATCAATGCTTATGGGTTACGCGACAACGGGCCAAACGACGGAAGCCATTTTGCCGATTTTGCACGGGGCGGGCGGGAACGGCAAAACGGTTTTTTTGCAAACCATTGCCGACACCCTGGGGCCGGAATTAAGCGGGCCGGTTGAAGCGGAGTTGCTTCTTGAAAACCGTTTTCATAAGCTATCCGGCGGGCCGTCAAGCGATTTAATTCATTTACGCGGGCGACGTTTGACATGGCTTTCCGAAACAAACGAAAACCGGCGCTTGAACGCGGGGAAAGCAAAGCTACTTACCGGGGCCGACTATATCACCGGGCGGGCGCCTCACGCGGTGCGGCAAATCACCTTCAAACCTACTCACAAGATTTTTCTTTTGACGAACCATCGGCCAAAGGTTGACGCGCAAGATGCGGCGTTATGGCGGCGCGTTTTGCTTATACCGTTTGAACTGTCTTTTGTCGTGAATCCGACAAAACCAAACGAGCGCAAGGCCGACTTGAACCTTGCCGAAAAGTTGCGGGCCGAACGTCCGGGGATTTTGGCATGGCTTGTTAAAGGGTGCCTTGAATGGCAACGGCAAGGAATGAATCCGCCGGAATCAGTTTTGGCGGCGACGGCGGCTTATAGGGACGCGGAGGACACAATAAAAACCTTCCTGGTTGAACGGTGCATTGAGGACAAGACTTTGCGCGTTCGGGCCGGTGTTTTGTATGCGGCATTTAAAGCTTGGGCTGAAGGGAACGGCGAACGGCAAACGACGGGAACGAAATTTGGCCGTTACATCGGAGAACGTTTCGATTCAAGCAAGGATGAAGGCGGGAAATTTTATATTGGACTTGGGTTAATTTCCTGACGGGTCTGACGGGTTGACGGCAATGTTAGTAAAACTTTTTAAACGCAAAATGGCTTTCTATAGGGGAGTTTATAGGAAAGTGCCGTCAAACCCGTCAAAGGAAGTTATGGGAATGTCAACCCGTCAGGATTTTTTGAGGGTTTGGCCGTGATTTTGAACTTTGGGAAATATCGAGGCTTGCACGTTTCGGAGGTGCCTTTGGCTTATTTGGCCTGGTTGTTTGAATCATTGAACGGAAGGCCGGACGTTCGGGAAGCGGTTTTGCTTGAATTAAGGCGGCGCGTTTCGGCTTATGAGGCGATTTATGAATTGGACACGAAGCCTTTAAGCATGGAGCGCGTGAAGCGAGTTTATAGAACGTTGGCAATGGAGTTTCACCCGGATCGGAACGGCGGCAACGGGGAAGCTATGAAGGGGATCAACGCTTTTTATGAGGCAATCCGTCAATGAACACTTTTTGACAATGTTGTCAAAATGTCAGTACGGGGATCAACGCTTTTTATGAGGCAATCCGTCAATGAACCTTCTTGACTTGATAAGCGCCGACGGCGGCACCTTAAAGAAGCAAGCGACAACGGGCGGCGGCGAATACGCGGGCGCTTGCCCCTGGTGCGGCGGAAACGATCGTTTCCGCATTTGGCCGGGAACGGGCCGTTACTGGTGCCGGGGTTGCGGCAAGGCCGGGGACGCCATTCAATACTTGCGGGATCGGCGCGGGCTGTCATTCATTGAGGCTTGCGAATACCTGGGACATGATCCGGGGCCGCGTAAAGAACAGCCACGAACAGCACCGGCGGCATGGGAACCACGGGAGGCCACGGCACCGGCGGCAAAGTGGCAAGAGCTGGCAAATGCTTTTCTTGCCGGTGCGGTTGAAACCCTATGGAGTGACCGGGGCGCAAAACTGCGTCAATGGCTACATACTGAAAAGGGCCTGAATGACGCGACGATTAAAGGGGCTTGCTTGGGCCTTAACCTTGCCGACAAAAGCGAACCACGGGCAACGTGGGGCCTTGATTTGCAGAACAAAGAGGACGGAACGGAAAAAAAGTTATGGCTACCGGCGGGCCTTGTCATTCCCTGGGTTGTCAATGGCGACGTTCACCGGTTGCGATTCCGGCGGAGTGATCCGGGCGACGGTGCGCGGTATGTCACGGCAAGCGGATCAAGCATGACACCGGCGGCATGGAACCTTGAACGGGGGGCGGCTGTTATTGTCGAAAGCGAGCTTGACGGGCTTTTGCTTTCGCAAGAAACGGGCGACTTTTGCGCTGTAGTGGCCCTGGGAAGCGCAACGAGCAAAACAAACAAGGAAAGCCATGATCTGTTAAGGGCCATGCCGATTATTCTTGTTGCCCTTGATACAGACGAAGCGGGCGCGAAAGCGGCTTGGAAGTTTTGGCCGGACACTTACGGCAAGGCGGCGCGACGTTGGCCGACAGTGAAGGGGAAGGATGCAAGCGAGGCGCGGTTGAATGGTTTGGATTTGCGGGCCTGGGTCATTGCCGGGCTTTTCGGAAACGAAGAACGCTTTGAACGGTTTTGCATACAAACCATTGACGGCGGAATGACGGACGCGGAAGCATTACGGGCAATGAAGGGGGAAACATGAAAGCGAATTGCAGTAAAGAAGAACGGGCGGAGCGGTTGAAGTGCCGGATTGAAGAGTTTTTATTGAAAAAAGACAAACAATGGAGGCGGGCCAAAGACAGAGCAAAGGGACTTTTTCCCATGTTTACGAAAGGAACTGAAAAATGAAGAACGCAAACGACAAAGAAAATTTCATTGCATTGAGGGCGGAGGGCCGATCTTTTGCCGACATTGCCGACATTCTGAAAACGTCAAAGCCGACTTTGATCAATTGGAGCAAGGAACTGTCAAGGGACATTAAAAACGCCCGGACGTTACGAATGGATGAACTGTTTGAAAAATATCAAGTGGCAAAAGCGAAACGGGTTGAAGCCTTCGGGGAACGCCTGAACGCGATTCTTGCGGAATTGGACAAGCGGAACCTTGACGAAGTGCCGACGGCTGTATTGCTTGGGCTTGCTTTGAAATACGGGGAAAGCCTGAAGAACGAACACGAAGAGTTGAAGCTTCAAGGGGCCGATCTTCCTATGGACTGGGAAGGCGTGGGCCTTGTTGAAAATAAATGGACGGTTTAACCATTCCTTGAACGTTTTTTAACCGTTTGAAGGCTTATGCCCTGGCTTATTGCCGGGGCTTTTTTCTTTGAGGTCATTTCAAAAAAGCGGGACTATAGCGGGATAAAATGACAAAACAAAATAAAAAGGGTTTTAGCCGGAAAAGCTGAAACCCTTGCCATGACTGGTACCTGGGGTCGGAATCGAACCGACACGAAGCTAAGCCTCGAGGGATTTTAAGTCCCTTGCGTCTACCAGTTCCGCCACCCAGGCCGTGCGATAAGGTTCGGCATTTATAGTATTTTCGCATTGCGCTGTCAAGAAGCGAGGGAGCGGAAAGCGGCACATGCAGG
>Ga0255340_1005635_pt1 | contig 11315 bp, 10 predicted proteins | sample wastewater_treat_7_FD_192417 | JGI IMG/M metagenome (GOLD analysis project Ga0255340, IMG submission 192417) | Wastewater microbial communities from Lulu Island WWTP, Vancouver, Canada - plant10 | ecosystem: Engineered > WWTP > Wastewater > Unclassified | place: Canada: Vancouver, British... | reverse complement strand
CAGCTTGTGAACTGGTCGAAATTATATCTTTCAACCTCTACGATTCCGTATTTCATTCCCGAAATGTCGCGCGCGGTCCACATCGTTTCGAAATCCATCATTCCGCTTGCCCCGATTTCTTCCTTGTCCTTTATATGCCAGAGTTCAAATCGTCCGGGATATTTGTTGAAATAGTCAACTGGGTTCTTTCCTCCCTCGACGCACCAGTAGAGGTCGAGCTCGAACATGACTTTTTCAGGATCGGTATTCTGAAGCATGAAGTCGTACAGTATGGTATCGCCGAACACTGTAGTGAACTCATTTGCATGGTTGTGGTATCCGAACCTGATTCCCTTTGCATTGCATTTCTCACCAACTTCGTTGAAATAAGCGCACCAGCGGCTGATGTTTTCGATACTCTCATAAGCCGAGCGATCCATTGAAGGCTGGACTATGAACTTTACACCGGCGGCATAGTGCGCGTCGATACACTGGTCCCACCACGCCATTGCTTCTTCATAGCCGGCAGAATCGGGAAGGCTGCGGCCCGTGTGTGAACTCAGCACCTGTAGTCCGTTTTTCTGGCAGAGAGCGCTGAATTCGGCAGGATCCATACCGTAGAATTTCCCGTCGCGGTAACCGGCCATTTCCACGAAGGTATATCCCATGTCGGCCACTTTTTCAATAGCTGCAGGCACATCCCTGTTTATGGAGTCACGAATCGAGTAAAGCTGAAGACCGATATTTTTCCCGGCCGGCGACTTACATGAATTGAAATTCACGAGTACGAAGCTGCCCAAAGCCAACAGCATAACAAAGGAGATAAGAGTTGTTTTTTTCATCATAATATAGTTTTGAATTTAATTGTTAACGGTACGATTTCTGCCCCGCTCAGGCTGCAGAACCCACATGACTGAAAATTACACGAATAGGTGTTTGTGAATTTGGTACATGTAAGTTTCATTTGCATTTATCTTGAGTTAATAAAAATATAACCAGATCAGGATTTTATAATCCCCTGTAACCGGAGTTCAGGGAAAAGTAACGGATTTAAAGTTCCGGACTGTAAAAATATAAAATTTTCTTTAATTTTATTCGACTCAATAGCACAATAGCTCGATTAACTTGTAAGTGACCACAGCGACATACCATAGTGATGAATTTTATGTTTGATTTGTAATAAGATGCCGTGTAGCCGGAAACATATAAAACCATTACCAATAATAGATTACAGTGGTTTCAGCCCAAAACCGGGATGTATTCCGTTTGCTAAAAAACACCAGTATTTCATTGTAACCGGCATTTCTATTACCGGCGATGCCCCGAAGGATTTTATCCGCTTCTATCAATTTAAACGTGATAGCCGCATATGCAAAGCCAAACCAAAAACCTGGCCGCTTTTTCTTGCTAAACATGGACATAAACATTATCCAATGGAAGCAATCACTGAACACCTGCTTAACAGGATTGGAGAAATTTTTGGCTTTAACATGGCAGAATCGGGTTTGGCTTGGTTTGGAGGCCAAGTGAGGTTTTTATCAAAATATTTTTTAACCCGTCCGAAGGAACAAGTTCTCGACCACGGGGCAGATTTGTATGCCGGCTATCTGAACGATCGTGAATTTGTTGAAGAAATCGAAAAATTACATCAAACATCCGAATATTTCTCCGTTCAATTTACACAAACCGTTTTTAAACACTTTTTCCCGGATGATTACGAAACATTAATGCTGGAATTTATTAAGTTACTTGTTTTCGATGCCCTTATAGGGAATAACGACAGACATTTTTATAACTGGGGCATTATAAGAAACATACAAGGCAAGGAAAAACCTGTTTTCTCGCCAATATATGATACTGCAAGAGGTTTATTCTGGAACGATCATGAAGATAAGCTTAAAACAATATACAAGGATAAAAAACGTTTATCCGCGTTCATTAAAAAATATTCTGATAACAGTTCTCCCAAAATTGGATGGGATGGTTTTAAAAAATTGAGCCATTTTGATTTGGTTGAAAATATTAAAACATTACCCATTGCCTTGAATTGTGAAACGTTAAAAATCGTTTGTAGTGAAGTGAAAATAAATGAAGTTACCAGTATGATAGACAAGGAGTTTAGTCAACTGTTAAGTAATGAAAGAAGGGAGTTGATTAAAATTTGTTTACGATACCGGCATGATCGTATTAAGAAAATCTTTAACTTTGAATTATGATTGAAAAGTTGAAAAAAAAATTGTGGAAGGTTGATGGAATGGATTTTATTGATAATCCTTCTGATTCGAAAGGTGTTTTTCAATTAAAATACGGCAAGCAGTTAATTGGCATTTTAACATATGAAGATAGCCAATGGACTTTTAAGTATTCTGATGAGTTTAAGACAAAAAAAGGGTTAAATCCAATTATTGATTTCCCGGATCCTGATAAAGTATATATCAACAAGCAACTGTGGCCTTTTTTTGCATCCAGGATACCATCATTAAATCAGCCGTTTCAGTTAAGGAAAATTAATAAAGCTAACATCAAACAAGATGATTCAGTAGGATTACTGCGATTATTTGGAAGTGAGACAATAACAAATCCGTTCATACTTTTAGCTCTATAATTTTTTGTTACGATATAAGACTTGTCGCTTTCCGCCATACCGGTAACATCAGCAATAAACCGCAGTCGTGTTTTTTTATTAAACCATAGCCGTGGTAAGTCTCATTATGTTTTTCAATCTTTTTGTTGCCCCTGCGCCTTGAGCCTTGCGTCATTTGCAGTCAAAGTTCGAGGTTTCGGGGTTTAAGGTTCATTCCTGTACAAACTTGAATGACTTGTGCTCTAAGTTCTACGCTCCCCTGCAACATCCATTGGAAGAAGCCTTTCCCCCCTATAGGAGGGCTTAAAGAAGTAGATGCTTAGCATATGGAGAATAAACAATGATAACGGATTTCAGGGAGTCATAAACATAAAAAGGAGGTAGGTAAACTTATGACCCGCTTAGTTATTTACCCCCTTCCCAGCCTTCCCCCAAGGGTGAAGGAGCAAGAGGATTCTGCTAATAATTGGAAAGGAATATGAACTTCAATGCTTGATATAACAAATTGAGCAACAGCATCCATTGGAAGAAGCTTTTCCCCTCTGGGGGAAACTGGAAAGGGGGTATGTGAATGCAGGGAGCTATCGGGAGGAAAAGGGGGTATGTAACTGCAGGGAAGTAAGTGACTGCAGTATGAAACAAGAATGCGGGTAAGTGAAAGTCAAAGTTCGAGGTTTCGGGGTTTAAGGTTCAAGGTTCGCAAAGCAAAACAGGCAGGCGGCTAGCGGTACGCGGCTCCTTTGAGGCTTCTCTATGAATGATGATGATTGTGTCAAGAAGTGCTTTCATTTTGATATTTAAGTTTAAAGACATAAAATAAATGAATTAAAATAGTTTTCTTGTGTGCCGATATTCAAAGTGAGCATATCGTTACTGGACAAAACTCCTATAAGAAAGATACTTACGAAGTGCGATTACAATAATGCCAAGGAACTTAAAAATAAACAATTAATAATCAGTGGGTTCTAATTGCCCACTAATGATATAAAATTAATAAAATGAGACTGATTTATCTTTTACCTTTGATCCAGATAGCCGTCGCCTGTAGTTCATCAGATAGTAATATTTTTGAAATCGACCCAAGAAATTTTGTTGACAATAAAATAACTCTTTCAGAAATAGCTAATGACATTAAGTATATCCCACTTGATAATAGTTTTCCAATTGGAATAACATATACCCTAAGAATTACTAAAGAACATATATATTTATCAATCAAAGAGGTTGGAATCGTACAATTTGATCGTAATGGTAAATTTGTCAGAAAAATCGGTAGCAGGGGTAAAGGCCCGGGAGAATATTGGTACGGGATGAATTTTACCGTTGATGATTTAACTGGAAACGTTTATGTTTTAGATCATGGGATAGTTAAGGTTTACTCTCCAAGTGGCATTTTTCTAAGGGATATCTTACTAAAGGGATATGCTGGTGGTTATAGTTTTAGTGACCTTGAGATTTTTAATTCATTATTGTTTTTCCCTGACTATATACCTACAGGAGATTCAAAATATTCCTGGGTATTTATCGACACATTAGGGCACTTGGTGGCTACGAAGAAAAACTCTGTTCCTCCTTTTCAATCTGGTATTGAGACCGAGGGTAGTACATATAAATTCGAAAACAAATTATTTTATTCTAACTATTTCAATGACACAATATTTTCAATTTCATCAAACCTGAGTAATTCAGCAACATATTTGTTTGCACAGGGAGATCACCGATGGCCCAAAGAAAGGATAGATATAGAGTCTGAGTCTATATACAGACTCTTCCGTCATGGAGGAATGTTTGAAACAAATAGGTTCATTGTATTTGTTTATGCATATCTCGAAAGATATACATACTGCCTGATTGACAAGAAAACAAAAGAAACATTCCTGGCAAACAAATACGAGGAAACACCAGGGAGATATACAAAGTATAAACCATGGTTAATAAATGACCTCGATGGGGGTATGCCCTTATCCGGAAATATAAAATACTATTCTGAAAATGAAGATGAATTTATTATAACACTAATAAATCCATTTAATCTTAAAACATATGTTGCAAGTGCTGAATTCAAAAGCATTATTCCTAAATATCCTGAAAAGAAAAAGGAACTAATAAAATTAGCCGATAGTATGAAAGAGACCGATAATCCGGTTCTGGTGCTGGTCAGGCTTAAGGATTAATGCAAGAAAAGCACAGGGCTCAGGGCACAGAGGAAGAAGCACAGGGCTCAGGGCTCAGGGCGCAGAGGAAGAAGCACAGGGCACAGGGCGCAGGGCACAGGGGAAGAAGCGCAGGGCTCAGAGCACAGGGCACAGGGGAAAAAGCGCAGGGCATCCAGCCTCCGGTTGCACCGGAGGTTATTAAAATTGAACCGCTTCACGGTTTCTTCCTTTAACCGCTGCGCGGTTTATCATGCCACAAACATCTGCAATAAACAGATGTCATGAATTCTCATTAAGCGGAATGTTTTGTTTGCACGCCCGGCGTCAGGAGAACTGGCGTGGTTTTTTTCTTTTACGGTACAGACCAAAAAACTGGGAACTTCCAATATATCTATTTATACGTCATGTTATAGGTGAATTGTAAAAAGCCTCACGAGCAAATGAAATATACCGACCTGTTGGGTATAGTTACTTTTATTAAAGAAACTTTTGAATTTCGGATTTGAGCTTAGGGAGATGAGTAATTAGAATGGCCCAAATGTTTTCATCTGATATTGAGTCGTATCCATGAATTATCTGATTCCTTAAACCAACTATTCTTCTTGCATTATCAATTGGAAAACCAGGATCTTCTTTAAGGATACGGTTAATTGCCTCTCCAATAATTCCAAGATTTCTTTCTATCGCTCTCTTAAACAAGAAGTTTTTCTTGTAACCTTCAAGATCCTTGGGACCTTTTTCAAAGAATAAGTAAACTTCATCTATGGCTATTTTGATGTCATAAAGACACTTAAGCACTTTTTCGTTCATAGATTAATCTTTTGTCCCTGTCAATAACCCTTCTGAAAATTGGATTTCTTATGGCTTGATTTTCAACAAGATCAACTTGCCTGTCCAGCAATATCTCAAGTTTCTCTTTGAAATCCATGTAGTTATCGAAATAGTTCTGAACATCAACATTCTCGAACTCAACAAGAAAATCAACATCACTTTCATCAGTGAAACGGTCATCAAGAATTGAGCCAAACATATAAAGCATGCTGACCTTGTGCTTTTTACATAGGAAGGCAATTTGACTTATATTTCGTTCAATAACATTCATGTAGCAAATATAGAAAACTTCCTGGAAATAGTGTTTTGCCCCGTGCCCTGAGCCCTGTGCCCTGAGCTAAGAACCCACCCCTATCCCCCGCTGAACGGCAGGCTCTCCGATAGAAGGGACCCATCCGATGCAACTTTCGCTTTGTCCTGCAGTGTGTCTTGCTGTATCATGTATTATAGGCGATGTTAAAACAATTGGCAATTATCAATGAACAATTAACAATTAGTAAATGATGCAAGGTTCAGGACTAAGAGACGAAGGGACTGCATGACCGCAAGACTGCAAGACCGCAAGACCGCATGACCGCAAGACCGCATGACCGCAAGACCGCAAGACCTGCCCCCCCCTGTGCCCCGTGCCTTTGCCGCCAGCCGCTCGCCGCAAGCCGTTCCTCCGCCCTGCGCCGCGTACCGTTCTTTTACCCTGAGATAATAATATACATCGGTCTTCTTAACCACTTTTCCGCCGATAAAAAGCTAAAATTAATGGCTTTTGTTCCCTTATCTCCAGAATAATGCTTAAAAGGAATCCATGTGTGCGTAATTAAATGACTTACAATTGTATACGGAAAATTAAAGCATGTTCAAAATATTCATTTTATTCAATAAAGTTCTTTTATCTTTCAAATGTTTTTTTATCTTTGATAAGGTGGATTTCAATTTAAAATAAATTGATTTTTGACTCTGCCGGATTCGAAATTGCTAGTAATAAGTTGGAATGGCTTTATTTTTAATGATAAAAGCAAAAATGAGAATTTTATAAACCAACGATATGACAGAAACACTAAGCAATATAAACAATTCTCATGATTTTCACCCGCCAATAGTAAAGTTGAATTTTTTAAATAAATATTCGTGTGCTGTTTTATTATTAAGCATGTTGTCGTGCCATAGTAATAATCAAAGTGATAACTCTCTGGTAACAATAGATGTAGAAAATAATTTGCGGAACATGCAGGTAATTGAATTGTCCAGTTTCACGGATGATATCCGCTATGTTCCACTGGAGACAAATGAGGATCACCTGATAAGCTATATTATACATTATGACATTTCGAGGGATCTTATTCTTGTATCCGATATGTCAGTCTGTTTATTATACAGTACAGACGGTCATTTTATCTCAAAAGTTGGGAATATCGGAAGAGGTCCCGGAGAATACCCTTATGTCACCAATGTTAACCTTGGCAAGTCTGGAGAGATATATTTGTCTGATTTGAAGAATTTATACGAGTATCGAAGTGATGGTCTACTCATCAACAAGTACAGCAACATTCTTTTCAATGACTCTTGTTACTTATCAACATGGATTCTGCTAGGAGATTCTTTATTGTTCGGTCATGTTCCAAATAATAGCGGGCTGGAGGTGAATAAAGCATTAATAATTGATAAATCGGGGCATATAAAGCATACATATAAAAACTATATTCTTTTTAAACGTGATTACGAGATAGCATCTTCTATGGAAAACCATGCCAATATTTCTATGTTTAACAATAAAATATTTTACAAGGGACTATTTAATGATACATTATTTTATCTGTCTGCAGAAAAAGAACTTTTGCCCCGATATGCATTCCTGCCAGGCAAATACAAAGTCTCTGAGGAAGCACGAAAAGTCGTAGGTATGGAGAAATTTGAGAAATTTGAGAGAAGTATCTTCTTATATAATGTTTTTCAGACCTCAGATTACCTGTTTTTAGATTTTGATTTTCGCACCAATTTCCCAGCCAAACGATTAACACAGAAGAAACCACCTGCTGCTCTTTCCGGCTTCCAGAATCTTGATCAATATGGTTTATACAATACCCGCCATGTTTTAGGGATTTATGATAAAATATCAGGCAGCCTGATATTTTGTAAACCAACAAGCACGGATAATCCTCTGTTTACTTCCGGCTTATACAATGATATAGATGGCGGCCCAAGGTTTTTCCCTAAAAAGCAGATAAATGATTCGACGATGGTAATGTGGGTAAATGCAGCAGAATTAAAGGCTCATGTTGCAAGCGATGATTTTCGGAACAATGTTCCAAAATACCCCGATAAAAAGCAGAAGCTTGAAGAACTCGCCAATAAACTATCGGTAACCGATAACCCGGTTTTAATGTTTGTGACTTTTAAAAAACAAATACCGGAAAACGACCGGAAAACGAAGAACTGAAAACGAAGAAAATGTCAACACTAAAAAGAGCTTTGTTGATGTCCTGCTACTGTGGTAAGAATTTATTAAAAGAAACCAAATCACTTGTGGAACATCATTAAAAACCTGAAGATGAAAGTGTATTTATATCGTTTATGTGCTGTTTTACTATTAAGCATGTTGTCGTGCCATAATAATCAAAGTGATAACTCTCTGGTAACAATAGATGTAGAAAATAATTTGCGGAACATGCAGGTAATTGAATTGTCCAGTTTCACGGATGATATCCGCTATGTTCCACTGGAGACAAATGAGGATCACCTGATAAGCTATATTATACATTATGACATTTCGAGGGATCTTATTCTTGTATCCGATATGTCAGTCTGTTTATTATACAGTACAGACGGTCATTTTATCTCAAAAGTTGGGAATATCGGAAGAGGTCCCGGAGAATACCCTTATGTCACCAATGTTAACCTTGGCAAGTCTGGAGAGATATATTTGTCTGATTTGAAGAATTTATACGAGTATCGAAGTGATGGTCTACTCATCAACAAGTACAGCAACATTCTTTTCAATGACTCTTGTTACTTATCAACATGGATTCTGCTAGGAGATTCTTTATTGTTCGGTCATGTTCCAAATAATAGCGGGCTGGAGGTGAATAAAGCATTAATAATTGATAAATCGGGGCATATAAAGCATACATATAAAAACTATATTCTTTTTAAACGTGATTACGAGATAGCATCTTCTATGGAAAACCATGCCAATATTTCTATGTTTAACAATAAAATATTTTACAAGGGACTATTTAATGATACATTATTTTATCTGTCTGCAGAAAAAGAACTTTTGCCCCGATATGCATTCCTGCCAGGCAAATACAAAGTCTCTGAGGAAGCACGAAAAGTCGTAGGTATGGAGAAATTTGAGAAATTTGAGAGAAGTATCTTCTTATATAATGTTTTTCAGACCTCAGATTACCTGTTTTTAGATTTTGATTTTCGCACCAATTTCCCAGCCAAACGATTAACACAGAAGAAACCACCTGCTGCTCTTTCCGGCTTCCAGAATCTTGATCAATATGGTTTATACAATACCCGCCATGTTTTAGGGATTTATGATAAAATATCAGGCAGCCTGATATTTTGTAAACCAACAAGCACGGATAATCCTCTGTTTACTTCCGGCTTATACAATGATATAGATGGCGGCCCAAGGTTTTTCCCTAAAAAGCAGATAAATGATTCGACGATGGTAATGTGGGTAAATGCAGCAGAATTAAAGGCTCATGTTGCAAGCGATGATTTTCGGAACAATGTTCCAAAATACCCCGATAAAAAGCAGAAGCTTGAAGAACTCGCCAACAAACTCTCGGTAACCGATAACCCGGTTTTAATGATTGTGACTTTTAAAGAATAATTGATTAAAGGGTAGTAAAAATTGAAAAACGCTCTTTGAAATTATTGACATACTGAACTTTTTAAATTTTATGAACCCACTATGAAGAATAAGACTTATCCGCTTCATAACAAACATATTTAACAAGGAGGTAGCCCATGGAAACAACCAGTTTTATGAATTGTTGAGTCAATAATTTTTTTTAAAATCAAACCATTTAAAACTTAAAAAGAATGAAAACTCTATCAAAATTGAGTCCACTCCGAAAAGTCGCAATGGATTTATCTGCTCAGAACCCCATTTTTGCAGGTTATTTAACCTCACAGATAGGGGTACAACCTATTTTGAGCAGAACATTTTCCATCGCATCGTTTATATCGGTTATCATTAATTTTTATGTCTTTTTGTAAAACCCCCTTTCAAAGGGGACTCAACTAATCAAGTATGAAATTTAAGTCTTTCTTGTTAATATACATTGTAATAAGTTCTTGCACATCTGACCACATTACCAATTCATTAATGATAATTGATCCGCCTTCTTTCGTAGGGAACGAATTTAAATTAAGTGAAATTTCAGATGCTATTAATTATATCCCACTTGACAATAAGTTTCCTATAGGAATTATTTATTCAGTAAAATTTACAGGAAATTCAGTTTTTCTTTCTGCAAAGGATTTGGGTGTAATCAGATTTAACAGGGAGGGGAAAGAACCTCAAATTTATGGAGCTGTTGGCAGGGGCCCTGAAGAATATGTTTATTGCATGTCTTACGCGGTTAATAATAAAACTGATGCGGTTTATGTAATGGATAGGAATAACGTAATTAAAGTATTCGCAAATAACGGCCGGTACCTTAAAAATATAAACCTGCCTAAAAGCAAATCAGGATTTTGTTTTGATAATATTGAATGGTTTAATTCTTATTTATTTGTATCTCAGAATATTAAAATGGGTCACGCGGAATATAACTGGATAATTCTGGATACTTTGGGTACAATAATTAATCGGAAGAGGAACTCGATACCAGAATTTCAAGGCAGAGAGGGTGCGGGCGGAGGTACTTATACATTCTCAAACAAAATATTTTATTGGAATTGGTATAATGACACAGTATTTTCCGTGTCCGAAAATTTTGATTACAAAGCTGCATATTTGTTTGCTCCCGGGGAGCATAGATTCCCGGCTAAAGCTCTTCCTTTGGTTTCCTTAATGCAATATGAAAATCTTGTATCAAAGTATATGATACCCATGAGATTATTTGAGACTAATCGTTATATTGTATTCGAATACTATTTGAATAAATCGACAATATCCTTCATTGAGAAAAATAGTGGTATCGTCTTTTTATTTTCTAATGAAAATTATGCAACTGTCGGGATTGGTAATGATCTTGATAATGGTTTGGATTTTCAACCAATTGGTTATTTTGTTGAAAAAGACCGGGAATTTCTTTTTGGATTGTTATCCCCATATCAGATTAAAGCCCATGTAGGTACTGAAACCTTTATTAATTCAAGTCCTAAATATCCCGAGAAGAAAAAAGAACTAGAAAAGCTTGCAAATAGTCTAAAAGAGACAGACAATCCGGTTCTGGTGCTGGTGAGGCTGAAGCGTTAATGCAGAGGGCTGTTGAGGGAGAAGAAAATGAAGGGCAGATTAAGAAAAGCACAGGGCACAGGGCGCAGGGCACAGAGCACAGGGCACAGAGGAAGAAGCTCAGGGCGCAGAGCACAGGGCACAGAGCACGGGGCGCAGGGCAGAAGAACGGTACGCGGAAATGAAGAGACCGCAAGACCTGTCACTGCCCCCTGCGCTTTAAGCCTTGCGTCATTTGCAGTCAAAATTCGAGGTTCGGGGCTTAATGTTCAAGAACAAGCAACACAAAATTTCGTTAAGCGTTTAGCGCCCTTTCCCCTGCAACATTCACATTGGCTATTTACCCCCT
>Ga0255340_1005631_pt1 | contig 11325 bp, 11 predicted proteins | sample wastewater_treat_7_FD_192417 | JGI IMG/M metagenome (GOLD analysis project Ga0255340, IMG submission 192417) | Wastewater microbial communities from Lulu Island WWTP, Vancouver, Canada - plant10 | ecosystem: Engineered > WWTP > Wastewater > Unclassified | place: Canada: Vancouver, British... | reverse complement strand
AAAGATCTGGAAAACCGCACGAAAGCCTTTGCTGTACAAATCATAACTTTTGTAACAAATCTCCCAAAAAATAAGTTCACCGATGTCCTGGGTTATCAACTAATCAAATCAGGCACATCCATTGGTGCAAATTACCGTGAAGCACGATCCGCTGAATCACATGATGATTTCATACATAAGATTGGGATAGTGGAAAAAGAAGCGAGCGAAACCCAATATTGGCTGGAGCTCATGCGAGAGTCCAGTATAGGCAACCTGGATGAACTTCAGTCATTGCTTCAGGAGTGTTCAGAATTGTGTGCCATATTCACAGCCACAGGAAAGACGGCCAAATCAAAACGGAATAAAAAGTAATAAAAGCATCGCGAATCTCCAAACGCGCATTTCGAATTGAACTTTAATAAAATAATAAGCCTAGACTTTTGTATTTCCTTGCACATTTCGCGTTGCGCCATTCGCCTTGCCCTTCTCCCTTTCCCCCCCCGTTGAGGCCGTGGTAACTTTTGTTATTTTTTCATGATAGAGTTGACTTTTTGGTACGTATTTTATAGATATTAGTAAACAAAAGGGTAAGCTTTCGCTGCAAAGCCAAAATGGTAGCAACAAAGAAGCTCCATTCCGTGGGTAGATTTATGTCGAGGAATGGATTTTGTCTTGTTCGTGACAACTCTATTGATTAACATACCTTTCCTGCAGGTATTCTGAGGGATCAGAGGTGTTCCCATGGCGGTAGCGTATCAAAACAACGCTCTCTACTATTTGTAACAATGATGTACGCAGATGGACGCAGATGAAAACATGATAGTGAAGACTGTGGCCGGCTTCGAGATAAGACATCTAAGCCGCCCACGCGCCGCGCCTGCCAGCGACTAAAGATGCAAGGCTTCACCGAAGGGGCTGAATGTTGACCGGCTGGCCTGCTTTATCAGCCAGGAGGTCAAAAGATACTTTATCCGGATTTATCAGCGTTCATCAGCAGTTATCAACGTTCATCCGCATTTATCCTGTGAAAAAGCTTTTTATAACAATGATGTACACCGAACGCCGAACGCCCTCCGTTCTTTTATTGCTCGACAAGTTAACATCGGCCCCTACTGTCCCCTTTTTTATATGTTCTCGCCAGCCTGCTCGCCTGTTGTTTGTGAATCATTTTATCGGTAAAAAAGCCCCTTTAAGGTCTAAAAACGCCTATTATTGGAATGATATCGTATGAATATTAATATGTTAGCGTGGTCCGACCCGGATGACCCGACTTGACGGTTGACCTGTTTATGGTCTATAATTAGTCATATCAAAAAGCAGGGAAGGTGATTCATGAAATTGTCCAGCCAGATTAAACCAATAAGTTATCTGAAAGCCCACGCTGCCGAAATTGTGCGCAATATGGGTGAAATGCGGGAACCTCTTATTATCACTCAAAACGGAGAGGCCAAGGTGGTAATACAGGACATTGAAAGCTACGAGCAAACCAGGGAAACCATGGCTCTTCTGAAAATCCTTGCCATGGGTAACCGTCAGATTGAAGAAGGTAAGATAGAATCTGCTATAGACGTGGTTAAACGGCTTCGGGGCCATGGAAAGACTCGCTAATGTCCCATAAAGTTTTTCTTACCGCTGATGCGGTAAATGACCTGGAAGAAATTTACGAGTACATAGCCTACCACGATGCCCCGGAAAAGGCAGAGCATGTTCTCGGGAGAATCGAAAGGACATTCAAAAGCCTGTCGGAATCTCCTGAGCGTGGTTCCTTTCCGAAGGAACTGCTGACCCTAGGAGTCCGTGATTATCGTCAGATATTTTTTAAACCTTATAGGGTAATATACCAAATCATCAGCGACAAGGTGTATGTCATGCTCATCACCGATGGACGTCGCGACATGGAGGCCCTGCTTCAGCGAAGGCTCCTGCTGGCTTGATACATGTAGCCGCAGATGCACACAGATAGACGCAGATAGATTCCGGTAGCATATCTTATCCTGCTGTGCGAGATACGCACACCAGGGTGACTGTCAGCGCCTGCAGCGCATGTAATTAACCCACGCTCGCAATTTAGTAATCATATCTCTCTGTCAGGCTATGGAACCTGAGCTTAATTGTATCCCGATTAAGCTCAGACACAAAGATCATCTGCTCTTATCCGTGCCCATCCGTGTTAATCTGCGGTGAAAATAGTTGTTCTCGCGTCCTTCGTCCAAGCGTATTGCTCCATTTCGCAATTCCCGATTCGCCATGCCGTAAACCCATTGCGAATTTCGTATTGCGTATTGCGAATTTAAAATCAATAAACTCAGTAGTTTATGCTTTTGTATTTCCTTGCACATTTCGTGTTGCGCCATTCGCCTTGCCCTTCTCCCTTTCCCGCCGTTGAGGTCTTGGTAAGTTCTGTTATTTTATCATGATAGAGTTGACTTTTTGGTACGTATTTCATAGATATTAATAAACAACAGGGTAAGCTATCGCGGCAAAGCCAAAATGGTAGCAACAAAGCAGCTCCATTCCGTTGGTAGATTTATGTCGGGGAATGGATTTTATCTTGTTTGTGACAACTCCATTGATTAACGTACCTTTCCTACAGGAATTCTGAGGGATCAGAGGCGTTCCTACGGCGGTAGCGTATCAAAACAACCCCCTCCACTATTTGTAACAATGATGTACGCAGATGAAAACATGATAGTGAAGACTGTGACCAGCTGGTATGCTTTATCAGCTAGGAGGTCAAAAGAAAAGATACTTTATCCGGATTTATCAGCGTTCATCGGCAGTTATCCTGTGAAAAAACTGTTTATAACAATGATGCACGCCGAACTCCGAATTCTGAACGTGTCCCAGTTTCTTTTCGCCGAACCATGAACGTTCTCCCAATGTCTTGTCGCCGAACTCCGAACAACGAACGTGTCCCAGTTTCTTTTCGCCGAACGCAGAACTCCGAACACCCAACGCCCTCCGTTCTCCCTTGCCCCTTGAACCCTAAATGCCTCTGATAATTGACAAGTTAACAACGTCCCCTCATAGTTCTGAAAGTTCTCCCAATGTCTTGTCGCCGAACGCCGAACCACGAACCACGAACGTTTCCCCTCCCTGCTTTGTTACTTGACAAGTTGACAACGTCCCATCCTGTCACGAGTGCCCAGGGTTTGTCCCTCACGCGTAATTTTTCCTGGAACCTCGTCGGGAACGTTGTTTATGCCGGTTGCCAATGGGGCATCCTAGTGGTTCTTGCCAAGCTGACCAGCCCCGAGATGGTTGGCCTCTTCGCTCTGGGTCTGGCTGTTACCGCACCCATTATTATGCTGAGTCAGCTCCAGTTGCGAGGGGTGCAGGCCACTGATGCCAACGATGAATATGCTTTCGGGCACTATCTGGCTCTGCGGCTCCTCACCACCGCACTGGCGTTACTCATAATCATAGGGGTCATCTGGGTTGGTTCTTATTCTCCGAACACTGCCCTGGTCATTTTTGTTGTTGGTCTTTCAAAGGCTTTTGAATCTATAAGTGATGTGTACTATGGTCTTATGCAGCGCCACGAACGTATGGATCGCATTGCCAAGGCAAGGCTGATCAAAGGCCCCCTTTCCCTGGCAGCGCTGTGGTTGCTGGTGTATGTCACCGGCGATGTCCTGTGGGGTGTCATAGGACTGGCGGCGGTATGGCTTGTGATTCTTTTGATCTACGATGTGCGAAATGCTGCAGTCATCCTGCGTGAAAGCCTTTCCCTTCAAGGCAAAAGTTTTGTCGACAAAGAAGAGATGCGTCCTGATTTTGAACCGCGACGACTTGCGCACCTAGCCTGGCTGGCACTTCCCTTGGGTCTGGTTATGGCGCTTATTTCCCTTAACACAAATATTCCCCGCTATTTCATCGAGCACGAACTGGGTACGGCGGAACTCGGCATTTTCGCTGCCCTGGCCTACCTGATGGTTGCCTGCAATACCTTGGTATCGGCCATGGGTCAATCGGTAACACCCCGTCTTGCAAAGTATTATGCGGCGGGAGACCTTGACGGGTATAAACATTTGCTTGCCAGGATGTTGGGCATGGGCGTATTGTTGAGTATTGCAGGGGTGCTGGTCTCGGTGTTTGCGGGACATCAACTTCTCAGCCTTCTTTATAGACACGAGTACGCTGTATACAACAATATTCTGATTTGGCTCATGATTGTGGCCGGCGTGTCCTACATCACTTCATTTTTAGGTTATGGAATGACTGCTGCCCGCTATTTCAGGGTGCAACTGCCGCTGTTTATGGTGGTTGTAGCTGTCACATTTGGTGCGTCCCTGTGGCTCATCCCGCGGTTCGCGTTAACCGGTGCTGCCCTTGCCATGGGCGCAGGTGCATTGGCCCAGTTGCTCGGCAGCTGTTTTGTCTTCGTTCACATATTGCAAAAGAAAAATGTGAAAGGTGTTTCTTTGTGAATAAGGCATCAAAGAAGCAGATTCGAATTCTTCATGTTGTCGGTGGAATGAACCGGGGTGGTGCAGAAACCTGGCTTATGCACGTGCTGCGTCATATTGATCGCGATCGCTTCAGGTTTGATTTCCTGGTGCACACCGACAAACCCTGCGCCTACGATGATGAAATCCGGGACTTAGGGTCAAAAATCATCCCTTGCCTGGTCCCTTCTCAGCCGTGGCGGTATGCAGTGAACTTTACTCGCATCCTGAAGGAGTACGGACCCTACGATGCTGTGCACAGCCATGTACATCATTACAGCGGATTTGTCCTCTGGTTGGCGGAAAGGGCGGGCATTCCCATCCGCATCAGTCATAGCCACAGTGATACGTCACAATATGATTCAAAAGCCGGCATCATTCGAAAGGTTTACCTCAGAATAACAGAACGCCTGGTGGGTCAATATGCTACAAATGGAGTGGCATGCAGCGATAAAGCAGCCGCGGCCCTGTTTGGCCCGGAATGGAAAAAGAATGGGCGGCAACGAATCCTCTATTGTGGAGTTGATCTTCGTCCTTTTAGCGAGACTGTGGTGTCTGCACAAGTGCGGCGAGAACTTGGCATCCCGATTGACGCGTACGTTGTCGGGCATGTGGGACGGTTTTCCGAGGTGAAGAACCACGTTTTTCTTTTGGATATTGTCAGATGCATGGTAGAACATGATCCGAATGTGCGGTGTCTCCTGGTTGGAGATGGTCCGCTTCGACAGGAAATAGAGGAAAAAGTTAACCAGTTGGGATTGAAGGATAAGGTCATTTTTACAGGTTTGCGTTCTGACGTGCCGCGCTTAATGATGGGCGCCATGAACGTCTTTCTATTACCTTCCCTGAATGAGGGCTTGCCTTTGGTCTCGATTGAGGCTCAAGCCGCAGGGTTGCCGTGTGTATTTTCGGAAGTAATACCCGAAGAAGCCGATGCCGTCGGCTCTCTGGTCCACCGTGTTGCCCTCAATCTGCCTGCTCAAAAATGGGTTGATGTGATAATTGATGTGAAAAATGAGACTATCTCATCAAAAAAACAGCCCCTAGATGTCATCAGCCAAAGTTCCTTCAATATAATTAAATCAGTTGCGCAATTGGAAAAAATTTATGCCGTATACGCCGAGAAATAAGGATTAGTGCATGTTAGTTTCACGTCTTACATCCTCTCATGAATACATTTTTGGTGTTCTTACTTGTACTTGTGTCAGTATTGGGTTCATGTTTTTTTGTGAATCATGCGTGCACTGGTTTATTATCCCAATTACGCTTTGCGCTATTCTTTTGGTGAAAGATATACAAGATTGGTTTACCGGTAAATTGGATGTTTTTGACCCCGTTTGCTTTGTCGCCCTCCTGGGTTCATATTTCTTTTTTTTGGCTCCCCTTTTACATGTTTACTGGGATTCATGGGTGAACTACGTGACGCCACCCAATGACTGGAGAACATGGTTGGGTTACATGGGAATACTAAATTTTATTGGTTTGGCTATTTATAAGGCTATCATCGGCAATAAAAGATGGGTAGACCAAAAGCCTTTGCGTCTTAGATGGTCCTTAAATGAGAGGTGTTTTAAGATTGTCTGTGGTCTTGCCTTAATGGTTTCTATGTCAGTTCAGGTCTATGTTTACCAAAGCGTCGGAGGGATACTTGGTTATATACATGCATATGAAGACCGTAGTGGGGCATTTGAAGGAATGGGTTGGCTTTTTATGATTTCCGAGAGTTTTCCAATTCTATCCTTCATGGTATATGCCGTTGCAGCAAGAAGGCATGAGGCCCTTCGTCAATGGGGTATCATTATTCTTGCTATTCTTCTGTTTGTAGGATTAAAACTCCTGTTTGGCGGGATGAGAGGCAGTCGAAGTAATACAGTCTGGGGGTTGTTTTGGATGGTGGGTATAATTCATTATTGGATTCGCCCTATCAATAAAAAGATTATTATCTCAGGACTAGTGGCTTTTGTTATTTTTATGTATTCTTTTGGCGTGTACAAATCGCACGGGCTTGCAGGGTTTGATGGCCTGATGAACCCCCTGCAGCGGATAGAAATGGCCGAAGAGGCAGGGCGGACTCTTGATAGGACTTTGCTTGGCGATTTGGGGCGAAGCGACGTTCAAGCTTACCTACTCTACAGCATTACCGATCCCAATAATCAATACAACTACAAGTGGGGCCAGACTTATTTGAGCAGTTTAATGCTGTTAATACCCAAACAGATACGACCTACCAGTATCGGAAAAGGAAAGGCGGGAACGGAAGCCCAATATAGTTATTATTCGGATACATTTTTATCATCACGCGTCTATGGGTTGGCAGGCGAGTCCATGCTTAACTGGGGCATAATATCCCTTCCTTTTGCATTTGCTATGTTTGGTCTAATTGTCGCCAAAGCGAGACGCTTCATTCAGAGTGTTTCAGCCCATGATGTGAGAATCTTGCTCATTCCTTTTATTATTAATTTTGTCATTATTGTGCTGACTGGCGATTCGGATAATGTTGTATTTTTTTCGATAAAGAACGGTGCCTTGCCGTTCCTGGTCTTGTGGCTATCTGCTCGAAAAATACCTGTGACAGAGATCGAAAACTTGGAGACTCACCGCGCGTGAATCAAAGGCAACACTAAGAGACGTCATTTGTGAAAATGCTTTTTTTTACCGAGGCCCGTTTGTATCAAACTGAAGATAAAAAGCATTATGCTGCAGATCAGAGTTCCTCCTATCGGATGTTTAAAAGGTACCTTTCGGTGTTCGATAGGGTGCTGGTTGTGGCCCGTGTAGCAACCGGGTTTCAATATCGTGCCAACGAAAGTACCCGGGTGGACAATGCCGGCGTGGAAGTGCTGCCTTTGCCACATTACATAGGTCCGCATCAGTACCTAAAGACCAGGAATAAGCTGTTATTGTCATTGAGAAGCTATATCGATTCCCGTCCTGAGGCCGCCATGATTTGTCGTTTGCCCGGTACCATCGGAACAGCCGCCGCCAGATATCTTGTAAAAAAAAAGAGACCCTATGGTGTGGAGGTGGTTGGCGATCCCCTGGACGTGTTTGCCTCCGGTTCGTTTAGCCACCCCTTACGGCCCGTGTTCCGACACATTTTTAGCAGAGACCTGAAAATTGTCATAAAAAAAGCAGCGGCCTCTATCTATGTGACTAAGGCCACCTTGCAGAAAAGATACCCTCCGGCAAATAATCAGTTCAGCACATATTCCTCAAATGTCATGCTGCCCCCGGACGCTTTCGTGAGGGTCGCGAAAAGGCTAAAGAGGGAGCCACCATATTCAATTGTAACGGTCGGTACATTGGATGCGATGTACAAATCGCCCGATGTGGCTATTGAAGCGATGGCCCTTCTCAAGAAGAAGGGGCTCAATGTTGCTCTTCAGTGGGTTGGTAATGGGCGGTACAGGGACGAGATGATAGCCCGCGCTCAAGAAGCGGGTGTTGCCGACAGGGTCAACTTCGTCGGCAACGTGGGTTCAGCACAGGATGTTAGAGGCTACCTTGATTCAGCCGATCTGTTTCTGCTGCCGTCCAGAACGGAAGGACTTCCGCGCGCTATGGTTGAGGCTATGGCAAGGGGGCTGCCCTGCATCGGTACAAAGATTGGGGGTATTCCCGAATTGTTGGATGAATCGGCCTTGGTGCCCGTAAACGATCCAAGATCCCTGGCAGAGAAGATTGAACTATTTCTGACTACACCGGGCCTGGCGGACGCACAGGCGTCACGAAATTTGCAGGAAGCTCAATGTTACGCTTTCGAGCGTTTAGAAGCCAGAAGAAAAGACTTCTACCATTATTTAAAAAGTGTTTCGTAGCCAATGAGGGTACTTCATCTGTTAAAAACCTCGGTTGGTGCAACGTGGGCGTGGCGTCAAATACATGAACTGGTAAGGTTTGGCGTGGATGTGCGTGTCGCATTGCCCGGTGGTGGCCCGATGGAGGGACATTATTCTGCTGTAGGTGCTACAGAGTACCTTCTGCAGACCGACTTTCCCATCAAGGCGCCCTGGATGTTTCCAAAGTTGGCAGGCAAGTTTCGGAAGCTAGTTGACGAGTTATGCCCTGACATAATTCATAGCCATTTTGTCGGCACGACACTCACAATGCGTCTTGCCCTTGGCCGCAACCATCCGGTCCCAAGAGTCTTTCAGGTACCAGGCCCATTGCACCTTGAACACCGATTTTTTCGCAATGCTGAAATAGCGACTGCAGGTGACAATGACCACTGGGTGGGTTCATGCAGATGGACATGTGACCGCTACCGCAGGTCAGGGATCGTGAATAAACGTATATTTCTTTCGTACTATGGAACAGATATTGACACCTTTCATGGTTCCCCATCGGGTACGCTAAGAAGAGAATTGGGCTTAGGCCAAGGAACAAAGATCATCGGTATGGTCGCATACATGTATGCCCCAAAAAGGTATCTTGGTCAAAGACGTGGTCTTAAGGGACACGAAGATCTTATTGACGCGGTGGCACTCTGCCTTCGGCACATCCCCGATATGGTCTGTGTCATTGTGGGCGGCGCATGGAATAATGCCATGGCATATGAACAGCGAGTGCGCGAATATGCTGCAAAGAAATGCGGAGATAGAGTCATTTTTCTTGGAACAAGACATGATGTTCCTGATTTGTATCCGGACTTTGACATAGCAGTTCATCCGTCCTTGTCAGAAAACGTTGGCGGTGCCGGGGAATCCTTGTTGAATGCTATTCCGACGATCACGACGAATATAGGCGGTTTTCCTGATCTTGTTAGACATGATGAGACTGGTTGGCTTGTACCACCGGCAAGTCCGAAGCGACTTGCCGACACAATTATCCAAGTCTTAAAGGATCCGACCCATGCAAAAGAGGTGGCTACCCGCGGCCAAGCCTTGGCAATGCATCTCTTTGACATAAAGCGCTGCGCCCGCGAGATCGAGGATACGTATGGAACTATCTTATCCCGAGGCAAGAGTGAAGCATCATAATAAATTGGGGCACTTTATGCATGACGAAGCGGCTGTTTGATCTAACTGCAACAGGTGTTGTCTTATTATTGATTTGGCCAATCCTGGTTATCATTGCTGTAATCGTGAAGAGTAAGCTCGGGACTCCGGTCCTTTTCCGCCAGCAGCGCCCCGGATTGCACGGGCGCCCCTTTCGGTTACCCAAATTCCGGACAATGGTTGACAGTAGTGATGCCAATGGTAACCTTTTGCCTGATGAGGCTCGATTAACTCGCTTCGGTCGTTTTCTCCGAAAGACCAGTCTCGATGAGTTACCGGAATTATGGAACGTGTTGAAAGGCGATATGAGCCTCGTTGGACCAAGGCCTCTTCTGATGCAATATCTGGCTAGGTACACGCCGGAACAGGCAAGGAGGCACGAGGTGAAGCCGGGAATGACCGGCTGGGCGCAGGTCAACGGCCGGAACGCCCTCACCTGGGAAGAGAAGTTCGAACTTGATGTCTGGTACGTGGATCATCAAAGCTTTTGGCTGGATATGAAGATCATTGCGATGACGGTATGGAAAGTTTTGAGGCGCGAGGGAATAAACCAGACTGGGCAGGCAACTGCAGAAGAGTTTATGGGGGATGGGTAAAGGATGAAAAGCCGAGGGACGAGGAATGACCATGCCTGAGCAACTGGGACGAAGAAACAGAAAAGATTATCTACCGGGTAACACCAGGAGGGGACACAGATCAGAACAAAAAGCACAGATTGCAAAACTGGATCAAACATGAACACTGAAGCGATCGCGATATACGGTGCCAGCGGGTTCGGAAGGGAAGTAGCCTGGTTGGTGGAGAGTTGTCAAGATAACCGGATTGTCGTTTGTTTTATAGACGATGACGAGAAGAAGCAGGGAACCGACCTGAATGGCATTCCCATCGTCGGTCTGAAGCAAGCGGCTGAACGCTATGCTGATGCGAAAGTTATTGGTGGCATAGGCAATCCGAAAATTAGGGAAACATTGATGAAAAAGGCTGCCCGCTACGGATTCAATTTTGGCACAGTGATCCATCCACGTGTGGAGATGTCGAAATGGGTTCATATGGGGATCGGTACTGTCATCTGTGCAGGAAATATTTTTACGACAAACATCCGTCTGGGTGAGCACGTCCAGATCAATCTCAGCTGTACCATAGGGCACGATGTTGTTTTGGAGGACTATGTGACTCTTGCGCCCGGGGTTCATATCTCTGGATGCGTACAGTGCGGCAAGAGAGTGTCCATTGGAACTGGCGCCGTGATAATCAATGGGACCCCTGATGAATCGATCCTGATAGGCGATGACTCTGTAATCGGGGCCGGAGCTTGCGTAACCAAGTCAATACCTTACGGTCAAACGTGGGGGGGTGTTCCTGCAAAGGTGATAAAGAAAACCATGGTGAACCCGGTTGGATAAGAGGATTTTTCTCTCACCGCCCCATATGGGTGGCACTGAGGAAATATTCGTTAAAGAGGCCTTTGAGAGCAACTATATCGCGCCTCTTGGCCCGATGGTCGATGCCTTTGAACAGGATTTTTCTGAGACGGTAGGAATCAGGCACACAGTAGCCTTGTCCAGCGGCACCGCAGCCATGCATCTTGCCATGCGTTTTCTGGAAGTTGTCAGAGGTGATACGGTGGTTGCGTCAACCCTGACCTTTGTGGGGAGCGTGAGTCCTGCCGTGTACCAGGGAGCGGAGCCGGTCTTTGTGGATTCCGACCGGCAGTCGTGGAACATGGACCCTGACCTGTTGACAGAGGAACTCGAACGTTGCAGGCAGAAGGGAAGACTTCCAAAAGTAGTCATTCCCACAGACCTGTACGGTCAGTGTTGCGATATGGAACGGATTACAGGTATTTGTGAAGCTTACGGGGTGCCGGTTGTGGCTGATTCTGCAGAAGCACTGGGGGC
>Ga0255340_1005627_pt1 | contig 11331 bp, 9 predicted proteins | sample wastewater_treat_7_FD_192417 | JGI IMG/M metagenome (GOLD analysis project Ga0255340, IMG submission 192417) | Wastewater microbial communities from Lulu Island WWTP, Vancouver, Canada - plant10 | ecosystem: Engineered > WWTP > Wastewater > Unclassified | place: Canada: Vancouver, British... | reverse complement strand
TGTGGCAAAAAGAAATCGAAACCATCACCTTAAAACAGATTGAGCGGGATCGTCGGGCTAAGGTTCATCTCATCGGATCCTATGTGGAAGAGAACTACAGTGTTCGGTTTGATCTTCAAAGTCCTGATTGGGTACTGGATTGGAAGCTCACCGGTCAACTTGCTGAGACTGAAGAATCTTTCTCTACCACTACCAGCCAAGATCCCTTTACCCCTTCTTCAACTGGTTGGGGAGTAGGATTAGAAGTAACCTGGATTCCCTTTGATGGGGGAATTTCCCAAGAACAAAAACAACAACAACAAATCATCCTGGCTCAAATCGAGAGAAAGTTGCAGGCTCTTCCCGACTCAATCACCCTGGAAGTATTTGAAGCCTACAATCTCTTTTTACAGTCAGACCAAGCCGCTTTAACCGCTCAACTAGAAAAGCAAATTGCCGAGGAAACTTATCGACTTCAACAACAGCAGTATCAGGCGGGCTTCATCACTGACCGAACCTTAAAAGAGAGTGAACTAGCTCGGGAGAAAGCCAACTTGAATTATCAAAAGGCAATCTATAATTATATTCTCTCTAAAGCCCAACTCTACCAGGTAGCTGGTAAGAAGATTATTATTGAGGAATTGTAATTTTCCTTCAAGTATGAAAAAGGGGAAGTTATTTGTTATTTAACAACCTGGAGCATCAATAATGATTAATAGTGAATCGAATCAACCGATTATTGTGGTTGAAGAACTAACAAAAATCTATAAAATGGATTCATTTGAGTTGAAAGCTCTTCAGAAGGTATCTTTTAAAATTTATCCTGGAGAATTTGTATCCATAATGGGCCCATCTGGTTCAGGTAAATCAACTTTGATGAATCTTTTAGGATGTCTTGATACCCCAACCAGTGGTCGATACTTTCTTGACCAGCAGGATGTTTCAAAATTAAATGATAATACCCTGGCAGCTTTTCGAAACAAAAAAATTGGTTTCGTCTTTCAAAATTTTAATTTGCTTCCCAAATTAAATGCTTTTCAGAATGTGGAGCTTCCGTTGATCTACGCTGGAATACCAAGGTTTGAACGTTACGAAATAGCTAAAAGATTTTTATCAAAAGTAGGATTAGAAGACCGAATGTACCATCGTCCCAATCAGCTCTCTGGTGGTCAGTCTCAGCGGGTTGCCATTGCTCGGGCTTTAGTGAATAATCCGTCTATTATCTTGGCTGATGAACCCACCGGGAATCTTGACACCCATTCCGGAGAAGAGATCATACACATCTTTCAAACTCTCAATGATGAAGGGAAAACCATTATCTTAGTGACCCATGAACATGATATATCCCTCCATACCAAAAGAATTCTCCAATTTCGTGATGGTCAATTGGTTGGAGATGAAAAAGTAGAGAATCCGGTTCGAGCTGAAGATTTTCTCAAAACTTATGTAAATCAAGAAGAAAAACAAAATGTTAATGTAAATTAAGTTTTTTCTTAAATTAATTTGGGAATAAATTATATTATCTATAGGAAGAATGTTAAGAATATTTTGAAAAACTTTTTAGGAGGTGTGAAATATGTTTAAAGCTTATCAATCAAGAAAACAATTCCATTACTATTTTTTGATTAGCTCTCTTTTTTTAGGGTTTATTTTTTTATTTGCTTCAGGAGTATTAGCTGAAGAAGCTAATAATTCTCCCCTTACTCTTTCCGAAGCAGTGAAAATTGCCTTGGAAAATGGAAGTGAAATGAAAAAAGCTCAATTTGAATTACAACAGAGTGAATTAAATTACAAAAAAACCAAAGCCGATTTACTTCTGAGCCCCTCGATATTGAGCGAACTTTCCAATGAAACATCACTTTTAGTAGCCCAGCGGAATTATGAAATTACCCGTTCTAACCAAATCCAAGTAGTAGAAGAAGCCTATTATAATATCCTTAAACTCCAGAGATCAGTTGTATTGGCTCAGGAAAATATCAATCGTTCTCAGAAGCAATTGGAAAATGTAAAAGCTAAATATTCTTTAGGAATGGTTGCTCAGATTGATGTGATCTCCGCTGAGTATGAACTATCCAATGCCCAATCCAACCTTATCAATGCGGAGAGTAATTTACAAATAGCTAAAATGAATTTAAACCAGCTTTTGGGGCGAGATTTAAATACTCCGGTTGAATTAGCTAGTGAATTGGTTTTTAATCCCTCGAGTATCGATTTGAAACAAAGTATTGAATATGCTCTGGAGAATCGCTTGGAAATTAAGAAAGCCGAAGACGAAGTGGTTTTGAAAACCAAAGAAGTACAAGTTAATACCAACGATTACACACCAGTTCTTAATCAGCAATTATCTCAAGTTGGTTTGCAGATCTCCACGATTAACCTTGAAGACATCAAAAATAGTATTCAAATTGAGTTGAAACAAAACTACGAATCATTAAAAACCGCTGAACGAGCTGTTCCGTTACAAGATAAAAGTTTATCCAGAGCTAATGAATACCTGAAAATTGCCGAAGCTCGCTATGATGCCGGAGTCATCACCAGTATCGAACTCATCGATGCTCGAAATGATGCTTTTCAGGCAGAAAATGCCTATTTACAATCGGTATTTGATTATAATGTTGCAAAATCCAAATTTTATAATTCATTAGGAATGTCTCTGGAAGAACGGATGAAGGTATTTTCAGAAGATAAATCAGAACCAACCCCTCAGGAGCAAAAAATCGAAGAAGAACCAAAAACCTCTGATTAGTAAAGCTTGAGAGAAGGAAAAAAAATAATATGGCAGGTATTGTAGGAATATATCAAGGAAATCAAATTCCTCTGATTGAAAAACTTTTATCAAAAATTTCCTATCGGGGAAAATCGGGGAAAACACTTTTTCAAAACGTTTATTGTTCGCTTGGGATAGTCTGGACTGATGCTCAGGCTCCTCCTTTAAAAAAAGAGAAAAATGAAATTATTTATGAGGATAAGGGGAATGATGGGCGTTTAGTAAAAATAATTTTAAATCAAAAAAACTTAATCCTTTCACGTGATTTGTTGGGCATTGTACCACTTTACTATGGTTGGAAAGATAATAAAGTTTTAATATTCGCATCCGAAGTGAAGCCTCTATTAGAAATAGTGCCGGAAATATATGAACTTTTACCCGGGCATATATTTAATGGAAAAGACTTTGTACCCCAAATGATGCTTCCCCATCAATTACTTTTTAAAGATGATCCCTACCAGATAGCTCAAAAGCTATATGATCTTTTGTCAGAGGCGGTACAAGAATGTATAGCTACCCGAGAGGTAGGATCCTTGTTATCGGGAGGCATAGATTCAAGCGCTATATCGGTTATCGCACGCCATTATATACAAAATTTTCATACTTTTGCTGCTGGAGTAACCTCGGCGCCTGATTTATATTATGCTCGCCAGGTTGCCAAATATATCGGTTCAACTCACCACGAGGCTGTTGTTTCACGGCAAGAATTAATTACAATATTACCAGAAGTTATTTATCATCTGGAATCTTTTGATCCGCTATTAGTTCGATCAAGTTTAACCAATTATTTAGTTATCCGCTTAGCTGCTGAATATGTGCCGGCGATATTTTCTGGTGAAGGCGGGGATGAATTATTTGCCGGCTATGATTACCTGAAAACAATTCCTATCGAAGAATTACAAGAAGAATTATATGATATTACTCTACGCCTTCACAATACCGGTTTACAGAGAGTTGACCGTTGCGCTTCAGCATTCGGACTTATAGCTTTTACTCCCTTTCTCAATTTGGATATAGTCCGTTTCGCTTTCCGCATCCCGCCTCAATATAAATTAAATAATCAAGAAGAAAAATGGATTTTACGGTGTGCATTGGAGAATGAACTCCCTTCTCAAGTTCTTCATCGAAAGAAAGCCAAATTTTGGCAAGGAAGTGGGGTAAATGCGCTATTAGCCTCCTATGCTGAAGAAAAAGTTTCTATATCTGAATTTGAAAGTGGGCGTGTTCTTCCTAATGGATGGAAATTACATTCTCGAGAAGAATATCTTTATTATAAAATTTTTATGGATTGTTTTGGTGAATTAAATAATCTTGATTGGATGGGTCGAACAAAAAATTATTCTGAAAATTAATCATCTTTTTATTATAAAAAAATGGAAAATGAATAGGTAAATTAAATTTTCATTTTTATACATTTTCCTAAGTTAGTACAGCGATTTATACTGTAAATACGGATGAGAGAGGATTGATGGGATTCTCACCTTGCACAGTTGCTTTCTTTATCCAAGCTTACTTTATTTGTTTTAGTTTTTTCTATTTTCCATCGAAGACTGTTTTACCCCTCAGATAATAGCTAAAGGTAAGTGTTTTTGCCATAATTAGTTGCAGCAAAAATAACATTAGAGGCTATATTCTTTAAGAAAAAGGGATTTAAAAGAAGTTTTACCCCTTATTATGAATTATTCCTTTTAAAACAAAATTATCGAAAAATGAAGTAGTAATTAATTGAAAAAGTGGTAATATAATTTTCAAAATTTTGTTGTTGTTGTGGTGAGTTATTAATGTTCAGTAGTAATTTTAAAAAAGATGAAATTAGTGATTCTCCTCAAAGAGAGGGAGTAGGTGCTGTTGAAAATAATGTCGAAGAAACATTATTTCATATATTTAATTACGATGAAACACAGTATCAAGAAATTAAAACCAAAAAAATTGAAGAAGTAGTCAATTTTCGGGACAGTCAGGCAGTAACCTGGATTAACGTGGATGGTATTTTTCAAGATGATATTTTGTCAGAGATTGGTTCAACTTTTGGTATTCATCATCTGGTTTTGGAAGATATTCTCGATACTACTCAACGCCCCAAGGTCGAAGACTATGATAATTATCTCTATATTGTAGTAAAAATGATTTATAATCAGAACGATTCTGATGAGATAATCTCTGAACAAGTCAGCCTGATATTAGGAGAAAAATTTGTTATATCTTTTCAGGAAGAAAAAAAGGGGGACGTTTTTGAGGATATAAGAAATCGCATCCGTCTTGCCAAAGGTCGACTGAGAAAAATGGGAGCGGATTATCTGATTTATACCCTCCTTGATGCTATCGTGGATAATTATTTTCAAATGATTGAAAAAATTGGAGATCAGTTAGAGGAAATAGAAGATGAATTGGTTGAACATCCTTCCTCAAAAATTTTGACAAAGATTCATTTTTTAAAAAGAAATATGATATATTTTCGTACTTCGGTTTGGCCCATGCGCGAAGTAATTGGTTCTTTAGAAAGGCGTGAATTCCACTTTATTCAAGAATCCACTGTTGTATACTTACGAGACATATATGACCATATTACCCAACTTATTGATACAGTTGAAACTGACCGTGAATTAATATCCAGTATGATTGATATTTACCTTTCGAGTATCAATAATCGTTTAAATGAAGTAATGAAAATTCTCACCATGATTGCCACTATCTTCATGCCTCTTTCTTTTATTGCTGGAATATATGGTATGAACTTCAAACATATGCCTGAGTTATATTGGAAATGGGGATATCCAATCTCATTGATGATTATGGGATTTATAGCACTGGTTATGTTGTATTTCTTTAATAAGAAAAAATGGTTATAAGTAGAATCATGAATATTTCTTGATATTAAAAACTAGTTTTAATCAAATAATTAAAGAACATTATTTGATTCTAAGGAGGATCGGGTATTTATGAAAGAAGAGTCATCAAAAGGGACTCCCCCCTTAAACCGTAAAAAGGGAGGGAGTAAAATTCCAAAATCTTTAGGACCGGTAGTTAATTTAGAGGAACATGTTTTCCCTGATTGGTGGCGAAGGATATTTAATTCGATTTATTTGAAAACTGATGCTGATGTTGTTGAGGATAATAACATCACTCGGAAAGAAGTTGATTTATTTTCTAAAATTGTCTTATTAACCCCTGATGACAAAGTATTAGATCTTTGTTGTGGACAAGGAAGACATTCCTTGGAGCTTGCTAGGCGAAACATGAAAAATATCTATGCATTAGATCGATCCCATTATTTAATCCAGAAAGCTAAAATTCAAGCTAAAAAAGAAGGATTAAATATCCAATTTCGAGAAGGAGATGCCAGAAAGCTTCCCTATTCGAGTGATTTTTTTGATGTCGTTTTAATATTAGGAAATAGTTTTGGATATTTTGAAACCGTTCAGGATGATATAAAAGTTTTAAAAGAGTTATTTCGAGTTCTTAAACCTTGGGGGCGTTTATTAATCGATGTTGCCGATGGTGAATTTTTAGCTAACCATTACGAGCCCCGTTCCTGGGAATGGATTGATAAAAAATATTTTGTTTGTAGAGAACGTTCTCTTTCGGTTGATGGCCATCGACTAATTTCTCGAGAGATAGTCAATCATGTTGATCGAGGGGTTATTGCTGACCAGTTTTATGGGGAAAGGCTTTATGTCGAAGATGAACTTCACCAGCTTCTCAAAAATTCCGGCTATGATGATATAATTTTTCATGGAAAAATTTCTTCAGATTCCCAAAGAAACCAAGATTTAGGAATGATGAAACAGAGAATAATTGTTACTTCTCGTGTAAAAAAGCCTTGGACTCCGAGTAAGAAAAAGTTACAGCCAACTGTTCGAAGAGTGGCGGTTTTATTCGGTGATCCGGGGAAACCAGATATTTTAAAACCAAGTTCAGTTTTTGATGAAGATGATTTTTATACAATAGATCAGCTTAAATCAGCCTTACGTGATTTAACAGAATATAATTTTATTTATCTCGATAACCATCGTACCTTGATAAATGATTTGGTTTCCCTAAAAGGGAAAATTGATTTTGTTTTTAATTTATGCGACGAGGGATTTAATAATGATCCTCGAAAGGAATTACATATACCATCTTTACTGGAAATGATTGGCATACCATATACTGGATCTGGACCTCAATGTTTAGCTTATTGTTATGATAAGTCATTAATAAGAGGAATGGCTCGTGAGATGAATATACCGGTTCCCAAAGCTTATTTTATTAAACCGGAAGATACAACTTTTGACCTCATGATAAATTTTCCAGTTATTGTAAAACCAAATTTTGGTGATTCCAGCTTTGGAATTACCCAAAAAAGTGTGGCTTACAGAATTGAAGAACTAATGGATGCTATATCGGATATTCGCAGTCAATTTGGCTACGAAAAACCTATTTTAGTTGAGGAGTTTTTAAATGGAGCAGACCTTAGCCTTGGGATTGTTGGGAATTCCCCCGAATCATATATAGTACTCCCTTTATTAGAGGAAGATTATTCAGAACTTCCAAAGGAATTGCCTAAAATTTGTGGATACGAAGCTAAGTGGCTTTCAGATTCTGCCTATTGGAAAATTAAATCAGTTGCAGCCAAAATACCCGAAGAGATTGAAAAAATAATCATAGATAGTTCATTAAAGCTTTTTGAAAGGTTGGAATGTCGAGATTATGTTCGTTTCGATTGGCGTTTAGATGATTTGGGGAACCCTCGGTTATTAGAAGTAAATCCTAATCCGGGTTGGTGTTGGGATGGGCATTTAGCCAAAATGGCGAAATTAGCTGGAATGTCCTATGTTGAATTATTAGAATCAATATTGAAAGCGGCTGAGGTTCGTTTTGGATTTCGAAGTTTAAATGGGGTCAAGAAACCTTTTAATAACGAACTTCAACTCATAGGTCAAGAAACAACTTAAAATAAATTTTATCAGGAGGTCTTTCATTATGAGAACTCGTCGATTAGGGAAAACCAACCTCGAGCTAACGGTAATTGGGTTTGGATCCTGGGCAATAGGTGGTGGAGGATCGAAAATTTCTTGGGGTCCTCAAGATGACTCTGAATCCATAGCTGCTATAAAGAAAGCTTTAGATCTTGGTATAAATTGGATAGATACTGCTGCTATTTATGGGCTTGGCCATTCAGAAGAAATAGTTGGCAAGGCTATAAAAGGTATTTCTAAAAGACCGATCATTGCAACGAAATGTGGTTTAGTATGGGATGAAAAGAAAAATATTACTAACCGGCTTAAACGAGAGAGCATTAAAAATGAGGCTGAAGCAAGCTTAAAAAGATTGGATATTGATGTCATTGACCTTTACCAAATCCACTGGCCGATTCCCGATGAAGATATTGAAGAAGGATGGGAAGCAATGGCTCAGTTAGTAAAAGAAGGAAAAGTGCGATATATTGGAGTATCGAATTTTAATGTATCACAAATGAAACGCGCTCAATCAATTTACCCAATTGCTTCCTTACAACCTCCTTATAGTATGTTAAAAAGGGATGTGGAAGAAGATATTTTCCCCTTTTGCCGACAAAATTCAATCGGTATTGTTGTTTATAGCCCTATGCAAAAAGGTTTACTTACTGGGAAGATCACCCGTGAACGAGTAACAAACTTTCCAGAAGACGATCACCGACGAAATGACCCTGATTTTAATGAGCCATTAATCAGCTTCAATCTTGAATTAGTTGATAAGCTGGTTCCAATAGCAAGAAAACATAATAAAACTCTCGCTCAATTAGCAATTGCTTGGGTTTTGAGACGTCCGGAAGTAACCTCAGCTATTGTTGGAGCTCGGCGTCCAGATCAAATCGCTGAAACAGTCTTAGCTGGCGACTGGATTCTTCCTCAAGAAGATATTGATAATATTGAAAAACTGCTTGCTGAACGTGAGCAAAAGATAATGAATATGAATAAATAACTTAAATAAGGAAGAGGATAATAATTTTACTATCATTTTATCCTCTTCCTATTATTTATAAGTACAAAAATGTCAATTATAAATGAAGTGGCTTCATCCTTTTCTTAATCCAAATTCGCTTTTTTTAGGTGTTGATTCTACTTTTTTTAGTTAAAGTAAGCCCTCCTTTTTCAATAAAGGGAGCCCGGCAGCTCCCATAACACTCGCTTTTCCTTTAAAACTACCTAAAACCAAATCGGGAAGGGGAAAGGACCAAAATTGGTGTTTGGTATAATAAGATTGAACCAGATTAAGCCAAAAATCTCCAGTTTCAGCTATTCCGCCTCCTAAAACGATTGCTTCTGGATCAAAGATTTGAGCAATATTGGCTAGACCAATTCCTAAATAATAAGCCGCTTGATTGACAATATTGGTGAAGGGTAGCATATTTTCTTGAGCTTTTTGCATGATAATTGCTCCACTCACCGTCTTTTTAGTCAAATGATAAGCTTCTCTTTCCATGGCACTTCCCGAAGAAAGAGCTTCGAGACATCCAGCATTTCCACACCGACAAAGAGGTCCACCAGGCTCAACAATGATATGCCCTAATTCAGCCGAAATTCCCCTTGCTCCCCTAATAAATTGTTTTTCCCAAATCAAAGTTCCTGAAATACCAGTACCGACGCTTACATATACCAGGCTTTGATATTTTTTTCCGGCACCAAAAAATACTTCTGCAATAGCACCACTTCGTACATCGTGTTCCAAGTAGAATGAAATATTTAATTTTTTAGAAAGAATCTCAACAACCGGAACATTTCTCCAGTTGAGATTTTCGGAATAAATCATGACCCCTCGTGTAATATCAACCAGACCTGGACAGGCAATCCCCATCCCCACTAATTCATTCCTATTTTCAAGTTTTTCCATAAGAAAATGAGCTAAATAAACAACATCATTTAAAACTTTCTCGACTCTTCTTTCTGGTTCAACTGGAATCTTTTCGTAAGTAATAATTTCTAATTTATCGTTTACTAATACTCCAGCTATTTTCGTTCCTCCTAAATCTATACCAATTGAATAAGCCAATATTTATCTTCCTCCTCAATATTCAATTTATGAGGTCATTTGTTGAAGAAATAAATTAGATTGCACTTCATCATACATTACCATTATATTTTTCAAAGGGGTATCCGGTTGGATATTATGAGTTGCTCCTAAAAGCAATCCACCATTGTATCCTACTGTTTGAATGCGGGTTTTTACTTCGTTTCGAACCTCTTCCTCATTTAAAAAAGGAAGAGTTTCTTGTTCATCAATGGTACCAAAGAAAGCAAGGTGATCACCGTATTTTCTCTTTATTTCAATAGGATCCATACACTTGGGTTGTATTGGATTGAGTACATCAAGGCCTAACTCAATGAGGTCAGGGATAATGGGTTCGATATTCCCATCACTATGATAAACAATGATAATATTCGGATTGGATTGTTTAAAAGTTCTAAAAAGCTGGTCGAGGCGGGGTTTTAATCTCTTCCTCCAAACCTGTGGTGAAATCATCATTCCCTGCTGGGTTCCAACATCGTCTCCACACATAATAATGTCAACACCAAGGGAGATCATTTGTTGACCAATAGCTTGATAAAAATGGAGAGTTTGATCAAGGATATATTCAATAATTGGATTTTCTTGGAAAAATTCAATTAGAAATTTTTCTAAACCAACCAAGTACCAGGAAGGTTCAAAATTAGTACTCCCCAAAAATCCCATAGTAGCAAGCTGAAGATGATTCTTCTGAAGAATTTTTTTGGCTTGGTCAAATCGACCTGGAGCCCAAGGATCGGGAAATTGATACTGATCGATTTTGTTAAGATCAGCTAAAGGATGAAAGATCATCTCGTCATAATAACCAACTCGTTTATACCCAATTCCCCATTCGTCGGTAAAACTCCCATCAGAATAGTTAATATTATGGAAGCCAAGAGGTGGGCTAAATGAAACCCGTTTGACATCGTTGCCAATAATTTCATCAAGGTCATCTGAGGAACAACGAAAATATTGGCAAAGCTGCCCTTCTATTTGAGGAGTAAAAGAATTAAAGATTGGCACTCGATCCGGTTTTACCCTCCTAAGAGCATTTAATACTCTCTGTTTCGAAGTCATATTCATTACTCCTTCGAAGCACCGAAAGTTAATCCGCTGATTAAATTTTTACGAACAATAATACCAAAAATAATAATTGGAATGCTAACCAAAAGTGAAGCAGCACACATTTGCCCCCAGGATATTTCAGCAAAACCGATGAAATTATAAACCCCCACTGTCACTGTACGACGGTTTACCCCAGTGAGAATTAAAGCAAAAAAGAATTCATTCCAAACAAAAATAAAACAGAGAACCGCGGTAGCAAGAATACCGGTAAAAGAAATGGGCACAGTGACATGCCATAAAACTCTTAAACGATTACAGCCATCTATCATGGCCGCTTCTTCCAATTCTATCGGAACTTCATCGATAAAACCACGTAAAACCCAGATAACAAAAGGAAGATTAAAAGCTATATAAATAAGTACTAAGCCAAGATAACTATCATATAGACCGATAGATCTAAACATTAGAAAAAATTATAAATAACAATTAGAATTAATATAACATATTTAAAG
>Ga0255340_1005602_pt1 | contig 11365 bp, 7 predicted proteins | sample wastewater_treat_7_FD_192417 | JGI IMG/M metagenome (GOLD analysis project Ga0255340, IMG submission 192417) | Wastewater microbial communities from Lulu Island WWTP, Vancouver, Canada - plant10 | ecosystem: Engineered > WWTP > Wastewater > Unclassified | place: Canada: Vancouver, British... | reverse complement strand
CCCATGAATGAAATAACTTACAAATGTGCGGGCGTAAACCATCAGGCTTTCTATCTGGAATACAAGTGGAACGGAAAAGACGCTTATCCTTTAATCAGAGAAGCCATTAAAGATCCTGAAATTTACCAAAAAGAACTTATCCGGAACAATATGTTCGAGCATCTGGATTATTATGTAACGGAATCTTCCGGCCACAACAGTGAATATGTCGCATGGTACAGAAAGAATCCCGAATTATTGGAAAAATACTGTATGAACGGTACAAACTGGAACCCCGGACATTATGCATATATTCTTAATGAATATCTGAAACGGAAAGACACCTGGCGTGACTCCATTAAGGAATGGCTTGCAAAGGAGGATATTAATCTGGAGCGTGGCTACGAGTATGCTACATATATTTTCAATGCGGTATTCGGAGATAATACATTATTCAAGTTCAACGGAAATGTAATGAATCACGGAATTATCGAAAATCTTCCGTATGACTGCTGTGTTGAAGTTCCTATTCTTGCATCAAAGAATTCATTGGAACCGATACATATAGGGGTTATGCCCGATCAGCTTGCCACCCTTATAAACACAACGGCCCGCTGTGAGGTAATGGCTGTGGATGCGGCACTGGAACGTAACCCGAGAAAGGTGTTCCATGCGGTTGCATTCGATCCGCTTACTTCCGCCGTACTGTCGCTTGATCAGATAAAAGAGATGGTTGATGAAATGATGGAGAAGAATAAGGATTATCTGGGTTATTTGTATAAATAATAATAAATAGGGAGTTTTCTCTTTATCCTTTTATCCAAAACAAAGGGTTATGTCTCTACATAACCCTTTTTTGTTCTTCAAATACTCTTCTTACTTTCCTTTAGCTTTTTCAGTTTTTCTTTGTTGTATCATTGCTCTACAATAACCGTTCCGTCCTGCTTTACTGTAACGGTCATTCCATCTTTGACATAATCCAGAAAATCCTGTCCCAGCTTATCCACGGTTACAATACTGTTTTCTGTCCACACATCGGCAAGTATAACTCCTGCAGCGGCTATTGAATCTATGCTTTCACTGAACAGCATAGCTTTCGGAGCAACTCCCATAGCGGCCGCACTTTGCAGAACCATTCCCCCGGTAGTGGAACCTATGGTCTTAGGCAGACATATTGCTTTGCCGGTTATTTCTTTTTTGTATAAGTCGGGATTGTTCTGATCGCTTCCCAAAACCGTTTTCTTATTTGCCAATAAACTTTTCTGAAATGTAGCCAAAGTATTCATGCCGTTTTTTGATACCACGGCTGTTGTTTGAACCGTTCCCGCTACAACATTTCTTCCTTTAAATTCTTTTTTCATCTTGCAATATCCCCCCTTACCGCAATACCGGCTATTTCTTCATCGGTATAATATCTTGCCGTTGTGTAAGTCCTCAGTTTATTGGAGTTTGTCACTACGGCTCTTTTTCCGCAAATAGGATTGTTCATATACATAAGAGGGCATATGGAAGATATTTTTGTGCCGTAACTTATAAATCTGTCGTAGTATTCCTTGTTTTCTTTGAAATGTGCTACAACATCGGGAGCGGCGGTAAATACCGTTTCCAAAGTAACTTTCTTCTTGCCCTGTTTTTCCAGCTCTTTTCCTATTCTGTCGGTCCATTCAATCAGCTGATTGTATGACAGATGCGGACACCCTATAAAACACCTTGAAGGCTTTGCATCGGCATTCTTCCATATGACAGGGTAATTTTTCTTAACCCTTTCCAGCTCGGCATCATCTATCACATATACTTTTGCTTTGTCTTTTATGAGTGCTTCTTTCAGTTCCACTGCTTCCGGAGTCAGATTTTCCACATGATAAAGGCCTACCGCTCCGTTTGAAGCGGTAGCTGCTCCCATATCTTTCAGATAGTCTTTTGTCTGTGCATTAAGTTCTTTGCCTATAAACTTATCCAGTCCCTTTATGTATGGCACTTCACTCATTACTTTCATGCCTATGGCACTTCCCAACACCTGAGCTTCCGGCTTTTTGGTTGTTTTTATCTGCACAATCCATGTGGCTTTTCTTCCTTCATCGGTCAGTAAATCGAATTCCGGTACTTTACCCAATATTGCTCCGAACATTTCGATTATTCCCGAGTTTCTGTTACACCTCGCTCCTATGACCGAATTGGCATATACCACTGCGGAGGATTCCGCCCAGGATAGAATATCTCCTTTTTTGGGTATATTACCCACTTCTTCCATATAACAGGTGCAGCTGAACGCATTGGAATCCTTTAATCCGGTTTTCTTAAGCTGTTCCTCATAATCTTTCTGTTTTCCGTACATTATACCGAAAACCAGTTTTTCCAAAGGATTACATTTGACATTCTCATAATCCAGCGGCCTCGGGTCTACGGTAAACTTATCAATCGCAGTAACCCCCGCATCGTTTATTTCATCCATTATCGCAAATACGGCTTTCATTAAGGATATCCCGAAACTGGTTACAAGATGAGACGGAGCGGTTACCGGCACCAATCGCTTTGCACCGAAAACCTCTCCGTACATTACCAGAGATTTAGCGACCTTGGCCATTACTTCTCCCTTTGAACCGTTCAGAATATCTTTTTCCTCATCGGTGAGAAACATTTTATATTCCATTCTTCTTCTCCTTAAACTGTCAATCCTACCGCATAACCGGCTTTGGTTGCATCAAATACTTTTCCTCCCTTGAAAGAGTCACCGATATTGTACATTTCACATTTCGGAAGCTGCTTCTGTAAAGCATAAAATCCCGTGTCGTCGCATCTTCCGCCCGCCGCCTGCACAATAATATCCGCTTCTATAAACTGTTCTTCCAACTCCTCTTTAATGGGCTTAGCAAGAGGATTCTCTATATTGGGAGGGAGTATCGGGCTCCATGTGTTATACGGGTCGGGTACCGTCTTGGACATATTTCTGGAAACCTTTATCCCTCCTATTTCATAACTTACCAGTTTGGTACAATTAAACAGTTTTACGCCTGCTTTTTCCAGATAGTAGATAAGGTATGTTCTGTTGGCGGTACATACATGATTCATAAAGTACGGCTCCATTTCTATTACGGTTACTTCTTTGCCCAATTCTTTATTCAGGAAGAATGCGGTTTCACATCCCACAACGCCTCCCCCTATAACCACCACTTTCTTGGCTGCTTTCACCAGTTCCGGTTTTTCCAAAACATCCACCGCCTGCACTTTATCGGCTTTCTCATAACCCGGAAGTTTCAATTCCACATCTTTTGTTCCGGCTGCATAGATTACCGTATCATATCCTTCTTTTTTCAGCAGCTCGGCAGTGGCTTCGGTATTGAGAACCACTTTAAGCTTGTATTCTTTTGAGGTTGTCTCCAGAAGATTCTTCAGATACTCGTGGTAATTCTGTATATCAAACTTTATTTTAGGTTTTCCTCCTGCATTAAGTCTTCCGCCTATAGTTGCCTGCTTTTCATACACCGTTACATCATGTCCTCTTTTAGCCGCGGTTACCGCTGCCATAACTCCCGCCGGGCCGCTTCCTATTACAGCAATATTCTTTACCTTTTCAGCGGATGCCGGCTGTTCGCTGTATAAATGCTCGAATGCCGTTCTGGGATTGACGGCACATTGAGGATGTCCGCCTTCCACAAACTCGTTTATACATCCTTCCTGACACCCTATGCACGGAATTATATCCTTTGTGAGTCCCGCTCTTGCTTTATTGGGCCATTCGGGATCGGCAAGCAGCGGTCTTCCCAGCATTATCATGTCGGCTTTATCCTGCATCAGCACTTCCTCGGCCACATCGGGGTATCCCAGTTTGCCTACGGCTACTACGGGCACTTTAACTCCGGCATTGGAAAGTATATTGTTTTCCTCAAAATACTTCTTTACTATTCTTGCTACATCGGCAAAACAAGCGGGAGGCATTCCCTCCGGCGGATGCGGCAGCCACCAGTTATCGTAACAGCCCAAATCCACATCGAATATATCCACTCCGGCGGACACGAGATTTTTCATGTAATCCAAAGTCATTTCCACCGTTCTGCCGTTTTTAAACTTCTTAAGTGCCGTTTTGTTCATTTTCTCCCCGTACGTTTCGTTGAGAGCAAGAGAAAGGTCTATTCTGTACATGATAGGATAAGATTTACCCGCTCTTTTTCTTATCTGCTGTATCATTTCCACACCGAAAGCCTGCCAGTCGGAATATCTTCCCAGTTTCCTTCTGTTGAATGCGGGATTGGTCATCTGCTCCAAGAGATACCCCTCATGACCGTGCAGATATACTCCGTCCAGGCCGAATGCTTTTGCATCTGCGGCAGCTTGTCCGACATTTTTTATTATTTTTCTGCACGCAGCATCGGTAAGCGGCATACACGGAACTTCCGCCATATACCAGTTGGGGTTAACCGATGCCGATACCGGAAATTTAAACTGATTTGTCAGACACTGAGGATTTCCTACCCTTCCCAGTCCCGGTGTCAACTGAACAAAAATCCGTGCCCCGTATGAGTGCACCGCATGTGCCAGATTTCTCCATCCCACATAGACTGTTCTCGAACGGTCTATCCTCGGAAAATATGACAGTTTATCCAGCTCAATCAATGAATGATCTATTCCGAAGCTTATGGGAATAAGGCCGGTGGTTATCAAGCCCACTCCTCCTTTTGCGCGTTCCCGGAAATATTCAATCATTTTTTCATTCGGGCGTCCTGTTTCTTCCGCCATATTGATATTGCCCATAGGTGCCATAACAAGTCTGTTCTTAATTGTCAGACTGTTTATCTTTATGGGCGAAAACAACATAGGATAGGGAGCATGTTTGTTTGTCATTTTTGCAGCACTGAATCCAGTATCTTCTTTGAACCACGATCCGTAACTGTCAACGAGCTTTTGAATTTTGTCGTCTGTTTTCATGAATCTTACCTCCGTTTGCTATTTATATATTCAGAATGTAACTGTTTATTACTGCTTAATCTGATTATCCTGAGCAAGAAGTTGTGTCATGCATCCGTTTACTTCATTTTCATCTGTGGCATCGGTCACTTCGGGGGTATATGTCGGAATCATTTTAGCTATAAGCAACTTCATGCAGCTTACTTCATCATCCGCCATTCTTTTAAGCTGTGCCAGGTTCTCGAAAAATATTTTTTCGTCAAATTGTATCGGTCGGCCTATGTATATCAAATTGTTTTGTGTTTTTTCTATTCCCTCTTCGTCCATCAGAAGCTCTTCGTACAGCTTCTCTCCCGGTCTTAATCCGGTTATTTCAATCTTTATATCCACATCGGGGGTACGGCCGGAAAGTTTTATCATATTTTTGGCTAAATCATATATTTTTACCGGTTCACCCATATCCAATATGAAGATTTCTCCTCCTTTTGCATAGTATCCGGCTTGCAACACCAAAGATACGGCCTCCGGAATGGTCATAAAATATCGCGTTATATCTTTATGTGTGACTGTTACCGGTCCGCCCTCCTCTATCTGTTTCCGGAAAATGGGAATGACCGAACCGTTGGACCCTAAAACATTGCCGAACCGGACAGCAACAAATTCCGTTTCGGATTTCTTGTTGTATGCCTGAATAATCATTTCACATATTCTTTTGGTAGCTCCCATTATATTGGTGGGCTTTACCGCTTTATCGGTAGATATCATAATAAATTTGTCTACAGCGCTTTCGTCCGCCGCTTTAACAAGTGTAAGAGTGCCGAACACGTTATTCTTCACGGCTTCGTTGGGGCTTGTTTCCATTAAAGGTACATGCTTATGAGCTGCTGCATGAAACACTATCTCCGGCTTGTACTTTTTCATTATGCTCTTTATTCTCTTCTCGTCCCTTATGGTTGCAATAAGTACTTCCATATCCAATCCTGGATATTTACCGGCTATCTCCAACTGAATATCATATATGCTGTTTTCATATATATCCAACATTACAAGCTTCTTGGGATTATGACCGGCTATCTGTCTGCAAAGCTCGCTTCCTATGGACCCGCCGGCTCCGGTAACCAATATTACCCTTCCCTTTACGTAATCCAGTATTTCATCGACATTAATATCCACAGTATCTCTTCCCAATAAATCTTCAATCTGCACTTCTCTTAAATCGGACAGTTTTACTTCGTTGTTTATGATCTGGTACATTCCGGGAATTGTACGTAATGTACATTGGGTATCTTTACAAATATCATATATCTTCTTTCTTTCCCGTGAAGAAACGGAAGGCATGGCGATTATTATTTCATCCACTTTATATTTCTTTACCGCTTCTTTAATCTGATCCCGTCCTCCGATTATCTTTACGCCCTGGATATTAAGACCGTGAATATTCTTATCGTCATCTATTGCGCAAACCACTTTGGATTTCAGTATGCCGCTGGATCTTATCTCTCTGATAATCATATTACCGGCATCTCCCGCGCCCACGACCATTATCTTCTTTATGGCCTTTCGCTGTGTGTTTTCATGAACAATGTATCGTAAGAACCTGTAACTGAATCTTGTTGCGAAAACCAATATTATGAGCAGTACCCATCCGAAGAAAATCGTACTGCGGGGTTGACTTATTCCCATCCAGTTTGTTACGAAGTACTTGAATGTATAAGATATTGTACATGCCACTATTATGTTGAACAACTCTTTAATGGATGCATATTTCCACAATCCGCTGTACAGGCCGAATATTGTGAAAATTATGAGAGTGAATATGGTATCAATCCACAGGAACTGCCTTGCGTTTTCAATATATTGTACATCGATTTTTGAAAAACTCAGCTCAAACCGGACAAACAGAGACAGAACGGTAGCGGCATTTATTGCTACTATATCCAGGGCTACCAGCATTATCTTCTTTATCCATAGACTGATGTTTTTTTTGTCTTTTTTCAAGGTTTTACTCCTCCAAAAACACCTTCAATCAGGCGGTTTCTTCTTTTTTCCTCAGTATCGATGCGAGCATACCGAACAGTATCCATCCGTACGGCGACACAATCGGAACTCCTATATTGAAAAATGCCTGTGCACAAAAGCATATACAAGCCGTCACTAAAGCTATTACCAACGGCTGATCAAACTTCTTAAAGGATCTTGTCAGCAGAGAGAACTGGAAAACAAGATAGGACGTCAGACCCAGTATTCCCGTTGTCACCAGTACCTGCAGATAATCATTATGCGCTTTATCAAAAACCACTCTATATTTTTCCATACTGTATATATATTCTTCCCTCATCCACAAAGCACGTACCGTATCGGGCCCGTGTCCTATAACGGGTTTTTCCTTAAAGAATCGGTATGCAACTCTCCATGCATAGATTCTGTTGGAACCGTAATGGTCCTGTATGTTTCCCTGTAATATCTGTCCGAACTGGTACAGTACCAACTTAACCGATGAGCCTGTCGGTTCCGGCATGACAAGTATTTTCTTTACAACGAAATATACACCCACGGCGGCAACAACAAAGTACGCGACCGGCCATATGAATTTCTTTTCTGTTTTAATAACTTTCCCTGCAAAATATATTATAACGGAAATAATAATTGCCGCTATCGCTCCTAAGAAAAGTTTGTCATTGAACGGTTTTTCGAAAAATACGAAGCGTCTCGTTCCTATCTTGGAAATCTGATCCTCAAGGTATATAAGGAAAAGAAAGAGAGAAACGATATGGAATATCCTGGATGCCGACAACCTGTCTTTTGCTATAAACGGGAACATAAAAAATATTGCGGTAGCCATTCCGACAAAGCCGCTGTCCACACCTATCAGTATGGAAAGATAGAAACAGAGTCCTGCCGAAACAAAATACAAAATCCTGAAAAATTTCTCTTTGGACTGACAGTACAGAACCGTACATATCATTATGGGAGTGACAAGATATGTTGAAACGACATCAATGTTTCCTAATGTGGTGAAGAAAGATCTTCCGTGCCTCAATATATCATAAGTAAATTTTCCTGCATAATATCCGTTTAGTTGAAGAATCCCTATTAATGCTACCGGTATGCTGGCCAATGCCCATATCTTCAATTCCAGTTTATGCACATATGTCCGAGACAGCATAAAGAACATGGAAATATACAAAAGCTGCATAAGAAAGCCTTCATTTCTTGCCTTATCTCCTATGAATGCGACCTCTCTGTATTCGGAAAGTATTGTAGAAATAAAAGCAACCAGCGTGTACGCTATAAGGGCTATATCGGTTACGGAAAGATTTTTGACAGCCTGTTTGAAGTATTCCGCATTTGCCTTTTTTGAATGTATTTTCTCCAACAAACCGACGCACATTAAAATAAACCATATTCCGAACATTGATATCAAAGCATACAGTTTTGTTGCCGTTATATTCTCATAAATCTTATCGCTGACTATAAGCGCAAAACTTGACAAAAACACATAAAGAAACGCTGTTGTGACAATCTCAGAATATGTTAATTTTTTTGTATCCTGCTCAAGACAGAAAAAATCCTTTATAAGATCTTTCTTTGTGCTCTTTTTTTCAACTTTTATTCCGGTCTTTTTTTTACCCATAAGTGCTTTCCCAACTTGTTGCCATTTGAATTATATAGTAAAGCGTCATATTTTACAATGCCATTGAAGCCGGTGATTGAACAGTTCCTTAATACTTAACTTTCCGTCCGTTGTTTTCCCGGTTGAATTTAATGAGTTTTAAAAAACCGTATATTATTAACATTGAATATTAACTTGATATGAATTGACAACATAAACATATAAATATCTCTGTAAATAATCGATTTTACTGCTCTTGCTCCGCTTATGTGATATAATTTTAATAATGTAAAGGTTTTGGAGGAGATATGGATTTATCCGCACTCATAAAACATTTGCGCAAGAATATAGTGTTAATAATTATTGTTGTTTTGTGTTGTGCAACTTTGGCAAGTGTTTTTAAAATCATCACAAATTATTCCGATTACCGTAAAGAAGAAGAGAACATGCTGGTTTTGCAGACTGAACTGGATTCTTTGGTTTCCCGCAAGGGCAGATTGTCAAAAAACAGGTCTGATTTCGAAAAGGATGAACTGTATATGTACGTTAAATCTGTTAATTCCTCTTCACTGCAAAAATACACTGCAATATATCATATAGAAACGAATGTTGCCTTGCTTACCACAGTGGTGAGTGATGTGAGTCTTCTTGCTGAAGTATACAGAGAAAGCGGCTTGTCCATCCCCTTCAAAGCAGTTGATATTTTTATAGATTTTACCGCAACTGTTTCATACAATACTTTGACAATGCATGTGTATGCAAAAGATGCTAATGATTTGGCGACATTAAAGAGTATTGCAAAAAAGTGTTTTGACAGAGCAAACAGTACCGTTAATTCCACTTTGGGTACCGGTGATATTACTTTACTGTATGAAACGGAAACCTTGTCCGGAAATACCGCTTTAGCCGATATTCAGAAATCATACAGCACAACATATTCCGACATACAGAAAGCTATCAGCGAGGCAGATGCACAGATTGCAGAGAAGCAGGCTTTAATAGATGAATTCAGTTATGATTCTTTCAATAAGGATGTCTTTCTGTATGCGTTACTCGGAATTGTCCTGGGGCTTTTTTTAGCATATGCCGTTATAGTAGCCAGATTGCAGTTAAGCAGTAAACTTATAGATATAGAGCAGATACCTGATCTAATACTTTTTGCCGGCGGCAAAGATATTAATAAAATTGCCAAACAGGCATTGGTACCTGTAATACATGCCTGCGGAAAAACAACGGAGCCGGTCGGAATAACCGGTTCGGAAAATATTAAATCTATTGATGTTATTGCAAAATACCTTAAAGACAATACGGATTATGACTTAAGACTGTTAGGCAACTTTTTCGATTCCGCCGATATTGCAAAATCTTTTCTTGACTGTAGCGGAATTATTCTTGTTGAGAAATATCGATTTTCACGGGTGCAAAAAATCAATAAAATCTTAGAAGTATGCAAGAACAACAATATCATTGTTTACGGCGTTATTATTGTCGAATAGGGTTTTTAAAAAACGCTATTTTACTTTTCAACCTGTCTCCGACATAATAATTAACGATTGTTTATCGTGTTGTTGTCCGTGTGTATCTTACTTGACAAGAAAATTATGATATCTTATTATTATAAACGATGTATTAAAAACCACTGTAGGAGAGATTTTTATGGAAGAACTTGATATACGACAGATATTCTCTTATCTGAAACGACATTTCTGGCTGATAGTCAGTATCGTTCTTGTTGCGGCCAGTCTTTCTTTGACTGTTACATACTTTTTTATTACACCTCAGTATGAGGCATCGGCAACATTGTACGTATTTAATAACTCCAACAGGTCGGATACAACCATTTCCTCATCAGATATAACTACTTCGCAGAAACTTATAGCCACTTATTCGGTTATTATGCAGTGCGACAACGTCATAAATAAGGTCATAGAAACAACGGGCTTAGAGTATACTCCCGGACAGATAAGAAGGATGTTTTCAGGGTCTTCGGTGAATAACACCGAAGTTATGAAAATAACCATCAAGAGTGAAGATCCGGTAGATGCTATGATTATAGCCAATGCCTTCATTGATGTAGCGCCGGAGGAGATACTCAGAGTCATTAAAGCGGGGGCTGTGGAAATACTGGACAGAGCTGTGGTTCCGTCAAGCCCTTCCTCTCCCAATATGGTTAAAAATGTTGCCGTCGGTGTTGTTTTGGGGCTTATTGTCGCTATTGCTTTTGTAATATTGTATGAATTATTTAACACCAAAGTGCGGACTGAAGAAAACCTGCTGAGGGTTGTCAAGGCACCTATTATCGGGTATATTCCTGATCTGAAACTATATCAGGATGAAGATAAGAAAGGACAATTTTATGGCTGACATTGAAAAACGTGAGTTTCTTCTTTTTGATAACAAATCCTTTCCCGTTGCGGAAGCGATTAAAGCTGCAAGAACCAACTTAATGTTTATAACCGCGAAAGATAAATGTCCGGTTATCTCCTTTACAAGTTCACATATGGGCGAGGGAAAATCTACAGTCTGTGCCAATATGGCTCTGGCTTTTGCCGAAGCGGGATTCAAGACATTAATCATTGATGCGGATATGCGTAAGCCCACTATTAATAAATACTTTAAAATAAAATCCTCACCGGGACTCAGCGATATACTCGGCGGTCTTGTAAAGGAAAACTTTATATATCCTACAAAATTCAAGAATCTTCATGTTTTACCAAGCGGCACTATTCCCCCTAATCCTTCGGAACTGCTGACATCCGAAAGAATGACTTTACTGCTGAACGAATTGCGTAATACTTTAGACTATATATTTATGGATACGCCTCCTATACTTATCGTCACGGATGCCCTCGCCATTTCGGATAAGGTCAC
>Ga0255340_1005589_pt1 | contig 11392 bp, 11 predicted proteins | sample wastewater_treat_7_FD_192417 | JGI IMG/M metagenome (GOLD analysis project Ga0255340, IMG submission 192417) | Wastewater microbial communities from Lulu Island WWTP, Vancouver, Canada - plant10 | ecosystem: Engineered > WWTP > Wastewater > Unclassified | place: Canada: Vancouver, British... | reverse complement strand
GTGGGCTCGTGGATATTTACAGGCTGTATGCGGCACGTAATTGGGCTTATTCTGTGGCGCAAGAGGCTGCACTTGCAGGAGCATCCCGAGGAAGGGACTGGGATGCTGTTCTCACTACTGGCTTTATTCAACTGGATCAAGCCGTGGCCAGTAATGAAGCCCAAAACGTAGTTAATTCTGCTATGCAAGCGCGTGGAATTATTGGGTACACCTCGTCAATTCGGGTTCTGCCTGATCCTTTTGGAGGAACGATTTCCGGATTTCCGCCTCGTCCAGTTCGCTTGGGAAATGGATTGAGTGATTGGTCTAGTAATGAACCTGCTGTTGGAGTCTATTTGGAGGTTCCAATCCAATGGACGATTCTAAACATTTTCGGAATCGAATTGAAAACCGTTCGGGTATTTGCATCCGCTGGGGTTGTCCAATGAAAAAATTTATCTTAAATCTGATGAAGCGTAAGAAAACACTTCTGGGAATTATCCTTGCCATTGTGATTGGTTTGGTGATCACGATCTCCGTGTTGGCGGATTATGGCCATCCTATCGTTTCTTATAATCGAAATCCCGTTTCGATCACATTCCCCAGAGCTGGAAGAATTGTTTTATGGAATGTCATCACCTCAAGCTCACCGGGGTATTTTTCGCGCTATTACTTCATCCGTAATGGCTGCAGGGTAGGGCAGAACTGCACCTATATGGATGTGATTAACAATCAAACAGTGCTGACCCCGATCACGGTTGCAGCGGGTGAGACGATCCAGATCAGAGGTTGTGATTGTTATGGAGGTAACTGCGGTTCAGGGGGATGTGCTAACCCGCATGTGGGTTGGAAAACGCCTCATCACGATTACTTTTGTCCAAATTACTTCTATTCGCAAAACTACAACCCAAGCGCCGGTGGCAGAGACTTTACCAGTTTAATGACAGCTTTCCTTGCTTCTGGAGATACCATTATCGGCACTCCACAATGTTGGGGGGATTGGGATGAAGATAATAGTAATGGCGGTTATGACCACGACTTTGAAGATTTCGTCTTAATCTGGGCTTATCGAGATACCTTTACTGGCTACCATGACGGAGCTTCTGGAACAGTACCTCAATCCCAATGTCGGGCTTACGGCTGGGTGATGCAAGATGCCGCTCCAGGGTTGGATATCAATTACCGCATCCTGGTAGATGGCAATTTGGTAGCGAATGGAGTCGCCAATCAGTACAGGGCGGATCTGACTGGAACCTGTACAGGTGGCACGTGTGGCTTTAGCCAGGATTTATGGGGGGTAATATCTCCCAATATTCAACACACCATACGCGTTCAGGGTCAAAACCCCTATAATTCCTCCTGGTTTGATTTATCAGGGACAAATAAAACGATTCGGTGCTCACTCCCTCCCAGTGTGGATTTAAAAGTGAATAACCAGGATGGGACAATCCGCCTGACTTCTCCCGCTCAATATTTGCTGAGTTGGACATCCAATAATGCAGATACCTGTACTGCCTCAGGAAGCTGGACTGGAACGAAGGGTCAGTCCGGTTCGACGAATTACACTGGCATTACCACCGGAAGTTACACCTACACGTTGACATGTTCCAATCCCATTGGTTCCGTTTCAGATAGTGTCATGTTGATTGTCTACAATCCACCCGCAGTGGATTTGAAGGTTAACAACACCGATGGTCCTCTGACATTAATTTCTCCCGCAAACTTTACCCTGAGTTGGATCAGTCGCGATGCAACCAATTGTTCAGCTGCTAGCTCGAATGGCAGCTGGGTTGGGAATGTGGTCGTAGCTGGAAATCAGCCCATGAGTGGAGTCCCGACTGGAACGCACACCTATACAATCACCTGTTCTAATCAGTATGAAACTGCCAGCGATTCAGTCACGGTTATTGTCATAGCACCACTTCGCGGGACAATAGCGGTCACATATGCGCGTTTATTGTTGTTTGCTCCTAGCCTGGATCAACCCGCACAGACCCTAACTGGCGAGGTAACAGGTGGTGTTCCACCGTATTCTATTTTGGTACGAGTTCGGGCACCATCGGGAGTTCAATTTTCTTTGAACCGCAACGGCTCAACCTGGTCGGTGACTCCTGAGAATTCAGGAGATCTCAATTTTGGCACTATAGAAGAGGGTATTTGGACTGCATGGGCTGATTTAACGGATGATTTTGGCCAGACATATCGAACACCCAGCGTAATTTGGGAGGTGGCATGGCATCCCGTGCATGGTCGCCCGTAATCCGTATTCTATTAGCCGTCCTTACCGTGATGACCACTGCCAGTTGGGAGACAACATCTGTGAAGGCTGATAGCGATGGAACCTGCCAAATGGCATATGGCTTGACCCCAACATCTATCCCTGAATGGTTAATGCCAGTAAGCGAGAACACGAACCTAGCCACTGCCAACCGTTATGATGTTTTAGCTGCCGAGTTATTATCATCCGGATTGGTCGATGGTGCTATCTGCCCAGCAGAAGGGTTGAATCCTGATGGCTCCGCAAATGGTTGTGGAATCGAACTTACTAAAGACCAGGTGCTCACATGGCAGAATCAATTTGACTCGGTGATTCTCTCTTCTTCTCAGGCTGCAGAGTTACCCCCAAAGGTAGTTAAAGCTGTCATTGCCGTTGAATCGCAATTCTGGCCAGCGGCAAATTGGACTCTGGGTGAGATTGGATTGGGTCAGATGACCACATATGGTGCAGACCTTGTTTTGATGTGGCGGCCGGCTTATTTCCAAACCATCTGCCGGCAAACATACGGTGAAGTAGGATGTACCACCCAATATCAATTCCTGGATTCTTCAACGCAATACCTATTACGCGGAATGGTTTTGCGCGATATCGAGGCCACCTGCCCGAATTGCCCTGGTGGAGTTGATCTAGAAAAAGGAAACCAAGCAATACGAGTTCTTACTGAAACCCTCAATGCAAGTTGTTTGCAATCGACCCGAATTTTCAATCTGGCAACCGGAAGACAACCAGCTGCGTTTTTAAGTTATGACGATTACTGGCGTCTGGTTCTCGCAAATTACCATGCCGGCGCTGGGTGTGTTTATCAGGCTCTTCGAAAAACCGGAAATCCGAACAGTTGGAATAGCATTGCTGTTAATTTTTCCAGCGGGTGTGCCAGTGGTACAGAATACATCCGACGTATTGAAGGGCAGATCAAGCCGTAGAAAAAGAGGTGTTATGGATTGGATTATTTTTGGTCTTGTTGTAACCTGGTTGGGAATCGTATCTTGGTTCGATATTCGAAAAAATGAAATACCACACAGCGCCTGGGTGGTTATTCCTCTCATTGGCGCAGGTCTTTATCGGATCTGGCAGGGAGACTGGACATTAGTTCTGCTTGCTGTCTTAGTTGCAGCTGTAAGTGAACGGGATAGAATATCTCAAGCATTTGGCTGGGAAGAGTTAAGCCGAATAATCACCTGGCTCCCCTTGTTATTTTTGGGAGCATTCCTCTCAATTCAATCTTCACCACTTTCAGCTCTCGCAATCATTGGCTTCTGGGCTGCCTGGGAATTGAAGTGGTGGGGTGGCGCGGATGCCGTGAGTGCAATTACGGTCTGTCTAATCTGGCCAGGGAAGTTCTTTATCATATCGTTTCTGGTTATTCACTTAATTGTTGTGATTGTTTCAGGATTGGTATCAATGGTACGGGAACAGAAAATCAAGCTTCACCGATTACCGGGATTGCCGATATTGTTAGCCTCGGTGTTAATCTTGAAAGTAGGATTGGTCATTCTAAATTAGATTGCATAAATTTACTACCTTCCGTCAATATCGCTAGGGTGTGACTCAATCTTTTATTGCTTTATTTGTTAGCAAATAGACTGTACAAAAATGCCGTTACTTATTGGGTGAATCTTAATGGTATAAAATATTAACATATAATATTTATGAAAATAACTACCATCCATCGTTGGAGGTACAAGTATGCTAATTTACAAAATCGTACAAACCTTGATTATTCTTCTGTTTGCTTTTTTTGTTTCCGACCTGCGAAAGAAAAATCAAACAAAGAAACTGCTTAATCAAACCTTACTCGTTTCCATGAAGGTCATTTATCTTATCCCTCTATTGATCTTTCTTTTTTCAGTTTTTCGCTCAAACACTTTCTTGGTTTCAGATTTCTTAAGTTTACTTTTCACACTGGTTGGTTTAGCCATCGTAATGGTTGCCAAAATATCTCTCGGTACCTATCATTCATGGACAGGATTTGGAACTTACCCGAAAGCATTCTTGAGCAAGGGCATCTATTCGAAAATCCGGCATCCAATGTATACAGGTATCTTCACTTGCATAATTGGAATGTGGTTTCATGTTTTTTGGCATGCGTCTTTATTTCTTGTCATTACGAATTTTTGTTGTTCACTTTTCATTTTTTATGTGCTAATTTCATCTTCCCACAAAGAAGAGGAGCATTTACTGCTTTTATTTGGTAATGATTACCAACAATATTTGAACCAAGTTCACCCTTTCCTGCCAATAAAGTAACAAAAATATTATGGATAGGGGAGTAAAATATAATGAAAAGAATTCACTCGCAAATTGTTGAGGTAAAAAACACCATTTCAGAAAGGAAATACTTCCGATGCTGACAGCTTTCAAAATTATTGTGGTTTTGGTTTTTTTATTATTCTTTGTAAATATATCCGATTTTGGTAATAAAAATGTAAAACCTCTCATCAGACAACCTTGGCTCTCCATCATGCGAATTGGGTATCCGATCGCTCCTTTATGTTTTCTGTATTTCCTGGTTTCGACAAATCAACTAATTGCGACAGATTACGTGGCATTGCCAATGATGAGCATCGGGACAACAATCGTTTTCTCAGCCAAACGCACTTTGGGTAAACGTCATTCCTGGACCGGTTTTTCTTCAACAGAAATTGATGATTTTTGTAAAACCGGACTTTACTCCTGGATAAGGCATCCACTATATTCAGGAATTGCTTTCGCTGTTTTGGGAACCGCTTTTTCGGTAATTCCAAGAGGAAATACAAATTTAATAATATTTATTTTATATCTGGTCGGTTCAATATTAACGTTTATTTTCATCGGAATATCAAGTCGAAAAGAAACTGATTTCTTGAAAGAAAAATTTGGCAAACCCTATGCAGATTATGCGGATCAAGTGTATGGCTTCCTTCCATTGAGAAGAATTGTAAAGAAAGGTAAGAGGAATTAATGTTAAACTCAATACCTTCGCCAAAAATGAGTTAAGCAAATAGGGCTTTTGTAGTAAAGTTGAGGTCGACCAAAACACCAACTAACCACAAAAAGCCCATGAACAATATTTTAGCACTTTTACAACCGATACGGAACAGCGTTTCCAAAACAACATTAAGGCAGATGAGCCGGATCATCGCCGCAATGCTATCCATGACAGGGCGAGTTACGATGCTTGGGCTGTCACGATGGGCAGAAAAGGGCGGCAGCTACCGAACGGTACAACGCTTCTTTCACACGGCGATACCCTGGGCAACCCTATTCTGGGAGTTTTTCAGCAAACATCTCTTGGATCCACAGGAGACCTACATACTTGCAGGAGATGAGAGTGTCGTCACCAAAGCGGGAGAGAAAACGCACGGGCTGGATTATTTCTTCTCAGGATTGTTGAAAAGAACCGTTCCTGGGTTATCCTTCTTCACTCTGTCGTTGATTGGCACGCAGCGGAGGCAATCTTTTCCCGTTCTGGTGAGGCAAATGGTGTTGGGCTGTGTTCACTTTATCTTTATAGTAGAGGCTATCTTATCTAGCAGCCTAATCTGTTCGCTACTTTCGTTGTATTCGCCTTTTAAGTATCCTTGCATCATAAAGCGATAGTTCTCTGTATACAAGAAAACAGTCCACACCGTATTTCCAGCAAGATATTGTATTGTTTTTGTTCCTTCCATTGATTCTGTGATAGGAATGGTATCTATGCTGGAAACATCGCAACCTTCTTGGGTAATTGCACAAGGAAGGGCGTAAATTTTTAACCTAATAGAATCGGGTGGTTGATATTCTGTATTACTGTTTTCTTTGGGAAAACTTTGAATAAAAGTTTCGTCTTCTAGCCCTGGAATACTTCTCGTGGAGCCTGGATAGATGTACCACTCTGCCGGGTACTGAAAACTATATTCAATTCTTCCCACATCTGATGTAAAATAACTAGAAAACTCTGCCCAATTAGATTCAATTAATTTTGCTGTTGGTGTTGCCATCGGAATACTTGCAGATGGCCCTGTTTTTGCACATCCTGAAAAGACGATAAAGAATAGGCAAACTAAGCAAAGGTGATAGCCTAACTTAACTTTCATATCACTACTCTCCAAATCCGTGCTTAAAATCTAACAGCCCTGTAGTTTTGAGAACATCAAAACTACAGGGCTGCTTTATCTCTTATGGAATCGTATTCTTTATATGCCAGAAATGTGTCAACGACGATGTGTATGGATAGTTATAGCGATCATTTGTATGTCCGCTGAATCTATTAGGTGCTACGTCTGTGACCATCACTACATGCATACCATCCGTATACATCAAGTCGCCCGATAGCAATGAGAGATATGAAGAATACACTTCCACTGCTTGTTTTGTGTTCAACAGATAATGTGCCAAACCTTGAGGGTTTGTACTAAAGTCAAACACATTCCAAGTATAAGAACCACTCCCAGAGTGCTTCCAAGTAGAGTCTGTTGGAAACCCTCCTGCCTTTAATGCTTGCGAAACGTAATCGGTACAATCATTACAAGTGGTTGTTGTAACACTCCAGACATTCTTATAAGTTGTGTTGTAATACTTAGTGTCCATGTAGATGCTAGTGTTATATGGACATTTTTTAATAGTATTGACAACATAAGTTCTTGCATAATTCTTTGCTGCCGTTCTGTTGTATGTAAAGCTCGTAGTAGCTTCAACTGTTGGGATATCCCCGTAGGCTCTTGTATAGTCGTCAAGCAATAGTTTTCCTAAAGATTCAATCGGGGTATTGTAAATTTCGTAATCCGGCATTAAAGTTAAATCTGGTTTTCTTCTTATAGGGTGTCCATTGGTCCAATTTACGTTATCAAAGCCTTCCCCTATATCAATTCCCTTGTCAGTAAATTCATCTTTTACGATTTGAAGTTTGCCGTTTCTGTCCTCAATGCTAATGTTATGATTGATTCGAAATACAATTGTGACACCGCGAGAAAGAGATTCCTTAATGTCATCTGTCATTGTTGTAATATAGTGTCTTAAATTTTGTTGCACGGATTCGTTGTCAGATTTAGAAATCGCCCATTTAGCGGCAAGGAGCAAAGGATAATCGTTAACAGACTCCAAATCATATTGACCATGCAGCGTTACCACTTCCAGTATGGTGACAGACGTTGTATCACCAGTTTTAGATATGCCGGCATCATCCACTAAAAAATTTGATTCGATTGAAATTAATTGGGAATGTAAGCCAACTGCAAAGAACTCGCTATAGTAATCTTGCCTTTCTGCTATCAATGCGGCTATTTGGTCAGAATAAAATATTTTTTGTGATGTGTTACCTGTAGCCATGTATTGACTGTAATCATCCAAAAGTAACCCTACATCTGATTTAGATACAATCGCTTGCTCCGCTTGAGCCGTAGCAAGTGGCGACAAAAATAGACTTATTGTTGTTATCAAACAGAGAGCAACAACAATTTTTAGGTAGTGAAATCGAAACATAGAATTATTCTCCTTTTGAACAAATTTGGTGAATATTGAATTATGCGAAATCTACAAATCCATTTTATTCAGATGCGCTTTTTCGGACTCCTTTCTGGCACACAGCCCAACTATTAATTATACGGACTAGCCATATACTGCAATTATGCCTAAAAATAATCTTATAATATTATACACTCAGCTCTGCAAGATCAAACATCTATGACTGATATGTATCCCTAACAATCTCTCCAGACACATCTTAAAAGGTTCTATAATAAGAACAGGAGAGAATGGCGATGACAGCAGACGAAAAGATAGCACATCAAAGGCTGAGTGTATTACAGTTGGCGGAAGTGCTTGGGAATGTCAGCGAAGCCTGCCGACAACGGGATATTTCACGAACCCAGTTCTATGAATATAAGCGGCGGTTTCAGACGCATGGGATGGCCGGGCTCAAGGACTTACCGCCCATTCACAAAAGCCATCCCTTCACCACGCCGCCGGAGACAGTGGAAAAGGTAGTGAATTTGAGCATGGAACATCCGACCTGGGGATGCAACCGGCTGAGCGACCACCTGAAACTGGAAGGAGTAAGCATCAGTTCGCCAACAGTACAGGATATCCTGATCCGGAATGGCATGGGCAGCCGGTATGAGCGGCTGATGAAACTGGAAGAACGGGCTTTAGGGCAGAAGATTGAACTGACGGCGCAGCAGGTAGCTCAGATTGAAAAAGCCAACCCGGCATTCAAAGAGCGGCATGTAGAGAGCAGTCACCCTGGAGAGCTGTTGAGCCAGGACACCTTCTATGTTGGGACGCTCAAAGGGGTAGGGCGGGTATATCTGCACACGGTGGTGGACACCTTTGGCAGCTATGCCTTTGGGTTTTTACATACCTCAAAGCAACCGGAAGCAGCGGTGGCGGTTTTGCACAATGATGTATTGCCCTTCTATGAGGCTCTGTCGATTCCCGTTGAGAAGGTGCTGACGGACAACGGCCGCGAGTTCTGTGGGACGGATAGCCACCCTTATGAGTTGTACTTGCAGTTGAATGAAATCCAGCACAAGCGCACCAAAGTTGCCCATCCCCAGACGAATGGATTTGTGGAACGCTTTCATCGAACTGTCCTGGATGAATTCTTCCGCCTGGTCTTCCGGACCAAGTTCTACGAAACAGTGGAAGCCCTACAAACCGATCTGGATGCCTGGTTGGTGGAATACAACACCCGAAGACCCCATCAGGGATACCGTAATCGGGGAAAGCGTCCAATGGATGTGATTCAAGATTATTTGCAGCAGAGAGATGATCTTCCTGAAAATATTCCTGATCCACCCGGGAGTGATCCTGGAATCACCAATGAACGGAGAGAAAGTTAGGAATACAACTGATATGTCCCCTCCAAAACCTAAAAAACTTCTCGATCAGCTCCGAGACACGATCCGCTTGAAGCATTATTCCTACAGCACAGAGAAAACCTATGTTCGCTGGGCTAGGCGCTATATTCTCTATCACAACAAACGCCATCCGGCTGAAATGGGTGTCGCTGAGATCGAGGCCTTCCTCACCCATCTGGCGAAAGACGAGCATGTTTCTGCCTCTACTCAAAACCAGGCGCTCAATGCCTTGCTATTTCTATACCGAAATGTCCTGCAAATAGATATTCCTGTTCCACTCCACGCACTGCGCGCCAAACGCTCAGAACATCTGCCGACGGTCTTATCGAAAGATGAAGTAGCAAGGGTGTTAGCTGGAATGCATGGACTGCATCAATTGATGGGGAAGTTGCTCTACGGATGCGGGTTACGGTTGATGGAATGCTTCCACTTGCGGGTGAAAGATATCGATTTTGAGCAATCTCAGATCATCGTCCGGGAAGGAAAGGGCGAAAAAGACCGTGCGACCATGCTGCCTGCCAGCCTTATTCAGCCACTTAAGAATCAAATTACATTTGTCAAAAACCAACATGAGCGAGATTTGGCGCAAGGGTATGGTTCGGTTGAGCTGCCTTTTGCGCTTGCACGTAAATATCCCACTGCAGATAAAGAAGTGGGCTGGCAATATCTTTTTCCATCGGAAAGATTATCCACCGACCCACGTAGTGGAATTGTGCGTCGTCACCATCTGGACCCCAGCGGGTTGCAGCGTGCAGTCAAAGCAGCAGCGAAATTGGCCAGGATTGATAAACCAGTCAGCCCGCACACTTTTCGGCACTGTTTTGCGACTCATTTATTGGAAGCGGGTTATGACATTCGGACGGTGCAGGAATTGCTCGGACACAAGGATGTCAAGACCACGATGATTTATACCCATGTTCTCAACCGCGGACCAAAGGCGGTGCGCAGCCCGCTGGATGAGAGGTAAAAAATCCCCCCTAGGATAACTACCTTTCCATTGTTATACTTTTATTACAACTGAATATTCATTTCTCTTTATCGTTGGCCGGACATAACCCACTGGGATCTGTCCGGCATTTTCTTTTTAACCCTAATTGACGAGGGTTTCACGAACAAGGAGGTCAGATGATAAATGATGTAGTTCTAGAAGGAATCGTGGTACGCGATCCATGGAAATTTATGGATGACCTGTTCTTCCGGTTGGTGATCTATCGAGACAGTGATCTACCTGCCAAGAAATTGGATTTGGAACGTGATGCAGGTGATTACATCAACGTCCGGGTCAATGGCGGAGCCAATGGGTTAATCCATATTCGCCGCGGTATGCGATTGCGAGTACATGGTTTCCTCCAATCTCGAGATTTTCGCGAAAGCTTGGAAGAGTTTATCAACAAAGCGCGGAAATCCAAGAATTGTACTGACCTGACGGTGGATATCAAAGCATGCGATTTGAAACAAAACCAGGTATTCATTGACCGAAACGTGGTAGAGGCAGTCGCCAGGCGCATTATTGTGTTGGATGCTGCCGCACCGAACGAGAAAAAAGGCAGATCAATTGAGAGAGTTACGACTGGCAATCACGCTGAAGCGGAAAACGATTCACGTGAGATGGAATCTACTTCTGGAGAAATTGACGCAACTGCTGAATAACTCATCCGATCAACAAACCGAAGGTGAGCATGGGTAATTATCTTTTTGGATTACCTGCAAAAGGCCTACGCGTGTAAAAAAATAGAGAGATGGATGAGTTCAGACCTGAAGTGAATTCTTAATACATCAGGGTACGTGGAGGATCACAAGATGACGTCCGAATCCCTTGCATAAAGCAAGCTGGATTTCGAGAACTGTCATCGTAAGCTCCCTTTGGTATTGGGAGCGAGTGATCCTCCATTTTATTTCCGGGAGTCCCCGGATAGTGGGCTTGCACTTTAACAAACAACCTTTTCCTCCCAGGAGGCGTCATGGCGTGCTGAGAAGCAGAAAGGTTCATATCACAAGGAGAAAACAATACTGTGTGGGTGGGATGAATGACTCATCCCACCCATATATTCTCACATCCATAGGGCTGCAAATGTCAGCGATGAAGTAAAAGTCTTCACCATTGTCGTTTTCTGCCCTGTGTTTATTCACGGGTAGCAAATAACGTCGGAACACTCCTGGTACTTAGCCATGAGTTGATCTCTCGAATCGACCTTTTGTTAATCAACGTCGGATATTTCCACAAGGAGGATTATGCAAAAAACACAAGACCTTACCCAAGCACAAGTTGAACGTACTGAACGTGCACAATCTGCGATTCTCGCTGGCAAGTTCCAGGTCA
>Ga0255340_1005584_pt1 | contig 11400 bp, 21 predicted proteins | sample wastewater_treat_7_FD_192417 | JGI IMG/M metagenome (GOLD analysis project Ga0255340, IMG submission 192417) | Wastewater microbial communities from Lulu Island WWTP, Vancouver, Canada - plant10 | ecosystem: Engineered > WWTP > Wastewater > Unclassified | place: Canada: Vancouver, British... | reverse complement strand
TTTATTCAGGTGCGCCAGCCGACGACGGTTATCCAACTTATTTAAAAGCTGATGCTGGGAAACAGTCGATTGCGAAACTAAACAAGATGTACAGAGATATTGCGAATAATGTTCAAGCTTCGATTGATAGAGCTGATAGCATTGAGGATGTGAAATTAATTCTTTCATCAATTGTTTTGCCAACCGAGAGCGAAATTATTTTGATTATAATGGAGAATTAAAATGGCTAACGAAGCATCTATACTGAATAATCCAACAAGCATACCAGAAGCGGTGTCAACAGGATACCAGCGGCAAAATACAAACATGGTTGCCGCACGGGTCGGCATGGATGAATCGGTTGTCGTCGGCGGTGCAGGGAAGTGCACGCTGAAAGTTTCTGGCCCCGTTGACGTCAACGGCGTACTCTACACTATTGACAGTGAAGTTGAATTTGCGCTTAATATTGCTGGCGAATATATTATATATTTGGAAGACAGCATAGCAGGGCATCTCACGCCAAAAATAACATCGCAGCCGGGGTTATTCAGTCCAGACAAAAACGCACACTACACAAACGACGGTCATAGGATTTTGAATTGGTTAATACAGTTTGATGGTACGACGGCTATAGCATACAAAATCGGTCGTGATAGATTTGAAACTGTTATTACGGCGAGCGGGCAATGGCGTTGCATGTTTAGTCAACCGTATGAAATTGTAATGTGTGGTAAAGGTGGGAATGGAGGGGGCTCTGATAGTGGTAGCGCACATATGCTTGGTTCAAATGGTGGTGGTGCGTTGACTGGGCACAAAAAATTGTATATCGAAGCTTCTGATGTATGGACTGCCGTATTTTCATCTGCGAGTGGCGGTACGTGTTCATTCGTAAATTTTGCTAATAATCTACAAGTGCAAAATGGTTATGATGGTAAATTGAATAATGGCGTTTATGTTACTGCCGGCGGTGAAACGTCGAGCGGATTCGATAGAGTTGTAAAAGGGCAATATGCTGGAATGAATATAGTCGTTGCAGTAACTTATGGTTATTTTTCCAAAGCACCTGGTTTCGGTGGCAATTCGGAATTGGGGCTCGGCGGTGAAAATGGTTACTTTAGGAATAATATTCGCGGTGCGGACGGCAAAGGATACGGCGCAGGAGCCGGTGCCGGATATTTTATGGATCCTTCAGCTGGCATCGGTGGCATCGGCGCTCCTGCTGTGATAATTATAAAAGGTTAACTACAACTCGACGCCTTCAGGCAACAATCCCAATCCTGCAAAATCAATCGATTTAAAAAAACCAAAAACGCTGCAACTGTAATCACCTTGCATGTACACCGTTAGTTTCGATAAATCGTGCAAAAGCGACGGCACTACATATACTGTGTGTATTCCTTCGCTTAACGTTATTGTGTCAACAATCCATTTGTCAATTTCTTTATCAATGTGATATAGCGCCTCATCGGGAAAAACATATAAATCATTTCTATTCGTATAATCGTCTAATCGAAAATGAACATCCAGTTTTTCGTCTGTCCATGGCGCACTGTCAATTAATTTTTCGGTATGATATGTTAGCGTAATGCTCTTGCCTTCAGGAACTCGCAATCCATATACCAAGCAAATATCTGTGCTGCCTCGTGGATTGTATTGCGAGTTAAACGACTTATTCGAGCCATTGTCAATTTTTTTCATTGGTAGCCATAATTCCTCATGATAGCCGACAAAAAATGTTTGCAGATGGAGGGATACTGTTTCGGCATTTCTATATACTTCAACTTTTTTTTCATTTCCATCTTCAATTATTTTGTTATAGCAAACAAATTCCAATTGAATATCGTCGCCGAATCGCTTCGGATAGAATTTGCCATCTTCAATTCCTTCGTCAAATGCCAGCGCTATGTTGCCATCAAGAAATAATTCAGCATAATTGTATTCAACGTCAGGCTTTTGCGTTATGGTTGCAATGCCATATACTTTTTCATCTTCTGCGTTCTCAAACAATCGCAATTCAAGATGTGATGTCATCGCCGTTACTCCTTTAATATAATTATTATTACCGCCGCCACCGTTGCACGCTATTATTGCAACGATAAAAAAATAAATCAACAACATTTTTGTTTTTATTTTGTTTCTCCTTTTTTTTTATTCTTTAAATAAAGTTTTATCATCTTTATTATTATTGTTTTCATCGTCATCGATAGAAAATTCTGCATCTTCAATTTTCATATTGTTAATGCTCACATCAAGCGTATCGATTATTGTCTTGTCATAACTTTTTTGCTCAAAGTCGTTGCCCCATTCGTTCGCTACCGCTCGTGCGTTTCGTATTTTCATATACGGTCTGAAAAAAGATTTTCCTGCAACTTTCTTTAACATTTCTGGCCGGTCGGCGCCATCATAGGGATTTTTTATATCATTCTCATAGATTTTTTTATCACCTTTCATAATATAATTTTTCTTTTCCGCTTGAGCTTCTCGCAGTAGTTGCAAATCATTGAGATAGTATTGATACGAACGTGAATGCCTCATCGCTTTTTCAAGCAACCTGTCAGCATCGTATACTTCGCCTATCATGTGATTGCGTTCGATATCGAACGCTTGAACAACAACGCCAACAACTTCGCCGCGCGGCAATGCTGGCTTGAGCTTAAATTTAAATTGTCCGTCTTCTCTCTCTATCTCGTAATTATCTCTTTCGTATATGCAGTCAATCGAAATATTTTTGAACGGCGGATTTTCACCGCTTGTCAGCGCAAATTCAAACGCCGACACGGCAGGAATAAATTCAACTATTGTATTCACTCGCCCGAACGGAACAATCGCTCCCATCTCTGGCAGTGACGCCCCCATATACATTGCTTCCATGAACGCTTCGATTATTGACTGAATGCCTTCCTGATTATTCCATGCATCCTTAAAATCAGCGGACATGAGATATTTAATATTTTTATCGATGAGCCTCCTTGTCGCAGGTTTGTCAATAAATTGAGCAGATTGTTGTAGAATCACATTAAGATTATTTTGCACCCATGCAGGAATATCATTTTTCGTTTTTGGCGGTAGTAATATTGCTAAAGAATTTTTTTGTTGTTCGTATGCTTTCAAAAAATTTCTTTTAGCTTCAGTTTCATTCGCACCTTTACCGCCAATATTGCAATCCTTGCAAAAATAATAGAATACATCTTTTTTCGATTTTTGTAACTCAATTTCTTTCTTGCACTGTGGGCATGTTAATTTATTCATTGCTTTCTCCTTTGTATTTTATTTTAACAAATCGACTTGATTCCGATTTGTAAATAAGACCATTCTTGACAAAGTAATTATATAATCGTTTATCCTTTTTAATTTCGCTCAAACCTTTTATGCGTTCGCTTCCACTGCGTTCCTGCCACGTTGCAATATCTGTTAACTCACCGTCAATTATTCCTTTTATGACTTTTGAATTTTTCAAAATAACAGACATCGCATTTTCCGCATCTTCTTTTTTTTGTTTCCATGCCTTTATTTGTTTTTCAGCTTCTGTATATTCTTTCGCAATTTTCAGAGCAAACTGTAATTTGTCACCTGATACGACGGTAAAATCTTCGTCAAGCTTCGGATAGAGTATCGCAATGTCTGTCTTATTCATGGCGAATTCTTTCGGTGGTATATTTTTGACAATGCACTTGTGCATGTAGTGCGCTAATTCAAGCAATCGTTCTTGCACTCTTCTATCAATACGAATATGCCATTGTCCGTAGGTGCTTGTATCACACAATAACACCAACCATGCATCATCAATTTTTTTCTGATATTCATCTTGATAAATCGCAGCCTGAAATTGTATTTGAAAATAATTTCGCAGCGGTATACCTTGATGACCTTCAATGTTAAAATCATAACCAGAATACAAATCGTCCCGTCGTTTTGCAGACCAATATTTCGCCGTCTTCGCTTCTATGATGGTGAAATATTTTTTTTCTTCTTGTATGCAGTCGGCGTGTGCGACCGCAAAATCATTTGCAGCTTCAGTATGATGTAAATATTTTGTATGCTGTGTTTGCGCCGCTGTTTTGTACCCGTCTTTATGTTTGTCAAACTCACACGCCATGTATCCTTGCAATGTTTTCCTCGCTATTGTTTCGCTATCGTTCTTCGCTATAAATTCATATAACACCAGCGGCTCAAGGATATTCCCGATGTGCGCTTCATATCCTGCTTCTTCTTTTTTTTTCAATCCAGTTTTAATTTGCCACAGCGTAATCGGCGTTTGACCATAGCCAGCAAGGCTTTCGTATCGTTCAGGATGTTTAATCAGTATCGGAATTTCGGAAGCGCCAATTTTCTTTTCTCGTGATTTTGTAAAATTTTTGATGTACCTCATTATTTTATATCCTTATAAATAATTTTTTTTAGCCTTATCAAAAAAATTGTTATGATACTCCAATCCATTTTTTAGTATTTCCATTTTTTCTTTTTGAGTCAATGCAACAGTATCGTGTGTATTATTTTCTTCTATAATTTCAATATTGTGTTTTTTATTTCTTATGTCTATTAAGTCATCGTCGAGCAAAACAAGCTCACCATCGACGACGGCAGGCAATTTTCTTTTCTTTTGCGTTTGCATTATTTCGTCAAAAAAGTCATAACCGCAAATGTGACAAAATTTATTAGTTTGTGCATTCATGACCGAGCAAATGGGACATAATTTCATATTCGGTGACGCCATTTCGTCATTATCATCATTTTTTTTATTTCCGAGTGTCCACTTCCTGTTAATTTCGGGTCGTCCGTGTATGAAACTATTCCCGACCGAATCGACTATTATTCCGTATTTTTTGTTTCTGTCGGGTCTCAAAACTCTGCCTACAAACTGCAAGTATATCGTCAGGCTCATAGTCCGCCGCAGAAAGATTAATCCGTACAATCCCGGGATGTCCATCCCTTCAATCCCGATACCAACCGTGCAAATGCCATTTATTTTTTTTTGTCTAACCATGCGTATTATTCTTTTCCTATCGCTCATGCGCAACGAGCTATGTATATGCTCGAAGTGCCAACCTGCGCTATTGAATTTTTCCGTCATAGTTTTTGCGTGGTCAAATGTTGCGCAGGCAACAATGACAGGAGCGCCGCAAAATATTGTATTGTATTTTTGTATAACATCTCCGATTATTTTTGCGTCACCAAGTTGTTTCGCTTGCTCGGCTGTATCGAAGTCGCCGTTTTGCATTCTCACATTCAATTTATATATTTCCGGGACCATCAACAACGGCTTCGCGAGATAACCACAATCGATTGCTTGTTGCATTGTTATTGTTTGCACAACGTCAGTATAGATATGCTCGAACCCTTGCCCGTCCAACCGTTGCAGTGTTGCAGTTAGTCCCATTCGCAACGCACTGCTATAATACGCATGTATGTTATCCCATGTCGCCGCAGTAACATGGTGGCACTCATCCGTGATAATGATGTCTGGTTTGAATCGTTCTGGCAATTTTGACAAAATATTATTCAAACTTAATGGCATACAAACATAAATCATTTTGTTTTTCCCAACAACGCCGTCTTGATTTATATACCCATAATCGATTCCATGTCGTGATAGTTGCGACAACCACTGTTGAAAAATTTCGTCCTGCGGTGTTAAGACGAAAATTTTTTGCTTCAGCTTCAGTCTGTCTTCGATAATATGAATTGCTGTAATTGTTTTGCCTGTGCCTGTCGGCGCAACATATACGGGATGGCGTCCAGCATTGAGTAGTTGATTGATTTTTATTTGTGCTTCTATTTGAAATTGTCGCAGTGACATTATTTAAAATCCTAACTTTGATTTATAAATATCATAATTTAATATTAATAATTCTTCTGCTTGCGGTTTTCCTTTTTTATTGCTTGATGAATGTTTTGTTTTTGTTACTTTTGTATAATGCCATTTGTCTTTCGGGTACATTTCATCGAGTTCAGGAAAATAATAATAAGACACCATCACCGAAGCATCAACTTTATTCAGCATTTCAGCCAATTTGAAATGGTCTTCTTTTGTGAATTGTATTTGATAGTAATATTCGGCGTTCCAATATGGTGGGTCTGCATATATCATTATGTCAGGATTGCTTCTTATTATACTCTTAAGTATATTTTCAAAACTATCATGAAGGATCTGCACATTTCTTAGTCTTTTATAAATTTCATTTATTTTTGTAATATTATTCATAAATGTTTCTGCTTCATTTTTTTTATAACTGTAACGAAGTCCGCCATCAATCATCCCGTTGAAACTTGTGTGAAGTAAATAATAAAATTTACCAGCTCTTTCTATATCCGACCCTTGCAATCCAGTCGTTTTTAATTCTTGAAAATATTTTTGATATAATTCCTTTGAATATAATTTTAGATCAAACCACTCTAAAAATTCTTCATGCTTATTTTTTACAACTTCAAAAAGATTTACAAGATTACTATCATTATCATTGTAAATTTCAATTTCGTGTTTCGGTTTATTCAAAAGCACTTTCGCCGATCCGCCGAAAAGTTCAAGATAACATTTTTTATCATAATCTAACAGTGCGTTTATTTCATTAATCATGTGACTTTTTCCGCCCATGTATTTGAAAAATGATATCATTTTATCATTCCTGCAAAAAAAATATATTGCTGCATCCGTCATATCATTAATAAAGATAAATATGTTATTAAGCATGTAATAAATAAAAGAAGCATGCAAAAAATAAATTCAAATATAAAAAATATGAATATTATTATTTTTTGTTTCATATTATTATTTTCCATAATATTTTTAGTACATCAATCACTTCGTCTAAGCTGTTCACTACTGCGACATTGTACCCATGCTCACGCAAATATTCTATAATAATACTTTGTTGTTTCGTTAGCTTCCCTTTTTCGCTCTTAAATTCCATTTTATTTCTGCCCGTGACTCCATCTTGGTTGATATATCCATAATCAATCCCATACCGGGATAATTGCACAAGCCATTGCTGGAATATTTCGTCCTGCGGTGTGAGTACAAAAATTCTTTGATTTAGTTTTATTCTATCTGCTATAATTGCAATAGCCGTTATTGTTTTTCCGGTACCGGTCGGCGACACAAAGAGCGGATGTCGATGTGCATTCAACAATCGATTGGTTAATATGCGTGCTTCATTCTGGAATGGTAAAAGTTGCATTACTGTATTTTTCTCACTTCCTTTGTTTTTGCGTTTACAACTTTTTTGCAATCCGGTTTGTCGCTTTTCTGCAGCAACCATCCGGCGATAAATCCTAAAATAAAATATAAAAAGTAATTCATCCTATTATCCCCCATAATTTTAACATTTCTCTCGTATCATCGAAATTGTCTACAACAGCGACATCATAATCGTGTGCGATAAGATAATCAATAATAATTTGTTGATTTTCCGAAAGCTTTCCATTTTTGCTTTTAAATTCTAAAAAATAAATTTTTTGATTTTTCAAAATTGCAAGGTCTGGCATACCGGGCACCATGCCACGTTTTTTTAATGCGTTCAATGCTGCGAACGATATATTCCAGTGCTCGTTTGGAATTGAAAAGTAAAAAATATTGTTGAGCGATAAATATTCGCATGTCATTTGCTGCAAAATGCTTTCTTGTTTTGTCATCAGTTCACCTCTATCGAATCGAAATAATATTTCCTTGCCTGCTCGAAAATCTGTTCTTCACAGTTATAATAATTTACAATCTTTTGTATTTGCTCGTCTGTCAAATCGACCATGAAGCCTTGCGGATTTTTTTTGTCAGGGATAAAACGCAAAAATCCATGCAGTGTATAATCGCATTCTGCACAATCGCCATCATCAGCGTAAAGTGCGGTTCCGGGTGCAAGGCAATGCGGTTGCGGTCTTTCCGGCACATAGCGTGATATGCTGGCAATAATAATTACTTCGCAATAATTTTCTTCTGGTAATTGCAGTATTATATCGATGTCAAGATACATTGTGCCACCTCCCTATTTTTGCAATTTATCCTTTTCCAATTTTTCTATTATGATATTATAAGCTTGCTCGATACTGTCAAAAGTATAACCCGGAAACATTCGCCAGAATATGTCAAAAATCATTCTATCAGCTCCAATTATTTTATATTCATCGCAATTTTTTATTTCCATTTTTTACCCTTCCACTTAATCATTCATTGAAATTTCAATGACACTATTTTCTTCCAACGTTACCCTACTAATATTTTTTGTAATTTTAATTTTGATATTTCCTTTCTCATCCATTAGCAAAAATCCAATTATTTTATTCTCAAATTTCAAGTTTCCGATTATTTGTATCATCATTTTCTTTCCTCTTATTTTCAACATGTGATATAATCAAATCCCGCATTGACTTCGAATATCCACTTGATTTATTCATAATCTTTTCATATTCTTTTTCCAGGTCAATCCCCTTCTCGATAAGTTCTTCTATTCTTTTATCATTTCGTGCATTTTGATGAGAGTATAATCCTGCTATAGCTGCAAATGTTGCAAGTGTTGCAAATTTCATCTTATTATTCATATTACTTTTCTCCTTATTGTTCTCATCCTTCCAATACTTCCTTATCATTTTTACTACTGTCCTCTATCTTATTAACCACGTTGCCAATGTTCCCATCACTTTTCTCATGCTTGCCAATATATTCCGCCATATTTTCAAAAATTTCTTTATCATGATGTTTATTTGTCGCTGATATAACAGCAAGCTCTTCCGCCCAGCCACGAACTCTGTAATATAACTCCATTACCTTTTTATGCCATCTTTCCCGCCTATCGTCTCGCTCTTCCAATCGCATAATTTCTGCGATATACCCGTCTTCTTTTATTTGATATTCGAGCTCATATTGATTGCGCAATATCTCAATTGCTTTTTTGTGCTCTATTGTCAATCTTGTTTCTTGCTCTTGCAATCTTCTATGAATTTCATCCCTAATCATATCACGATGGATATAATTCTCACTATGATAGTTTGCAATGTACCAATCTATAAAACTGACGATTGGATGAAATATTTTTTTAAAATTAACTTTCATAGCAATAACAATCGTAAGCAAATGATTAGTAAAAATAATGATATGACAACAACTAAAAATAATAGCGTATTCATTGCCGTAACCTCATCTTTCTATTTTGAATTTTACAATACCCCTGTAATCACTTGTTCGCTTAAATTGTATGCGCACAACAGCGTCGCACTTCGCTTTCACATTGTCATTTAAATCATCGAACCTTCTTTTTAAATCAGCAAAATTTTTTTCTGAACAAAATACTATCGCTGACTTATCATCAAATTCTTGCAGTACCCAGCCGAGTCTTTCGGCGATAGCTACTGCTTGCTTAACTCCTTTGTTCATTTTTTTCTCCTTACTAAAACCTAAATTTTGAGCGTGCCATTGCTTTTAATTCTTCTTCATATTCGCGATCTAATTCATCAGCTATTCTTCTGCGTATTCTTCCTTCTTCAAGTCCATCTCGATAAGAATATTTATCACTATCAGATTGTGGATAATCACCATCATCAATCCGATAACGTCCATACCCGTCATCAAATCCATCTTGAAAATAATCTCTCATATTATATACTCCTTAAATTTATTTTATTCCTAACTTCTCTATTCATTTTTTTTATCCTTGTTTGTTGTCTTCTTCTTTAAAATCTACATACTTCTCAATAAATGTTGTAATTGGATGCCTGAATATTCTTCTGTTCATAACGACAGCAACCACACACAAATTATTATACATATTATTGATACTGCGATAAAAAATGCTGGAATAAATGTGCTCATTACTTAACCTCCATTAAGACTTTTTAATAAAATCTTCACAAGGCATACTCTTATTTGGAACAATAATACAATAAGAATCACAATCATCTAAATATACACACTCTTTACATCGACTTTTATCTAAAAAATACCCAGCCTTACAATTATCCTGAACCATTCCACACGGCATTAAATCATTAACATTACACCCACAATAATCATTATACAAACCATCAAAACCATTATCCTTCAAAAATCTAACTACTATTTCTTTTACATCTAAACATTTATTACTCATTTCTTCCTCCATCGCTAAATCGCACAACTCCCTTATATTCGCTTGTGCGCTTAAATTGTATGCGTAATACTGCATCGCATTTTATTTTTACCATGTCGGATAATTCATTAAATCGTTTTTTTAAATCAGCGAAATTTTTTTCACTGCAAAAAACTGTTGCCGATTGATTGTCAAATTTTTCTATAACCCAGCCCAATCGTTCAGCAACTGCGCACGCCTGCTTAACGTTCTTATTCATTGCTTTTCTCCTGTTTTTGTTGTTTTGTCTTATATAAATCCAAAAGAAATTTTCCCAACCCAAAACCTTTTTTGTTCGCTTCAGCCTTCGCTTTTTTTATTATCTCTTTGTCCCTATCCGAAATAAAAATTGTCACGTTCATTTTGTACTCTCCTATTGTCAATATAATGCTAATATACATATAAATGTTAATATTGCAACCAACCGATAGAGAAAATTATCCATTTTTTTCCATCGACACTGGGTAAATCAGCAACCCGTGTTTTTTTGCATATTGCCATTTTTCCTTCGTTTCAGCCGGTATGTCATAATCAACAAGCGATTGCCAGCGTGGCTTTTTTTTATATTCGTATCTGCATCTCCTGCACCAACTGTCATAGTACAGACCCAACTTCTTCTGAACAATGTCGAAGTCTGCAACTGGCAATCGCCCGCCGCATCTCGAACACGGCAGAAAATCTGGATTCTTATCAATGTTACGATACCCTCTGTTCATAGCGTTACTCCTTAATATAATAATGTCGTCCCTTCTTTCTTCTCACACTCAAAGCATTTCGGTAGCTTCTTCGGAAGCTCCCCATGCTTGATTGAATTGTCCAATAGCATAATTTCCTTTCCGCAGTCACAATGATAGATGAAGTATCTATCATCATTTTTTATCTTCAATCTGCGTTCGATTTGCATTTTTTATATCCTTCAAATTTTTTTAATCCCACTATTGGAAGCTAAAAAAATAAATTATTAAAGATTTAATTCGTCCTCCATAAGTATAAAACCGTAATATTGTTTTTTGAAATTTCTAAATGATATAAAATAATCTGGTTTGGTGTATTTTTGTTCTACTCCTCGATAGTATACGCCATTGACCCTATACACAAATAAAAACCGTGTATAGTAAGCCTTGTAACTTTCATCAAACCAATCACCCATGTCTACAATAACCTCCTTACCCTTTTTATCTATAAATGTCAGCTCATTCCTCTCAAAGCTAACATTTGTTAGCTTTGCCATTAGTCCACGTTCTTCAGGCTCAACAGCAAGTAAAACAGAAGAATTAACATTATACCGCTTCATCTGCCTAATTGCTCGCTGTGAGCACTCTATGCCATA
>Ga0255340_1005559_pt1 | contig 11436 bp, 7 predicted proteins | sample wastewater_treat_7_FD_192417 | JGI IMG/M metagenome (GOLD analysis project Ga0255340, IMG submission 192417) | Wastewater microbial communities from Lulu Island WWTP, Vancouver, Canada - plant10 | ecosystem: Engineered > WWTP > Wastewater > Unclassified | place: Canada: Vancouver, British... | reverse complement strand
GATCGAAAAGGGAGCGCTCGGCTGTTAATTCCTGGTGCCCATCGAAAGAAAATGATCGAAAATGGGACTCAGAGAAACTGCATTACCGTCGGCCTTCTTCCGAAAAGTTCAATTTAGATTTTTAAGTAGCATTTAAAGGGCATTTATTTGCTTCACTAATTAAGAGTGACCATAAATATCGCTTATCCCTGGCTTAGATCAGTCCTTTCTCCAAAGACCTTCTGGTTGTATTTCACGGCAATCCTTCTTCTGATTGTCTTACCGATCAACAACTCTGATACGATCAACCTCAATCACATCATGATTCTGGAGATCCGTGGTGATTATCTTGCACACGCCCTGATCTTTTTCCCATGGGCTTTTTTTATGTTGCCCATGCAGCAAAAGGCTTGGTCCTGGTCTATACTCGGACTGTTCTTCTCCACAGGCACAGAATTGCTCCAATACCTTCTCCCCTATCGCCGATTCAACATCAATGACCTGATATCCAATTCACTCGGAATTCTTCTTGGGATGATCGTCCTGTTACTGGTTATGAAAAGGTTAAAACAGCAGCAGAATCCGGATAATGGGCATATAATGAAGTCCAAAAGAGATTAACCTTAAACTTCCGTCTCCCATTATGGCGGTTCACCCCCTCATTCAAAGGCAAAAAGTTATTAGTCTGGCCAGTGGGTTTCGATGCCACGGGGGCGGAGATGCTGTTGAAAGGCTTCCAGATGAGTCGGGGTTTCCCTGATGGCTACAGGAGGCAGTTGGTGCTGCAGGGCATAAACCACCGCCATTCCCGCCGATTCTCCGATGTTCCACTCCACCGGATGGAGCCGGTAGCACCCGTTAGTGATGTGGGTGGTGCCAATATTCTTGTTGGCGGCTACCAGGTTTTTCATCCGCTGCGGGATCAACGCCCCCAGCGGAATCTGGAAGGGCAGCGAAGGCATGTCGATGTAGTTGTCTCCGCTCGTCGAGGGGTGCAGATCGAGATAGTAGAAACCTACCCCCACGCTGTCATAAAACGCTTCCGCCCGGGCTGCAGCGGCTTCTCCCTTCACCAACTTCCTGTTCTCCACCCCCACATGTTCCTCTTTCACCGTGAACAGGGCTTTTATGCGCCGCGACTCCCGGATGTAGGGATACAAGGCCATCCCATCGTCACTTCCCATCACATCGGGCCGTAACCGTAATCCGGGCCAGCCCTGGCCCCCGTCGGGCCGCTCCACTTCGGTCTGCAGCCAATACAACAACGACAGGTTGAGCTGCCGTGCACCCTCCACTGCCCTTCCAAACGCCTCCTCTGTCACGTCAATCAGGTTCCCCAACAAGTAATCGTTCTGCGGCCAGTTGACGATGGTGAGGTCACCAGGATAAAAACCTTCCGCGAAATTGTGCCGGTCGATGATCTTCCTGTAATTCCAGAGGTTGAGTACTTCCCCCGTAGCCCCTCCCTCAGGATGGAACCCCAACGTCTTGGCTTGCAGGGTGGAGGGCTGACTGTAGGTCAAGTCCAGCAACCGGCCCGGCCAGGCTGGAGTCAGCCGGGGAACATAATTCCGCCAGAAATCATACTTCTCTGGGCGTGCAATGGTGAAGTCACGGTTCTTCTGGTATTCCAGGGCAAAGCAGAGGGTGAAGGCCTGCTGGTTCTCAGGATTCCCCTTCTCCGGAGCGTGAAGCTCTCCGGTCTCCGCTCTGGACTCAGTGCCCTTCACATACTCCGTGTTGGTGAGGGGCAGCAGGTCGCCCAGTTCGGTGGCATCCACGAAGTAAGGGGCCTTCAGCACGTACTTCCTACCGGTTGGACGGCATTCGGCCTCCAGAAACCGCACCTGGTCGCCATCGGCATCGGCACCAGTCACCCTGGTCTCCGTGAGTACGACCAGCATCCCCGCGCTTTGCCAGGGCGCCAGCAACTCCTTCAGCACGGCCACCCCCGCCACAGGCTCCACACACAACCGTGAAACGGCCCCGTTGCCCGGATTGAGATGCTCCTGTGCCCGCGCCTGCTCCGTCAAAGGATAATTCCGCAGGTAGTATTCCCGTAACCGCTCCCTGAACTTCCTGTAGGAGCGGGTGGCCCCATGGGTTTCTATCCACTTGTGCTCATCGGGCGGCACCCCTTGTGCCGTGAGCTGTCCGCCGATCCACTTCGTCTCCTCGGTCATCACCACCTGCAGTCCGCTCTCGAGGGCTGCCAGGGCACACGCTACGCCGCCCAGTCCGCCCCCGGCAATGACCAGGTCCGCGGCAAACTCCCTGCTGTCCAGCGGCTGCCTCCCTTTTCCCGCACGGCGGGAATCTTTCCGCGATGCGTCGCTTTCCTCCGGAATCGCCCCGGTTTCCGCCTGAGAAGTGATCTCATCCCTATTCTGCTGTACAGATCCCGCAGCGGCCAGGCCTCCCGGGACCAGCGCCCCGGCGGCAGCTCCCGTGACCGCCAAGCCCCCGGTGATTCCGGCTGCCTTCAGAAATTTACGCCGTTCCATGTTTTCAATGTTTGAATGATGACAACCTGGCCATCCGCCTCAACGCGCTGTGCCTTTAATGTATTCCAGATACCTGTTGTAGAGATGTCCGGCCTGTAGATAGGCCGACTGTGGACTCATGAAGTGGGAGAATTCGAAGGTGATGGCCTGCTCCATGCCGGCCCTGGCCGCCGCCTCCAGCTTCATCCAGAGCTTCTCCCACTTGATGGGCAGAAACTTGATGGGCATGTCGCGATCAAAACTCTCGGTATTGGTCCAGCTATGGATCCCGTGCCGGTCGGCCAGCCGCTTGTTGACGGCCAGAAACTCTTCCAGCTCGTCGAAAGCCACATGGCCATCCTGGAACGCCAACACGTCAATGGCACCTTTAATCCCGTCCAGAATCTCGTTCCACTCCTTCTCATGCTCCTGCAGACTCACCCCCTGGGTCTTGCTGGTGGCCGCGGCATACTGGCTCACATTCTTAATCCCGTCGATATAGGGCGAGATCAGGGTGGTCAGGTTGCCCGACACGCCTTTGCAATGGTGACCCAGTCCGGCATAGAGCTCAATGATGGCCCCGGCCTGGCGGCTGCACTCCTGCGAAAGGTACCACCCCTTAAAGGCCGGCATATGGCCGTAGCGGGCCCATACCTCATCGATGACCGCCTTGTTCAGGTCGGTCTCCTTCTGATAATCACCGGCGACCCAGTACTTTCCGGAGTCGTAGAGGCCAAAATAAAAGGCCATGCCGTGCTTCTCGCTCAGCTCCAGAAACAGCTCCAGTAGATCGGTATAGGGACGCCAGGCGCCCTCGCGCTCCATCAGCACCGCCGAAGGCCAGGTGAGCCACTTGCCGTAACCCCCGCGGATCATGATCACCGTGTCGATACCGGCGGCCTTCATGTATCCGAAATCGCGGTTCCACTCTTCCCGGCCCCAGTTCTGGTGCGGAATGTCATGACTAATCTCATCGAGGAAAGTTCCCCGGATTTGCATTTTCTGCATTCTGCTTATATCTTCAAATAGGTTCGTAATCTTTGATCTTGTCGAGCCAGTTGTACTTCAGAATGATGGAGGTGACCGCAAAGATGACCAGCGACACGACCAGCCCATCCCACCGGCGGATCACCAGATAAATGGGAGCTACGATCAGAGTCATCTGCCAGACGATCCCCACCAGGACGTTCACCGCATCGCGCGGCAGGTCCCCGTTGCGGGTGATGCCCGGGTAAACGGCTTTGGCCTTCCGGTAAACCGGCTCCCACCATCCCCAGGGCCTCACGTTTTTGTAAAAGCTGATGAGTGTCTCATCATCGACAGGTTGCGTCAGCAGGCACCCCAGGAAGCTTCCGGCCAGCGCCACTGCAAAAATAAGGGGAAAGAGGTAAATGTCGGGTGTTTCCGGGAAGAAGAGAAATTTCAGCGTCGACCCGGCCAGTCCGGCCACCATCCCCCAGAAATAGCCGTACCCGTTGAAGCGCCACCAGATCCATTTCAACACGTTGGCGGCCACATACCCGCCGTAGAGCGACGAGGTGATCCACAGCGTGAGGGAATTGATGGACCCCGAGAAGAAGCCGAAGAAAATCCCCACCACGACGATCCCCACGGAACTGAAATAACTGGCCCGCACCAGGGTTTTGGCGGGGGCATCGGGACGGATATAGCGTTTATAGAGGTCGTTGACGATATAGGCGGGGGCGGAGTTGACGAAGGCCGAGAAGGTCGACATGAAGGCGGCCAGCAAACCGGACAGCAGGAGTCCACGCAGGCCTGCCGGCAGCATGTGGTTGATCACCCAGGGGAGGATCTTCTCGAAGTCGATCTCCCCTCCCCCGGCTTGCAGCACGGGCGTGACGAACACCAGTCCCAGCACCCCCAGTCCGGCCACCATCAGGTACCTCGGCGGAAAGAGGATCAGCGGGGTGAGGCCGCTCATCTTGGCGGCATCACGGGGCGTGGCACACGAGAAGACCCGCTGCATGTCGTAACCGGGCACCGGTCCGGCCAGACTGGAGAAGATGCCCTTGAAGAACATCATCATCACCAGGGCTCCGAACATGCCATAGCCGTCGGAGGCAATCCGGGTGTTCACCTCGTCAAAAAGGCCGGTCCAGTCAAGTCCTTTGTCCCACGTAGGCCAGAAGCCGTACCATCCCTCCGGAACGGCGGCGTCGAGCTGCTCGGGCGTCACCTTGTCCATGGCAAACCAGGCCACGGCCACACAGGCCACGGCCATCACCAGGAACTGCATCACCTCGGTGGCCACCACACTGTACATCCCCCCCTTGATCACATACAGGGTGGTCACCGACAGGAGGATGGTGGCATAGACATATTCGTTGATGAGGGTCACGCCCCCGATGGTGAAGGAGAGGTCCCAGGGGAAGATGGTGACGGCAAACTTGCCGATGCCCACGAAGAAGTAGGCGATGAAGCCAATGGCGCTGATGACGGCAAAGACCACCACGATGATATGGGAGAGCTTCCCGCCCCGGTCGTTGCCAAAGCGGGTGGTGATCCACTCGGCGCCCGTCATCACCCCCGAGCGGCGGAGCCAGATGGCCATGAATACCATGACGAAGATCTGGTTCCATACCGGCCAGAGCCAGGGGATCCACACGCTCTGCAGTCCGTAGACGAAGAGGATGGTGACCGTCCAGGCCGTCCCCGACACGTCAAACATGCCCGAACCGTTGGAGAGCCCCAGATAATACCACTTCATGCTGTTGCCGCCCAGAAAGTAGTTCTGGATGCTCTGCCCCGCCTTCTTCGATATCCAGAAGCCGATGAAGATGCTCAGCCCCAGGTATAGGGCGATAATCAGTATGTCAACCCAGTGAAAACTCATGGTTGCGGTTCCGAAGTAGCGTTAACCTGACCAGTAGACCCGTCGGCGTTTCCGGAGGTGCCAGCGGCGCTTCCGGAGGTTCCGGTGACGCTTTCCGAGGGGCCGCATTCGCCGCGGACAGCCATCTTGAATCCCTCCTCCACCTCATTCCAGAGGTTCTTGGTAATGATATGGACGATGTCAAAGACCATCAGTCCGTCGGAAGCCTGGAGGTTCATGGCGATGGTACGTGACAGGTCCTGCGGTTTGTCGTAAAACTGGTCCACCAGGATTCCGCCGATAAAGGGCCGGCCGTTCATGATGCCCCTGATATTTTTGCAGGAGCCTTCCACGCAGTACCAGGTGCCCCGGGCTCCCCGGTAGTCGGTCTCGTTCTTCACCACCGTGGTGTCCTTCAGGTAATCTTCCATGGTGACATGGGTGTAGTAGTTGCCCGTGGTGTAGAGGTCAAGCAGTTCGGCATAACCCGTGTTTTTGTACTCCGGCGTGGCCCAGTCAAAATCCTGGGACGGATCGTACGCGTTGCTGGCCCAGTTGACCCCCGCCTCGTAATAGCTGGGATACCAGGCGCCGGTGTAATCGCCAAAGGAGATCTCCGGGTTGACGGACTTCACCTCCTGACGGGCCAGGGCTATGAAATCATAAATATTCTTTGCCCGCCATTCGAGCCACTTCTTGAAATGCTTCCCGGGAACATAGTCCACCCCCAGGCTGCCCTTATCCTGCCATGCGTAGATATCCTCCGGAAACCGCTCTAGGGGTTCGCCCAGATATTTCTCAAATTCGCTCCGCGAGAGGTCCGAGAAGTCGGCCATAATACCATCGTAACGTACCCTGTCGAGGATAAGCCCGTCGAGGTCGGGATATTTGGCCACCAGCTCCTTCAGCACCTCCAGGATATGCTCCCGGAAGGTGGGCTCAATGGGATTGACCATCGCGCTGTACTTCTGTTTTTGTTCCGTGATGGGAATGATCTCCCCTGTGGGCGTGTAGACCATGCTGGCCCATTCGGGATGCCCGTCATAGATCTGTCCCCGGTCGTGAAAGTTGTGGCCCGCCACAAAAACGTTGAGGGAGGCGTGCACCTCGAGGCCCAGTTCATGGGCTTTGCGGATGAAATAGCCCAGGTAATCAAAGGTGGTGTCGCGGGTGAAGCCCTTCCACTCCGTCATCCGGGGGGCCAGGGCGCTCTCCCAGAGCACCTCGCCCGTGATGGGCCGCACGTCAACCACCGCATGGGTGAAGCCGATCGATTTGATTTTCTGGAGGTAAAAGTCGATGGAGTCGGGATGACTCAGCGTGGCGAAGTTAGCCGTGGCGTCAAACCACATCAGGGCAGGTTTGCCCGTCGTGGCTGCCGGTTGCTTCTCCTTCGGCGCGCAGCCCGTTAGTATAATCAGGGGCAGAATAAGCAGGAGAATTATCGTGGTCACCTGCTTGTTATTATTTGAATGCATACTTGTAATAAATTGACTTGTTCCTATATGTTTGCCGGCTCATGGCTTATATTGTCAATTGAAGCCCTGAGAAAAGCGGATCAATCGTAAATCTTAAATCTTAAGTCGTAAGTCTTAAGTCCTGAGTCTTAAGTCTTGAGTCTTAAGTCTTAAATCCAATGATTCATTTGCCTATGGCCTGGCTGATCCCTGCCTTCACATACGACCACTGGTTCTTGTTCTTCAAATGGATCATGTCGAACAGGAAATAGCCGTCGCAAGCGTGGATGGCCGCATCGACCGACTGGGTGATGGCGCCGTTGACGACGGCATCGGAAGCCGTGGCCCACTCGCCATTGCCCACATCGGGCCCGCCGATCACCGGGGCATCCCCCTTCACCAGATCCATGGCACGCGTACAGAACCCCTGCACCGTCCACTCGCTGGTCCCATAAATCCGCGTCGGCGCCGCATACGCCCCGATCAGGATCACATCCATCAGGTCGGCATACCCCTGATTCTTATAGGTCGGCGTGGCCCATGAATAACTCGCCGCAGTATTGTAATCGGGGCTCGCCCAGTTAACCCCGTTCTCATAATAGGTCGAATACCACCCCCCGACATAGACGCCGAAGCTGATCTTCGGGTTGACGGCCTTCACCCGGCTGCGTACTTTGGCCATGAAATCATGGATCGTCTTGGCCCTGAACTCCAGCCACTGCTTGAAATAAACCGGCAGCGTGGCTGGCAGGCTGCCCGTTTTGGTGCCGTAAGCCATCACGTCGCCAGGAAAATTGAGCACCTTGTACCCCAGAAACGCCTCGAATTTAGTCCGCGTGTAAGGTGAGAAGTCGCTGTTCAGGTTGTTGAACCGCGCCCGGTCGAGGATGATCCCGTCGAGATCCCTGTAAGCCGCCAGGTCCTCCAGCATCGCACAGAGGTACTCCTGCACCTCCTCCCGCACGGGATTGAAGAACTTCTCGTTGTTCCCCAGCTCCATGACGTTGACCGCACCCGTGGAGGTGAGCAGATGGGTCGCCCACTCTTTTTTGGCCCCCTCCCGGTGCAGGACCCCCTGGTTCCCCAGGGAAGTGCCGTTGCCCCCCGTGAAGGTGTTGACCCCGGCATGGACCTTCAGTCCCAGTGCATGCCCCTCCTCGATAAAGGCCTGCAGATAATCCCACGTGGCCGTCCGCTCATACTTGCCATAGACCCCGTTGCGCCAGGCCCCCAGCCACTGCACCTGCGCCACCACATCGGTCGTGAAAAGCACATCGCCCGTCGTGGGCCGCACATCCACCACCACATCGGTGAACCCCGCATCTTTGGCCAGCGCCAGATCACGCCGGATGTTCTCCCTGCTGTTGGCAAAATCGGGAAAATTGGCCGCCGCATCGATCCAGATAAACCGCGGCTTCAACGCCTCATCTTCCTCCTCTTCCCATTCCCACTCATACTCCTTCTCCTTTTCCTTTCCACAGGAAACCAGGACCGACCCCATCACTATGACCAGGGCGGCCACTAAAACCATCCAGCGTTCTTTTCTCATCATCTTTTCTTGTGGTGTCGGGAGCAACCCCCAACCGGGGGTTGCTCCTCACCATTCATTTACATATCTATACAGTCGAATTGATATCCTACGACATAGCCGTTGGTAAACATGTAGTAAAGATAGAGGAAATAGCCGTCGTCAGACACCCTGAAGGCGACATCGCCCGTACCGTTGGTATTGGGCACCACCGGGGCGATCCCCTTGGGCCCCCACTTGTCACGTTCGCATTCCCACACCACAGCCGGACAGGTATAGGTTTCAAGGTTGCCCGCGAAGTTGGCGTCGTTGCTCACGTCAAGCATCCAGACGGCATCGGCTGCACCCCAGTTGAAGCTGTTGACCCAGTTGTGGGCCGTGTACTTCGCGTTGTTGAAGGTCACGTAGTCCACCGCATTGGGAATGTAGTTAACGCTGATGCCGTCGAGGCTCTTGCGCACCGTGTTGGTGGTGCCGTCGACCCAGGCAAAGGTGTTGTCGGAATAGCTGGCCACGAAGTAGTCGCTGTTCACGTCGGTTGCCGAGGTGTAAACGATGTCGCAGTTGGTCGTCCACCCCTTGGCGAGTCCGGTCATGGTGACCACCTCAGGCTCCTGGGAGGCGAGTACCCCGCCGGTCACCTTCCAGCGGGCGAATTTCTGTCCGGCCGCCAGAATGGGCGCCGTGATGATGGCGTCCCCGTCAATGCTTCCGGCTACCGAGAGCTTCCGCCCGATGGCCACACCCCCGTTCCACTCGATCATCAGTTCCGGAGTGGAAGTCACCGAAGTGAGCTTGTAGACCTTAAACGATCCGGCATTGGGGGCCAGGTTACAAATCAGCACGTTGCCGGCATCGTCGGCCGTGTTATAGAAATTGGTGAGGCTCCCCTTGATGGCTCCCAGGTCGATCTCACCCACCTTTTCGCCGGTCTTGGCATTGAGGTAGATGGAGTTGGCATTCCGGGTGTTGAGGATCACGTAGTCCTTGGTGACGGCCATGCCTCCCGTGAGGTGGTCGACGGTGATGCCCACATCGGCCTTCAGCTTTTTGGCGAAGAGCATCTTGGCGCTTCCGCTGCGGATCCCGTAGGGCAGCTTCCCGGGTGTCTCCTTCACCACGGTGTAGACCGCGGTGGTCGCCCCGTCGTGGGCCGTCACCGTCAGCTTCGGCTGGGTGTTGTAGTTGAGCTCCGTGGTCCGCGGATCGGGCGATATGGTGGCATGGTACGAAAGGGTTACCTCGGCCAGCGCGGGCGCCAGCTCCTCAATGGCCACCAGCGAGATGGTCTTCGTATTCTCATTGATCACCCCCGCCAGTCCCAGCGACGGAATCGTGAACTCCTTGATCTGGCACTCGCTGCTCTTTCGGATCTCACCCCGCACCGTGTACTGTTTCTGCTGCTTGAGCTGGTCGGTGACCGTGATCGTATTGGACTGCGTGAGGTCCATGAACAACAGTGACGGGGAGACCACCACGTTGTCGTCGAGGTTCGCCTTGACGCGCATCTTCTTCAGCTGATCCTGGGTCACCGCGTTGTCGCTGCTTTCCGGGTAAAAGAAGGGAATGGGAATGACGATCTCCTGGCTGCCTTCGGTGAAGTACCCCGTGAAAGTGCCGGTGCCGTCCTCAAAGGTGGCGGTGATGCTGTTGATACCGTTGCGCGATACCGGGGGAAGCAGCTCGTCGGGCTCGTGACACCCGCCGGCCATCAACATGACGCCCAGTATCATCAGGGATAATATTTTGTTCTTCATAATCTAATCTTTATATCGTTTTTAAGAATCTTTCGTGAAACGCCTGCAGTGTCATCTCACTTCCACTCATCATACTGTTCGATGGCGCCGTTGTTCTCCATCTCGCTGTAGGGCACCGGGAGGACATAGGTCTTCTCGAGGAATTTGCGGTCCTGGAGGTCGCAGTCGACATATTCGTAGAGCCAGCCGGCCTCGTTCTTTGAGATTTTCATCCCATGGACGCGGTAGCCGTTGTATTCGGTGTGGGCGAGGCGCCAGCGGCGCATGTCCCAGTAGAGGTGGCCTTCATAGGCGAGTTCGATCTTGCGCTCCTGCCTGATGGCTTTAAAGAGGGCATCTCCGGAAAGGCCACTGAGGGGTGGCAGGGCTACGCCTGTGCGCCCGCGCACCGTGTTGAGGTCACTCAGGGCTGCACTGCTGTTGCCCAGCCGGAAGCTCGCCTCGGCACGGTTCAGGTAGACTTCCGCCAGGCGGAGCTCCACCCAGGTTTGGGTGCTCCGGTAGGTGATCAGGTCGGTATGGGCCTCATCCATGAACTTCCGGAGGTAATAGCCGGTGGTCGTACGCCCCTTGGCGTAGGTGTCGTCACGGTAACCCATGTATCTCCCGGCGGTGCCGTTGACACTGTTCTCCATGGTGCGCCCCTTCCAGGTCGACCCGTTGTAAATGACGGTGGCCGCAAAACGGGGATCCAGATTCTCATAAGGCGGGCGCACTGTCGTTCCCCCTGCCACATGCCAGGCACTCCAGTCCACCTTCGTGCCGTCCTTGCTCTCATAGGCCTCCACCATCTCCTGGGTCGGACAGCCACTGCCCCCCTGGTTCTCGATCTCGCCAAAGGTGGCGTAATCCTTGTCAAAGGTGTGGTTCGGACCGGTGATCAGGTAGTTGTATTCAAGGATCGACTCGGCATTGCCGCCCTTCCAGGCATCCTTGTACTGGGGCATGAGCTGGTAGACACCCAGGGCGATGACCTCATCGGCGGCTGCCTTGGCGGCTTCCCACCTTCCGGCGTAGAGCATCGCCCGCGATTTGAAGGCCAGGGCAGCCCCTTTGGTTACCCGCCCCCGGTCACCATTGCCCCACGCCGGCGGCAATACCGACGCCGCATAGTCGAGGTCTTCGGCAATCAGGTTCCAGGTCTCCTCGGCCGAAGAACGGTTCTTGTCCTTCTGGAGGTCCATGTTGGTATAGAGGATCACCCCTCCGTGCCGTTTGGCCAGCTGGAAGTAAAGGAACGCCCTGAAAAAGCGGGCCTGTCCCTCGAAAATTTTGTTCTCCTCTTGGCTCACCGTGGAATATTTCTCCAGTCCCACGAGAAACTCGTTGACCCTGCGGATACGCTCATAGGTGGCTCCCCACGTGTTGAGCAGGTTTCCGGAAGGGTTCATCATTTCCG
>Ga0255340_1005557_pt1 | contig 11437 bp, 11 predicted proteins | sample wastewater_treat_7_FD_192417 | JGI IMG/M metagenome (GOLD analysis project Ga0255340, IMG submission 192417) | Wastewater microbial communities from Lulu Island WWTP, Vancouver, Canada - plant10 | ecosystem: Engineered > WWTP > Wastewater > Unclassified | place: Canada: Vancouver, British... | reverse complement strand
GTCAAATCTGTCTCGTTCAAATTATAGTTAATGCCATCTATCCTTACCTGTAGGGCACATAACTGTCCCGCACTTAATGCAAGAGCTGTAAAAAATGTAAAAAATTTTGTTTTCATAAAACTTCAATGTAAGTTATTTATATTACTGTGCAAATTTACACAATACTACTATTTAATAACAATTATAAACGTGACTATTAATAACAGTTGTGTGGTTGTTTTTCACGGTTGAAGCGTTTCATCACTATCTTTCCAATCTTGCAGCACCTTAAGCAGGCTTCAAACTGTGCGGTATCTTTCAAACCGTCTATTTTAATATTTACCGAGAACGTGGAAACATCCGTTTTAATGGAAGTATCTCCCCTGTATTCACCAATGAAGTCATATTCCAAAACTTCTGAAATAGTAACCAACAGTTTGGTATCAATGGAAGAACGTTTGAAAATGCTGTAAATATTGGTACGGTCGCAATGAAGTCGCCGCGCAAATTCTGCAACCGAAAGACCGCTGGATGCGAATTTCGCTTTTATCAATTCGCCAATATGTATGTCGTTTTCCATAGCGTTAATAAATGGTCGGCAGGCAATTGTTTCATTAAGCGGACACTACGCTATTGTAATAGAAAACGGACAAAAAAAGGGAGCGAACTGTCCGTAACCGCTTAAATACTGTTGAGGCATCGCCAAACGCCCGCTATACAATTAAGCCCGAATAATTCACGCCCTCAGGCGTGAACATTCGCAACTTATTCTCGTATAGCTTAAAAATTGGCGATTTTCAACAGTTGAGAATAAGAGCAAAAGCTCTACGTTCCATTTTTATTATTTATGCTTACAAATTTATAACTTTTTATTTATAGAACAAATTTTTAATCACTAATAAATGTATCTTTTGCCTATCCACTATTCAACGCACTTCTGCGTCAAATCTGTCTCGTTCAAAACATAAATACCTCGCCGTACTTCAAGCAAACGCTGCAAGAATAATGAAAATTTTTATAAAAAAAGTTGTTTGGTAGTTCTATAATAGTTATCTTTGCGGACAGATTTAAAGTTCAACTTCAAATTTGTCCAACTTATGAGTAACTTATTTATAAACAGAGAGTTAAAAGACGAAATAATCAGTCAATCGCACTATTTTCCGGTAATAACCACCTTAAAATACACTTTCTAATCGGCAAAAATAAATAAATAAATAAATTGAAAAAGCCGCCTTGTTTTCTGAACAAGGCGGCTTTTTCGGTAGTAATTGCACAAGCAATTTATTCTTTGTCTTGCTGTGAGGCTTCGTATTCTTTCAACAGTTTTTCTTGAACATCCATCGGGCAGAGTTCGTACGAAGCAAACTTCATTGTGAACGAAGCGCGTCCGCCCGAGAGCGAACTTAAAGTAGTGGAATAGCTCGAAAGCTCTTTCAGCGGCATTTTTGCCAACAGTTTTTCAAAGCCTTTTTCGCTATTCATACCCATAATTACAGCACGGCGTCCTTGCAAATCGCTCATCACATCGCCCATACGGTCGGACGGAACAAGCACTTCAACATCGTAAATCGGTTCCAGCAATTTCGGTCCGGCAGCCTTAAACGCTTCAGCAAAAGCATTACGTCCCGCCAAGCGGAATGAAATTTCATTGGAATCAACGGGGTGCATTTTACCGTCGTACACAATAACGCGCACGTCGCGAGCATACGAACCGGTCAACGGACCTTGTTCCATTCTGTCCATCAAACCTTTAAGAATAGCCGGAAGGAAACGGGTATCGATGGCACCGCCGACAATACTGTTTACAAACACTAATTTTCCGCCCCATTCCAAAGGTATTTCTTGCGTGTCGCGAACACTGATTTTAAATTCCTGACCATTAAATCGGTACACTTCTTGTGTAGGAACGCCTTCAACGTAAGGCTCTACAATCAGATGCACTTCACCAAACTGTCCTGCACCACCCGACTGTTTTTTATGACGGTAATCGGCACGTGCGCTCTTGGTAATGGTTTCGCGATAAGGAATTTTCGGCTCTAAAAATTCTATCGGTAACTTGTCGTTGTTTTCGATGCGCCATTTCAGCGTACGCAAGTGGAATTCGCCCTGTCCGTGAACAATTGTCTGTTTCAGTTCTTTCGACTGTTCCACAATCCACGTTGGGTCTTCTTCGTGCATACGGGTCAAAATTTCGTTCAGTTTTTCTTCTTCACCGTTAGATACCGGCTTAATGGCGCGACGGTATTTTGGTTCGGGATATTTAATGGCGGGATACTCGTGGGTGCAGCCTTTCGCATTCAGGGTATTTCCCGTGCGCGTATCTTTCAGTTTCACAGTTGCGCCTATATCACCGGCTACCATTTTTTCAACTTTGGTTCTGTTTTGACCTGCCACACAGAAAAGTTGGCTGATGCGCTCTTTGCCGTCGTGACGAGAAATGTTGGTCAAGTCATCGCCTTCATTTACAGTTCCTGACATCACTTTGAAGTACGACACTTCGCCAATGTGCGGCTCAATGCTTGTTTTGAACACAAACATACTTGTAGCGGCATTGGCATCGGGAGCCACCTCTTTGCCGTCCTTGTTCTTGGGATTTGGCATTTGGTTAGGCGATGATGCTACGCTTCCTAAAAATTCCATAAAGCGGCGCACACCCATTGAACGAGTTGCAGAAGCACAAAGTACGGGAAAAACACCGCGTTGCGCCAAACCTTTTTGCAGACCTTCGCACATCTCATCTTCCGAAAGCGTTCCTTCAGAGAAGAATTTGTCCATCAATACTTCATCGTTTTCGGCAGCAGCTTCCAACAGTACGTTATAAAGCTCTTCGGCTTTTCCTTTTTCATTTTCGGGAATAGGAAGTATTTGAGGCTCACCGCCTTCGGGCTTCCATTGGTACATTTTTTGTTTCAACACATCAATAACGGCATTGAAATTAGGACCTGCATTCACGGGATATTGAACCACCACAACTTTGTTGCCAAAATCGGATTTTAGCTGTTCCAAAGTTTTGTCAAAATCGGATTTTTCAGTATCCAATTGGTTAACTAAGAAAATAACCGGTTTGTTTGCGTTTTCTGCATAACGAAAATGGTTGTTCGTGCCCACTTCTACGCCGTATTGCGCATTAAGCAATATCACCACTTGGTCGGTAACTTCCATGGAAGTGATTGCACCGCCAACAAAGTCGTCCGAACCAGGGCAATCAATAACGTTCAACTTTTTACCCGACCATTCTGCAAAAACCACCGTAGGAAAAACAGAATAACCATACTCTTGTTCTACAGGAAAATAATCGGCAACAGTGTTCTTTCCTTCAACAGTTCCCCGACGTTTTATAGCTCCACTCTCGAAAAGCATTGCCTCTACGAGAGTGGTTTTCCCCGAGCCGGAATTTCCCAATAAAGAGATATTCCTAATTTCATTTGTTTGATATACCTTCATAACGTGTTAGATATAAATAAGTTAATAAAATAAGTTTCCTCTAAAAAACGAACATTAAATATAGAGATAATTTTTCATATCTCCTAATCAAATTTATATGTTATACAACACAAAAAACGCTCTTTTTTTATTGCCTGTTTTTTAGTCGCAAAAAAGCCATTTGCCCTAACGACAGCACCAAATACCAAACAATGATGAGCGACACGGCATGTTGTTTAAAAATGCACAGCAACACAATACAGCCCAAGAGAAAAATATAGCGAATTTCGTTGCCGTGCCACTTGAGCGATTTGGCTTTGAGCGAAAACATGGGAATTGGCGACACCAAAAGATAGGAAGAAACCGCCACCAACAACAGCACCACATAATAATAGTCGCGCAAAAAGGCATACTCCCAAACGCACAACTGCTGAAGACTGAAAGCTAAACCTGCCCACAGAAACGCATTGGGCGGCGTTGCCAAACCGATGAACGACTCTTTTTGACGCTCGTCAATATTAAATTTTGCCAACCGCAAAGCCGAAAAAACAGTTATCAAAAATCCTACATATTCGATGTATGGAAACAACGATGCCACAGGGCGCAATAGTGTGAATGCGATGGTGCCCGGCACCAATCCGAAACTTATCAAATCCGCCAACGAATCAAGCTCTTTGCCAATATCGGAATAGGCGTTCAATGCGCGCGCCGTAAAACCGTCCAGAAAATCGAAAACAGCAGAAAGAACAACACACAACAGCGCATAGTCGTAATTTTCTTCATAAGCCGCTATCACTCCTATAATTCCGGAACAGAGATTGAGACAGGTAATAAAATTGGGAAGATATTTTTTCATCACACTCTATTTTTCAGAACAATTTTACAAAGTTACTGTTTTGGTTTGGTTTTTATTGCGTTTTTTACTGAAAAGCAACATTTTTTTGAGAATAAAATTAATTCCCGCAACCAAAATGACCGTTATTACTCATTTTACTGACCGTCGACACAACTCTATTAACGTTTTTTCCTCCCAAACGTATGTTTTACGCTTGTAAAACATAAAAATCAGCAACGTCATCGCCACGCCAATAGCTGACCCTGCCAGCACGTCTTCGGCAAAATGCTGCGACAAATAGACACGCGAATAAGCTGTAAGCACCGCTAACACAAAGAAAATAGGCGACAACCACGTTTTTTTATTGAAAATGAGCGTCAAACAAAGCATCAGCGAAAAAACCGCCGCCGTATGCCCCGACGGAAAACTGTTCATTTGATACAGCGTCGTAACACCATCAACTTTATGCAATACCACATCGGGAAAATTAGTGCTGAACAACAAACTCGGACGCGGTGCCGCCACCAGCGACTTTATCGGATAGACTACTAAAGACGTAGCCAATTGCGCCACCAGCACCACCACAGCATCGCCCACTCTATAAAACAGCAACAATACTGCCACAAAAAACGGTACCGATGCGCCCAACTCGGTAATGTATTTGAAAAAAATGTCCTGAGCCGTGCCGTTCCATAAAGTCGTCAGCGATAGATGCAAATCAGCCTGTTCGGTGCACAAAACAATTATCAACAAACTTATGAAAAACAACACATACAGTGCCAAAAAACAATAACAAGCTTTCGATTTCATAATATTCTCTCTTTTTAAGGTTTATCCTGCATATCGGAATTCGGCTCAAAAATGCTTAAATTACTGTTGTAAACAGGCGATTGCACACCCAAAAAATCCAACACGCTATGAAATACGTGGTGTTGCGTCAATTCCTTATTTGGCTTTAACCGTCGCGAATTATCTGACAACCAAACAATAAAAGGAATTTCGTACTGTTCTTTCGGGGCTATGCTAATCGGAGCACCATGCATGTAAAGATTCTTTTCACCCAACGATTCACCATGGTCAGAAACGAACAACAACATACTGTTATAGTCGTTCATCTGCTTCAATATGTCAATAATTTGATGCAAAATATAATCGGTATACACAATTGTATTGTCATAAGCATTCATTAACTCATCGCGAGTGCAGTTTGCTAGTTCAACACTATTGCATACCGGTGTAAACACTTCAAAACGAGGCGGATACTTTTTACTATATTGTGGACCATGACTGGTACTAGTGTGCAACACTACCAACACTTTATTATTTCCATTCGCCGTTATCTGTTTCTCCAAATCGGTCAATAACACTTCATCGTACTCACAATCATCACCTTGACAAATCTGCATCAAATCCTGCCGAACTTGGTAATGTTTAATGTGCAACGGTGGTTCGCCCCAATTAGTAGTTCGCCAAATCACCTCTATGCCGTTACGGTACAAATAATTGGGCAAAATTTCATATAATTCGCCGGTATCTTCATGTTCTAAAATACACTTCAAACTACCAGTGGTATAAGTGGTACACGACGTTGCGTCAAAAACATACACACTATCTCCTTCCAATAAAGGATTTGTGGGTTTTTCATAACCATAAAGCGAGAAATTATGACGACGTGCCGATTCTCCGATGACCAACACAACAACATCTTTTTCATCATTGCCAATAATGGCATCGGGCAACAAAATTTCCACTTTGTTTTTTTGGTGTTTTTGCATTTGGTAGCGCACCGTATTCACGGTGTACGACCACGGCATAACTAATCCACCAAGCTCTTTCGCATACTTGTCAATCCAAAGCCAATTGCCCGCATTAGCAAACACCACGACCAAAATAAGACCTACGGTTAGCGATGCAGTAGTAACAAACCGTTTCCAAGTGCCATAGTTGAGTTTAGCTCTAAAAATGTAAAAACACGGAAGTAGCCCGAACAACACAACATACAACACCATTTTAAAGGAAAAAAAACTCATTGCCTCATCGTAGTCAGTGTTGAAAACATTGCCTATCATGCTCCCGTCCAAAATAACGTTATAAGTGACAATGAAATAAATGGCTAACGAGCTAATAATGAACGATAACGCAATAATCATTTTCCCAACAAATCGCAACAAAAAGCAAATTAAGTAAAAAGCAAAAAAATTTGCCACTAATACCACCACTATCAAACTGATAAAAATGACGATTCCGTTCAAACTGCTTAAATTGACATTGTTAAGCACAAAATTGAAGAACGGAAAATAGAAAAATAACAAATTGATAACACTCATCAACGCTGCAAAATATGCCACCGGCATCCCGTTAATGAGCTTCGAAAAAAAGTTTTTGATTTTTGGATATTTTAGCATGGATATAATTTATTAGCAATCAAAATATTACAAACAAAGTTTATTTAAAATAACTTGCAAAAATACTATTTTTATCCCAAATAATGAAATTAGCCTTTAAAACCTTTAAAGAACAACGCAAAAAAGGTTGCCCGAAATCGAGCAACCTTTGATTGATTGTAGATAAGTAAAACGGGATTTATTCCATTTTGCTCATTTCTTCTTCAAACACTTTTTTAAATTTTTCGTACTCGTAATCAATACGAAGTTTGTCGTTGTCTTTAACAGCATTGGCTATTTTGTTGGCAAGTTCAGCCCCGCCCAACTCAACAACAACATACGAACGGAATTGACCTCCGGGTGTTTTCATCATTTTGTCGCAGATGATAACAGAACCTTGCAATTCTTGATTAACAACCAATCGTGCCAAATCTTGGAATTTACTTTTGGCTTCTTCGTTTTCTCCCATTTGGTACGACGAAGCATAGTTGTCAGCCACACGTTTTAGGGTTGCACTGATGCTGGTTGCCAATTCGGCTCGAGCATTTATCAACGCCTTGCTTTTGGCAATCTGCATATCGTTTGAGTAACCCATACCATGAGCGCGGAACACTTTACTGGTACTTTGATATTCAGCTCCGGTACAAGGAATAGTAACTTCCTTATCACCTTGATAAGCGGTTTTTTTCGAAGCGCAACCAACTGCTACTAAAGCAATAACTACTGCAAATAATACTTTTTTCATAATTAATAATTTTTTAAATGAATATAATCTGTTTAATGTTACAAAGATATACGATATTTTTAAAACAAAAAATGTTTTTAAAATAAATTTTTATCCATTTATCAAAAGGCAAATACCGTGCCAAAACAATTGAAAAAATTATTCGATGCGAAATTTTTGTTTTTACACTGTTATTTTGTTTTTCATTTTTACCGCTTTTAATTTTGTTAAAAAAAACATTAAACAAGCGAATAATTTTCACTTTTTCTGCCTAATGAAACAAATAATTAAAATATTTTTGAAAAAATTAGAACAATTGGAAATTTAATTTTATCTTTGTCCATAATTCTAATATGTTGCTAACCACATAAAAACAAAAAACATCCCTATTGTTAACAATTAATCTTATAGCTATGAAAAAAATCTTTTTATTTGCGGGCATTTGTGGCTTACTATTGGCTTGTGAGAAACCGCAACCACAACCGGAACCACAACAGCAGGATTTTGTCGGTTCGTACGATGTAACTACTACCGGAAAAGTATACCTGATAGATGAAGGAGGAAACAATCCGCTGACACCTGACTCCCTCCCTATTCCGGAATATGCACAAAGCATAACCATTGCGCAATTCAATAAAGACAGTCTTATTATCAGCTACGAAGACAGTATTCAAGAGCCGTTTAAGGCAAAAATTAATAGTGCAACTACTTTCAGCTACGAAGCACCATTCAACATGGATCTTGATGTTTTTGTTCTTTCGGCAGATTTGATAGGCACCCGTAACGGGGAAGGTATACAAATAAATAAGGACAGCATTGTCATGAATGATAGCATCACCAATGGTACATTTGAAATAATATATCGCATTACCGGTGATACTTTGAGAGGCACTTTTAACGGCACACTACAACACAGAGCCAAAAGGAAATAATAAACAAAAAGGCGTCGAAATTCGACGCCTTTTTTCATAACGCTCTCGAAGCGTTTATTCTTCGGTGGGATTTATTTCCAACAGTTCCACCTCAAAAATGAGCGTTGAATAAGGTGGAATTATTTTACCCGCACCACGTTCGCCATACGCTAAATCGTAAGGAATAAAAAACTTAAACTTGGAGCCTACAGGCATCAATTGAAGCCCCTCCGTCCAGCCGCTTATCACTTGATTCAGAGAGAATGTAACCGGCTCTCCGCGATTGACCGAGCTATCGAAAACCGTACCGTCAATGGTTGTACCATGGTAGTGTACTTTTACTTTATCAGAAGCTTGCGGTTTAGCACCTTCGCCCATTTTCAGCACTTTGTACTGCAATCCCGATGGCGTTTCTATCACTGACGAATCCTTTTTATTGTCTTCCAAAAATTTGGTCGCCAATGCTTTTGCGTCTGCTACTTTCTTTTTTTGATACTCTTCCGCAATTATGTTTATCTGCGCAAAAGCTAATTTCATCTCCTCTTCCGACAGTTTAACAGCATTGTGAAAAGCATCGACCAATCCGTTTGTAAACATAGCGGTATCAATAAAAATACCGGATTTTGCAAAGTTGTCGTACACGGTTGCACCCAAATTCGCACCCAATGCATAGCTTTGCTTTTGAGCGGTCGTCATGGTTACTGTATCCGCAACCTGTTCTTTTACTTTTTTCTTCTTTTTGGCTTCTATTGCCGGTATACACAACAGCACAGCCACTCCCAATAGAATGATTTTTTTCATTTATACAAGTTTTTTAATTAAGTTTTCTTTTTCACCTTCCAACAAATCAATTGGCGGAATTTCTATCAATGTGTAAGCTCCGGGGCGTTGTTTCATCGAAGCACGCGCACAAGCTACCAATATTTGTGCTGTCAGTGCAGGATTATTTATCCTCATATCGAACTCAAATTGTTGGTTCTCAGTTTTTCCCGAAACACCTTTACGTACAAGTTTTACACCGTGTTTCATATTTTTGAGCACTTCCACCGACTCCACTTGCTCGACGTGCGTTTCGTCATTAATAAAATAATTGTCGTTTTTAATAGCGGCAGCTACTTCATCAAATTTATAACCATCCTCAAGCTCAATGTAAACCTCGCGGCGGTGTATGCCTTCGCCCAAGGGAATGGTCATCGACAAAGCGTCTTTCACGCCTTCAATGGTTTTTGCGGCTACCGTATGCCCCATGCTCATACCGGGACCAAAATTGGTGTAAGTAACGCCTTTCGGTGCCATTGCCTGCATCAAAGTTCTGATTACGGAATCGCTTCCCGGGTCCCAACCGGCAGAAACAATAGCAACCGCTTGATGTTTTTTAGCTTCAACATCCAGTTCCTGCCTTAAATCCCAAATTTTCGTGTGAATATCAAAACTATCTATCGTATTGATTCCCAAAGCCAGAATAGCTTTTGCCGATATTGAAACCATGCGTGTGGGCAAGCATAAAATGGCTACATCCACTTTTTCCAACTCTTTGATGTCGGTTACTACTTTCACAGCTTGCAATTCAGTCGGCAAATTAGCGATACTGCGCCTCACCAATCCCGCCAACTCAAAATCGGGCGTACAAAGTACTGTTTCCAATACCTGTTTTCCAATATTGCCATAACCAACAATAGCAACTCTTATTTTATTTCCCATTTTAACGTAAGTTCAATATAAGTTTTAAAACACTATATTAATTAGGCTTCAAAATTACTATTTTTTTTTCACACTATTACAAAAATAAGGAGCGAATGATTATTCGCCCCTTATTTTCATTTACAAATTTACTTACCCCCCAACCCCCTGAAGGGGGCTAAACAATCTTCCCCCTTTAAGGGAATGAGGGGTAACAATTCAACGATTCACCGATTAAACAATTAAACAGTTCTACATTTTCACCACCTTTGCCATTCTATCTCCTACACGGACAACATACGTGCCTGCAGTGAGGCTGCTGATATTTAATGTAATTTTGGTGGCGGTAGCAGTAGCGGTCATTACCGTACGACCTAAAAGGTCTGTGATGGTAATAGTCGAACCGAAAGCCTCTGTCTCTACCGTGATATTATTACTTGCAGGATTTGGATAGATGCTGACCGTACTTTTTACTGCTTCTATACCTGTTTCACATACGTATGTACCCGTAGTATTGGTTATTTCGTAATAGTTAGGATAAGTACCACTATATATTTTCCAATTTTTACTATTTGCATTGACTCCATTTGTAGCAAGGACAAAAGCTTCTAAGTTAGCTTGATTTTTTTCGCTTACATAGATTTTTGCATCATCTGCTAACTGCCTTTGCGGTAATTGGCAATAGTGCAGGTCTAAACCTAAAGTAGTATTTGTACAAGAGTTATTATAGCAAGACAATTCTACCAATTTCGTTAAACCCTGTACATCTAAGCTTATAAGCTGGTTATTAAAGCACCACAATATTCGCAATTGCGTTAAACCCTGTAGATTTAAACTTGTAAGCTCGTTTCCATAGCAATACAATGTATTCAATTGCGTTAAACCTTGCACATTTAAACTTGTAAGCCGGTTATTATAGCAATACAATAATTGCAAATTTGTATTTCCGCTTGCATCAAGGGCTGAAATAGGATTTTTGTTTACAGTACTTGCTCCGCTACAATCAAATCCTATAAGATTTCCATATACTTTTAGGCTTGTGCCTGTGGGTGTGTAGTTTGTAAAATCTGTCCAGCTTGTGCCTACCGTTACTGGCGTGTAGGTGTTTGGTGCCGTTTCTATCCATACAGGCGTGTTAGCTGCCGCTGCTCTCATATCTATACGTACGGTAGCACCCGCTGTGGTTGTGGTAAGCTTTATCACTGGTGTACCGGCGGGAGGGGCGTCTTGTGCGTTTATTACCCCACACAGCATACATCCAATTAAAAACAGATAAAATTTTTTCATGGCTTAATAAGATTTAAATTATTACTAAAATAAAAAATTAAAATTCTAAATTCAATAAAAACAATTACCCCTGAAAGGGAAATTTATTTACAGATTGACAGATTTACTAATTTACTTACCCTCAATCTCATAAAAAGGAAAATGATTAAACAATAAACATTTTGACTGTAAAGGTAATTATCTTTTTTTATAAATTTCACAAATACCCCCCCCC
>Ga0255340_1005539_pt1 | contig 11473 bp, 12 predicted proteins | sample wastewater_treat_7_FD_192417 | JGI IMG/M metagenome (GOLD analysis project Ga0255340, IMG submission 192417) | Wastewater microbial communities from Lulu Island WWTP, Vancouver, Canada - plant10 | ecosystem: Engineered > WWTP > Wastewater > Unclassified | place: Canada: Vancouver, British... | reverse complement strand
GTGAAACAAAGCTCTAAGGGGCTCTATAGGCGCACCCTGGAGCGTTATATCTCCTGGGTTGAGGAGAAGGGCTACCTCCTGTCGGATATAACCAGGGGCCAGATACTGGAGTATAAGGAGGATCTGGGGAATTTGGAGGAGCTGGCGTTGCTGGTGGCCGGACTGGATTTGGAAGTGGAGGGAGTAAAGAAGTTTTAGTCTCTTAGGCAGCGGACAGATAAACCCTGAGTTCTTGAATAACCAGCTCTTGCCACTTTACTGTTGTCATGCTGCATTTCTCTAAACAAACCAGCATCCTTACCATGAGCTGACGAACTCCACCAATCCCCAATTGTCCCCCTGAATAAGAACGAACCATCACCACCACCATTACGTAAGCCACCAGGAAGGGCTGAAAACCCAAAATTATTTGTACCAAAATGCACAGCATCATACATCCATTGAGTTATTGACTTTAGTTTCTTTCCACAATCAATACCACGCCAAGAATATGCAGCAGGGTCATTAATAGAATTATCAACAAAGTTTTCTAATATGTACCACTCTAAATCGCTGGGGAGATGCCAACCTGGAGGACAGGCAGTAAGTGCAGCACTCCAATTGTATAGCACGCCGTAGGTTGTGTAGTTTGCAATGGCTTTTGCTCCTGTTACATCTGTACCGTTGTATCCGTAAACATAGTAACAGGGGTCTGTAGTAGATTCTGTTGCCGGACCTACGACACTAGGCAGATACGCTAGATTCTCTGTCATCCATACTTGGGTGCCAATTGTTAAATAGTTATATTCACGACCATCCCTATCATCAGTAAATACCCCTTGTTCAAACTCGCTTTCTTGCTGTGTAGTAAAATTTATTTGTTCTCCATATGCAATACCTTCTGAGTTTATGGCATAAGCCCTGACATAATATTTTGTATTGGAAAACAAGTTAATAAGGTTCATTCTAAATTCTCCTAAACCAGCCGCTTCTTCTATCTTTGAGTCTGCCACAGTAGGATTTTCATTAACACTCCAACATATACCTCTTGAAGTAACTGTTGAACCACCATTTGACAAGACATCACCCAAACAAGTAGCTGATGTTATTGATATGTTGATAACGTCTTTTGTATTAACAATTGGTTTTGTGCTACCTAAGACACAACGAACACTTACGGCTTTGTTCTTTTCTGTTTTATCACGATACGCTTCCTTTTTTGTATAGAACAATGCACGATACCAACTCTGAAGATTTGAGTACTCAGTTGAAGACCAAAAATAAGAGGCGTAGCCAATCGCATGAATGCCATCAAAGCCATCCTTAGCACCACCTGGTAAAGCCCTAAAATTACTTTCATCTGTTGCCCCTTCATTTGGGCTAATCCAATGTGTTATTCCTGTTGATTTCAATTTTCCACCTGCCACATCTTCACCCCCAAGATAATCAACTAACTCATTCCATTCGTAATCGCTTGGTAGATGCCATCCAATAGGGCAAGCTACTAGTGCAGCAGGCCAGTTATAAAGTGCTCCATAAATTTGGTAGTTTGTGGTTATAATAGCTTCATTTATGTCATAACCATAGTAATCATTTACGTAATAAAGTGCAGAACTTGAACCAATATTTGACGGATACACTACAGGCAGATATGCCAGGTTTTCTGCCAACCAGGTCTGTTCTCCTATGGTCACAGTTTTGTATACTTTGCCATCACGGCTATCGGAAAATGTGCCATAAGTTGTAAATACCCTCTGTTCGCCATAAGCAGTTCCCTGCGAGTTTGTCGCATAAGCCCTTACATAGTATATAGTATTGGGTGTGAGTCCGGTCAGATTGCTTGTGAAAGTTCCTGTTCCGGCTTTCGTTCCTATACTATCTTCTGTTTTTGAGTCTTCAATGGTAGGATTTGACGCAGTACTCCAGCACACACCTCTTATTGTGACAGTTGCTCCGCCATCGGCTGTAACATTATTTTCTGAACAGGTGGCTGTTGTGGCCGTAATGCCAGTTATCTGGCCTGTTGTTACTGTTGGCTTTGATGTTGGTGGATCAGGATTTTCCTGTGGGCCACAGGAATTCAACATAAATCCCATAGTTAGTAGTAAGAAAATCTTTTTCATTATTGATGGTTTTATAGTATTCATATTATTTATTTTGTATTAAATCCAAATAACCGAGTATTTTTTTAATTTATTTCAATTATTAAATGGGGAAACCCTCTCAGGGGCCTTCTGCCCCTGCCGCATGGCAAACCCCGAGAGGTTATTAGTGTGTTTTAGATTCGGCTAAGCTGCTTTTTTACGTTCATATTCTGCTCTGTATTCCTGTGGTGACATATATTTGAGTCTGTGTATCATCCACTCTCTGTTATAATTTTCTATGAAGGTCTCAATAATGCGTTGTGCCTGTTCCAATGAGGAGAACTGTTCGATGCTGAATACTTCCTCCTCGATAGTTCTGTTGAAGCGTTCAATGCACCCGTTGCATTCCGGACTTTTCACATAAGCTTTCGACATGTCAAGCCCCAGGTAGACCATCTCCTGTACCAGACCCCTATTACTTGGACAAAAAAGTCAAAATGGTTGAGCTATTCTCGTATCATAAATTGGGGTTGATGAACAAATATACTCATTTGTTTGGTGATTCGTAAGATACTGACTAATTATTTCCTTGTTCATATTATAAATCGTATCAAAGGGCAACAAGCCTCCAAAGTAACCGTTCCATTTTTTTACAGGGACCGTTCCCAAGGAAGCGTGCCTCCTACGATTATTATACCAGTCCCGGTGTGCCTGAAGCGTAAGTTTGGCTTCATAAAAGCCTTGAAATTCAAATCGATCAATAACCTCTCTTTGTACAATACTATGGAATGCTTCAATATAGGCGTTTTCTTCTGGGGTAGCTATATGGGTAAATTCCTGATTTGCTTCGGCAGTCCGTAAAAACTGTTTGACATCATTGGCGATGAACTGCGATCCGTTATCATTTCTGACCGTGACGCCCTTTATACCAAAGGCACTATTGATCCTTCTGAAAATATTTATCACATCCATCTTTCGTATACTCTTTTGGAAGATCTGCTCGATGGCTATTCGAGTAAAAACATCAAGAACGGTAAGCAAAAAATAATTTCTGGATTCTCCGGCAACCCAAACATATTTTATGTCCAGACAAAGGTACTCCATGGGGCGGGTGGCTTCGATTTTTCGATGCTTGACAAACTGTCGCTTTCCACTGGTGCTAATCACCTTGCCCAGCAACAGATTCTGTTCCTTCATCAATCGATAAACCTTTTTGTGATTGATGATATAGCCCATATCTCTCAGTTCATCCGTGACATTATGATACCCATAACAACAAAATTCCTGAGAAAGAATGCCCTTGATTTCTTCAATAACCAGCGTGTCATCTACCCGGGTCCCATCTTGTCTGAATGTGCAAACACTTGGTTTTGCTCCCCGTTTGCCATCAGAAGACTTGTAATAAAAACTACTTTTTGAAAGATCAACCCAGGAAAGAAGGTTTTCCAATGTGGTTATAGATTCATGGCTATGCACGATCATCTTCTTGTCTTGATTTGAAATGAAGTTTTTTTTAGCAGCTCAGATTTTACCTCCAACTCCAGTGCTTGTCTGGCAATGATCTTTTTTAACCGTTCATTTTCTTCTTCCAGATCCCGCACAGCAGGATCTACTTTCCTATAGGCCGGTGTTAAACCGTTTATGCCCTGACTAAGATACTTCTTCTTCCATCTTATCATTACTGAGCTTGATAGATTGTATTTACGGCATGTTTGGGCCTGGCCTTCCCGTTGCGCTTCCTGTAATATCGATAATCGATCCTCAGGTGTAAATGTTCTTCGTTCTTTTGTCATGATTGCTAAATTAACTATTACTAAACTGTTTTTATAATTTAGTCCAGTTATTTAGGGGGCTAGTACAGGAACCTGAATGTTGCAGTAGAGAATATTGAGAAGATAGTGAAAGGTCTTGACCTCGATATGTATACCGAGGTGGTGAACTGGAAGGAGATGGCAGACCTTCAATTATCTTTCTTTAAGGCTTCGATTTCACCGCAGGATTTTCCTCAGGATCACGCCATTTTTGCTGGCTTGTATAACTATGCGACCAAGCATCACATTAAATATGTGCTGACAGGTTCAAATAGTGCCACGGAATTCATCCGTCCACCATTGGAATGGCTATACATGAATGACCTTCGGATGGCTCTGGATATTCATAAGAAGTTTGGCAAAGTTGGGCTGAAAACGTTTCCTCTTTGCAGTATTTGGAAATACCGTATCTGGTATCGCTATTTCTTAGGGATGAAACGTAGGTTCCCGTTAGACTATGTGGTGTATGATAAGGCTGAAGCGGAAGAACTGCTGCACGAAAAGTATGGTTGGACCAAGTATGCTAACAAGCATTACGAGAACGTATTTACCCGTTTCTTTGAAGGATACTATCTACCTCATAAGTTTGGATATGATACCCGTAAGAATGTGCTAAGCAATGAAATATTGGTTGGTACAATGACCCGTGATGAGGCCTTGAAGATTCTGGAGCAGCCACCATACGATCCAGAGCAGGCTGAGCTTGACAAAGCGTATGTGGCCAAGAAACTAGGCATTACAACGGAAGAGTTTGATGAGATTATCAATCAGCCTAACAAGACTCCCGCTGATTATAAGAACTCAATGTGGTTGCTTAAGGTGTCAGTGGCTGTATGCAGATTGTTGGGTATTGAAAACAGAAATATGAGGTAAGATGGTAGCGATAGTAGATTACGGATTAGGCAATCTGGGTTCGATTGCCAATATGCTGAAGGTGATAGGCGAAAAGTCTGTCATCACAGCTGATAAAGATAAAATAGCGCAAGCAGATAGAATTATACTTCCCGGAGTAGGAGCTTTTGATGCAGGCATGTCAAAACTAACTGAAACCGGGTTGGTGGACTTTATAAAAGAGCAAGCTCTTAAAGAAAAGAAACCGATACTTGGTATTTGCTTAGGCATGCAACTACTTGGAAGAAAAAGTGAAGAGGGGAGCCTGGAAGGATTGAACCTGATTCCTTTTGAGTCAGTTCGCTTCCAGTTGGATGACACCAACTTGCGCGTTCCTCATATGGGATGGGACATTGTGGAGTTCCAACAGAAAAGCCCCTTGCTGGAAGGTTTGACAGGAAGACAACGTTACTACTTTGTTCACTCTTATCATGCCAAGTGTGACAGCAAAGAGAATGTACTGGTGACTTGCGACTATGGCTATGAGTTTGCATGTGCTGTGGTTCGGGATAATATCTATGGCGTACAGTTTCACCCAGAGAAGAGTCACGACTTTGGTATGGCCTTGCTCGAAAACTTTGTAAGGAGGTGCTAATATGTTTACAAGACCAAGAATTATTCCCGTCTTGCTGATAGACGACCGAGACTGCATCAAGACAGTTCAGTTTGGAGAGCGCACCTACCTGGGTGATGTTGTGAACGCCGTCAAGATTTTTAACCGAAAAGGTATTGATGAATTAGCCATCCTGGATATTGGTGCCACCAAGAATCATAGAGAGCCAGATTTTGAGTTGCTGAAAGACATCGCCAGCGAAGCGTTTATGCCACTGAGTTGTGGCGGTGGTGTGACTAACATTGATCAAGTTCACCAGTTGTTGGCCATTGGCTATGAGAAAGTAGTTATCAATACATCATTGATTACGAATCCGGATATGGTTCGTGAGGCAGTGCGGTTATATGGAAGTCAGAGCATTGTGGCCTCTATTGATGCCAAGTTGATTGATGGCGATTACAAATGTGTGATTTGTGACGGCCAGCAGGTGATTGACAAGCATCCTCGTGATTTGGCTATTGAGGCCGAACAGATGGGATGTGGTGAGATCATCATCAATAGCATTGATCGTGATGGCATGATGCAAGGTTATGACTTGAAACTAGTCAAGATGATTGCTGATGCTGTCAAAGTGCCCGTGACAGCTATTGGTGGTGCTGGCGGTATCAAAGATCTGAAGCAGGTCATTCAAGAGGCTGGAGCACATGCGGCTGCAGGTGGTAGTATGTTTGTGTTCTATGGCAGATTGAGAGCTGTTTTGATTACGGCTCCGAGTGAACAGGAACTTACTGAGGCTGGAGTTTATCATGAATAAGTATATTTGTTGTAATGTATAAGCATTTCTTTAAACGTTTTTTTGACTTTTGGATCTCGTTGATAGTTTTGATAATTATCAGTCCGATTCTGTTGGTCGTTACTATCTGGCTCCACTTTGCCAACAAAGGGGCTGGTGCGTTCTTTACACAAGATAGACCTGGTAAGGATGGAAAGATATTCAAGGTCATAAAATACAAAACAATGACAGACGAACGGGATGCAAATGGGAATTTTCTTCCTGATGAAGACCGTATAACAAAAGTTGGAAAGTTTGTTCGCTCTACTAGTATTGATGAACTGCCACAACTTTTCAATGTTCTTAAGGGAGATATGGCTCTCATTGGTCCCAGACCTTTGCGAGTGGAGTATTTGCCTTTGTATAGTAAAGAACAAGCAAGGAGACATGAGGTAAGACCAGGTATCAGTGGATGGGCTCAATGTCATGGAAGGAACTCTATAAGCTGGACTGAGAAATTCAAACTTGACGTCTGGTATGTGGATCATGTTTCATTACTTACAGATATGAAGGTGATTTTTATTACGATAAAGAATGTATTGATGCGGAAAGACATTAGTGCGGAAGGTTCTGCAACCATGCCTTTCTTTGATGGCACAAACTAATATACGATGAATCATAATATACTTATAACATCTGCAGGCCAGCGTGTAGCATTGGTCCGTGGATTTCAGGAAACATTAAAGCGTTTTTTCCCTGAAGCAAAAGTATTCACAACGGATATGAATCCAAGGCTTGCACCTGCCGCCTATGTGAGTGATGGATGCTTTGAGGTGCTCAGAGTGACAGATCCAAACTACATCCAGCAGATTCTGAAGCTGTGTAAGGATAATGAAATTGGAATGATTATCCCTACCATTGACACAGAACTGTTGGTGTTGGCAGAGAACAAGAAACTCTTTGATGATAACAACATCTTTGTAAGTGTTTCATCTCTGGATTTCATTCGTGTTTGTCGTGACAAGCGCAATACTGGAGAGTTCTTTGAGAAACATGGAATAAGAGTTCCTAAACCCATAGATAAGAAACATCCAACATTTCCGTTATTCGCAAAACCTTATGATGGCTCATTGAGCACGAACTTGCACTATATCAAAAATGAAGAGGAACTGACAACAGAGATTCTGGAAGACCCGAAGTTGCTCTTTATGGAATACATTGATAAAGAGGTGTATAAGGAATACACTGTTGATATGTATTACGGTAAGGATAATAAGGTGAAGTGCATTGTTCCTCGCGAGCGCATCAAGATACGTGCAGGTGAAATTAATAAGGGCCTTACTGAGAAAGAACCTCTTACGCAATATCTTTATGATAGGTTAGAAACCATTGAGGGTTGTGTTGGTTGCATCTGCATACAGGTATTCTTGAACCCTCAGACCTGCGATGTGGTGGGTATTGAGATTAATCCTCGTTTTGGTGGTGGTTATCCTCAGACCTATGCTGCTGGTGGAAATTATGCCGAGTACTTGATTAGGGAATATTTCATGGGAGAAGAGATAGAATACAAAGATGATTGGAAGGATCATCTGTTGATGCTCCGTTACGATGATGCTGTCTATGTGTAAGAAGGTTGTTTGCTTCGATCTTGACGATACACTGTATAAAGAGATTGATTTCCTTAAGTCCGGGTATAAAAAAGTTGCGGAGTTAGCAGGAAAGCGACTTGGTTTAGATGCATGGAGCATTTACGACCAATTATTGTTGTGGTATCATAATGGAGAAAACGCTTTTGCCAGACTGAATGATGAATATGGTATAGATAATCCAATTGAAGACTATCTTAATGTTTATAGATATCACCATCCTGCAATTGAACTATCTAAAGAAACGTGGACTGTCTTGACAAAGTTAAAGGAAGAAGGAGTAATTCTTGCCATTATTACTGATGGACGTGAAATTACACAGAAACAGAAGATAGAAGCCCTTGGACTATCAGAATGGGTAGCTAACGACCTCATCATAATTAATGAAGCAAAAGAGCATTTTAAACCAAATCATTGGAGCTTTGATAGGTTGATGTTGAGTTGCTATGAGCAACTCCCTGATACTGAATTGTCATTTTATTATGTTGGTGACAATACGGAAAAAGATTTTATCGCACCAAATGAATTAGGGTGGATGTCAGTTTGTCTACTTGATGATGGGCAGAACGTTCACAAGCAAAATTTTAACGTTGAGAATATCAAATTACCAAAGAAATCTATTTCAAATATATCTGAATTAATTGATATCATATAATATGTCTAGAAATCGTATTTATCTTTGTCTTGCTCATATGAGCGAAGAAGGACTTGAACAGAAGTACATTAAGGAAGCATTCGACACCAATTGGGTGGTACCCCTTGGGCCTAACGTAAACGCCTTTGAAAAGGATTTGGAAGAGTTCTGTGGCCAAGACAAGAGAGTCGTGGCTCTATCTGCAGGTACGGCTGCCGTTCATCTTGCTTTGATAGCTTGTGGCGTTGGACCTGGTGATGAAGTATGTGTGCAAAGCTTCACGTTCTGTGCTTCAAGTCATCCGATTACCTATCTTGGTGCAACCCCTGTTTTCATTGATTCTGAGAAGGATACTTGGAATATGGATCCCGATTTGCTGGAGGAGGCTATAAAGGATAGAATTGCTAAGACAGGAAAAAAGCCAAAAGCTATAGTCCCTGTGGCTCTCTATGGTATGCCGTACAAAATTGACCGCATTATGGAGATTGCCAACAAGTACGATATCCCAGTTGTTGAGGATGCCGCAGAGGGTTTTGGTAGTCGCTTCAACGGCCAAGTGTTGGGTACATTTGGTAAATATGGTGTACTCTCCTTCAATGGCAACAAGATGATTACTACCTCTGGTGGTGGTGCACTGATTACGGCCAATGAGGACGAGTGGCGTGAGATTATGATGTACGCCACACAGTATCGTGAGAGCTATCCGTACTATCAGCACGAGAAGATAGGCTACAACTATCGTATGAGTAATATATGTGCCGGTATTGGCCGAGGACAGATGACAGTAGTCAATGACCACATAGCCCATCATAAACATGTACAGAAACTCTATGAAGAGTTGTTAAAAGACGTAAAAGGCGTGAGTGTACACAGCCAACCAGCTACGGGAGAGTATGACAGTAACTATTGGCTGTGTACTATCACGCTTGATCCTGATTTGAAGATAAAAGGTCAGGAGAACGCCTATAAGACCATTGTTAAGGGTGCTGTTGGTGGAGCCGCTGGCGTTATTCATGTGGCAGATAGTGCAACTACAGATTGCCAGCCTAATGAGAATGTGGAGGCACTTCGCGTCTTTATGGATCAGGCCGGAATTGAAGCACGTCCGGTATGGAAACCCATGCACAAGCAGCCGGTATATAATAATTCTCCTGCCTATGTGAATGGAGTATCAGTGGCCATCTTTAAAGTTGGTATGTGCTTGCCCGCGGGTCCTTATGTGGGAGATGAGGATGTGAAGTATATAGTTGATACTATTAAAAGCGCAATCGAATAATGAATGTAATCTTTCTGACTCTTGTTCGCATTTCTGACATCGAAGAAAGGGGTATTTACCAAGATTTGATGCGGAAGTTCAGGGATGAGGGACATCAGGTATATATCGTTACTGCTGCAGAGAGAAGACTGGGACAGGAGACATTATTAGTAAATAGTCATGGTGTGAAGATTTTGAATGTTAAGACACTTAATGTTCAGAAGACTAATATTGTGGAAAAAGGAATAGGTACATTGCTCATTGAAAGCCAGTTCACGTCTGCTATCAAGAAATACTTGGGTGACATTTCTTTTGACTTGATTACCTACAGCACTCCACCTATCACCTTTACCAATGTGGTGAAATACCTGAAAAGAAAAAATCCGAACGCCATTTCATATCTTCAGCTGAAGGATATTTTCCCGCAGAATGCCGTTGATATTGGTATGTTTGGAGAGAAGAGCATCTTTAATTGGTTTTTCCGGAAGAAGGAGAAGGCCCTCTATAAAGCATCTGATTTCATTGGCTGCATGAGTCCTGCGAACGTAGAGTTTGTGCTAAAGCATAATCCAGAGATTTCTCCTGAGCGTGTTGAAGTAGCACCAAACTCTGTGGAGCTTAAAGAAGATGTGTTAATGAATGACCCTGATCAGAAGAAAGCGGCTAACTACTATATCAGAAAGAAGTACGATTTACCGTTAGATAAACCAATTTTTATTTATGGCGGGAATCTTGGTAAACCTCAAGGTATTGACTATTTAGTGAAATGCCTGGATGCAAATAAAAAAAGGACGGATTGTTATTTTGTGGTAGTTGGTTCTGGAACTCATTATAAACTCATATCAGAATGGTATAAGCAAAATAAAGATTGTAATGTGATATTGATGCAGTCTCTGCCAAAATCTGATTATGATTTGCTGGTAAAGAGTTGCGATGTGGGCTTAATCTTCCTTGACTATCGGTTTACCATACCGAACTATCCATCACGTCTCTTAAGCTATTTGGAGAATAAGATGCCTGTGCTATGTGCGACTGATGTTAATACGGATATTGGTAGAATAGCAGAGGAGAATGGATATGGTTTCTGGTGTGAGAGTGTAAAGCCAGAAGATTTTACTGCACTCGTTAATCAGGTGTTAGCAGCAAACCTCGTTGAGATGGGTGAGAAAGGCTATTCTTTCATGAAGAATAATTATTTGGTAGAGCATACATATAATGCTATCATGAAGCATTTCGATTAGTGTGAACCAGCTTTTCTTTGAATTCATACAGATAGCTTTAGACCAGTCAGAAAAACTCGCCCACGACCTGTCAGATCAGGACTGGTTGGAGTTATATAATTGGTCTAATAAGCAAGCTATAGCTGGGATTACCTTTGCTGCTCTAGATAAGTTGGATAAACAAGGGCAGAAGCCGCCCGTCCAGTTAATTTATGAGTGGTTTGGCTCCACTCAGATTATTAGAGCTAGAAATGCGCAACTTGATGATTATTGTAAAAATCTTATTGCAATTATAGAACAGAAGAATGTACGATGTTCTATACTCAAGGGGCAAGGTTTAGCAAGATACTATGATGAGAACATTCGTCAGTTAAGACAAGCTGGAGACATAGATGTTTATGTTGATTGTGGTTTAAAAGAAGCAATATCATTAGCTCATGCATTAGGCCAAACAAGTGTAGAATGGGATTATCAACATTTGCACCTTAATCTTTGGCCGGACGTTGAGATTGAAATCCATTACCGTGCTGAAATCCTATTCAATCTTAGTAAGAATAAAAAACTTCAGAAGTGGTTTAGGGATAATCAGGAATCGTTATTTACGAAAGAAGGAGAATTAATAGTCCCA
>Ga0255340_1005530_pt1 | contig 11489 bp, 16 predicted proteins | sample wastewater_treat_7_FD_192417 | JGI IMG/M metagenome (GOLD analysis project Ga0255340, IMG submission 192417) | Wastewater microbial communities from Lulu Island WWTP, Vancouver, Canada - plant10 | ecosystem: Engineered > WWTP > Wastewater > Unclassified | place: Canada: Vancouver, British... | reverse complement strand
TTGTTTTCACCGATTTCCTTCAAAAAGTGTGATTTTTATCACATAAACTAAAGGAAATATAGCATTCTTAGGAAAATAAGCAAACTTTTTTTATTGCTACTAAAGAAAAAGCGATATTAGATACCCTTTCCAAAATTGGAAGTGTCAGGTCTGTGTGACAGGGGGACGTGTGACAGGGGGACGGGGTTGTTGACACACTTTTTTTACTTTGGAGACTGTCCCCAAAGTAAAAAAAGATTGAGAAACGAGAGTACATCCACAATGTCGATACGGATGATATAAAGGTGGTGTACAATGATTATTAAAATGCAAAAATGGGGAAATTGCTTGTCTTTACGAATATACTCGTTGTCTATCCGTTCGGCTTGATCGGTAATCGTGTTGATCTTGCTGCGTACATCAGCAAGTAATTGCAGAGGCTTTCCATCCATACAGATAACGCGTAATGTTGTTCATCATAAGAACGGCTGTATACGGTCAACATCTTTTCCATAACGAAGTGTTAATATTTATCGTAAAATTAGCACTTAAGTGAAGAAAATTGTATAATACTTATGGGAGATAAATATGGAAATACTGAATAGAGACCTTACACGATTAATTGAAGAGTGGTTGTTTCGTGAAAAAATCATCATTCTGTATGGTGCTAGGCAGGTAGGAAAAACAACTCTAGTGAAAGGGCTGTTGGAAAAGTACGGCGCACAGGATGGGTATTATAATTGTGAGTTATTACAGGTAAAACAGCTTTTAGAGAGACAAGATACAGCTGAAATAGCGTAAGCGTAACATAGATACCACTTTTACCTCTCTTTTCCTCCATGAGAAAATGGAGAAAAAAGGAGAGTGACAATGATGACGTTACAAGAGATCAGAGCATTTCGACAAGAACAAACGCTTCTTATACTTCAACAAAAAAAAGTATGATCAAAAAACAGAAAATGGGCTAAATGAATCGCGTAAAAATATTTTACCTCACGATTTTAAAGAGAAAATACCAAGGAGGATACAATACATGCCAAGACCTGACATTGAAAGCGAAACAAAAAGGTTTCAGGAAAGATTGGAGAGTGGCTTTTTTAAAGTTGATAAAATGAGTAGTTCCGAAGAAAGCTATTCCGAAAGAAAACTAAAACGAGACACTGAAGCGATAATGAACCTACCAAAAACTCAAATATTCAAAACATTTTTTGAAATGAAGTAAGATAGAAAAGCAGTATCAAGAATTCTTGTCTCAAAGACTGGCTTACTGAAAATGGCAGTCCTTCGATCCTGTTGCATATTGAGCGTGACCGTAATAAAGACAAGGTGTTTGAAAACGGTCTCATATCAAACCTTCTTGAAATAGAAGATATCAAGAAACTAATGTCTTGTATGGATCAGTTCATTCCCCAACCACGGGAGAAAAAAGCTCTTGAACATTTGCTCCATTACTACAAAGAGACCTGTATCGATCATTTTTTCCCTCGGTTGATGGAGACGGGATTTCGTGCAGGCATACCTGAGTGGAATGAAAAAATGAAACCCTTCCGAGAATTATATTCCTATTTGCTTTCGGAAGAGTATGGCTACGTCATTATGACATCTCGTTTTTTCTTGATGGCAGGTTATTCCTATCAAGAGGTGATTGATGCGGTAAAAGAGAGAATTAACCTAATTTATCAAGCAGCACAGGAAAGAGTTTTTGGTATTTATCAGGGCAGAGAGAATCTGCCAAAAACACCAAAGCATTGGGAAAGCAAAGGTATTATCAGGGATGAGTTGAATCCCTGGCTGAAGATGAAGCCTTTGCCGGTAATCTATGATATCGCTGCCATGGCTTATTTTCCAGAGAAGCATCTTGATCCGGAAACGAAGAAAAAAATTGATGTGATCGTTAGTTACGTACTGGATCCTGCATTTCAACGATTACCAGAAGGATATGGATTGCTATGGTCAAAACCACAACGGCGGTTTTATGCATGCGGATGGAGTCCTACGCTTCCCTTTTATCGGGATTATCCCCGTCCCGGCAATTACAATGAGTATTCCTTGTTGTACTATGTAAACTTGATGTCACACTTTAAAGTAGCTCAAGATTCACCATGGTTTCAAGAATGTATGAGAATTCTTCAATCATACCAGGATGAAGATGGCGCATTTGTTTTTCCAGCAACATTACTACACCAAAAATATATTCCAGAAGCGTTCTTGAATGAGTCTAATCTGATGTTAAAGCGAGGCAAGCGAATAAAGATGTTGAATCGAGTTGCCAGTACGTTGTTTATGTATAAGCTATACCAACGAATTGAAGAGAAATCTATTCTGAATTAACACAACTCATTTGTGATGTTGAGGAGGACACTCCTGAACTTGCAGTTCACGAGTAGGTTTTTTGTATCGATCTTTATTCCCGCTGGGAGATTTTTCAAACTCCCTACAGGGATTTATGTTTTTATTGGGCATGTCAGATGAAACGTGTCGCCCGATGATGTTGCTCGATAAAGCATTAAAACAAGACGAACGATAAATTGTTTAGTAGCGAATCAGAAATGTGCTATGATATAGGGGATGCAATTTAAAAGGGTGTTAAGGGCATAGGATATGAAAAACGAGATTATTTTTGTGGTTGAAGAATCCGTGGAGGGTGGGTATGAAGCCAGAGCACTTGGCTATTCTATATTCACACAAGCAGAAACAATGGATTCATTGCACGAAATGGTATTAGATGCCGTTAATTGTTATTTTGATCCAGATGATAAGCCAAAAACCATACGTTTGCATTTTGTTAAAGATGTGGTTATAGCTGCTTGAGACTTCCAAGAGATATCACCGGTAATCAACTGATTAAATTATTAACCAAGTTTGGATATCAATCTACTCGACAATCCGGTAGCCATGTTCGTTTGACTACTTCAGTAAAAGGCATTCATCATATTACGATACCACTTCATGATCCTTTAAAGGTTGGCATACTCCATTCAATAAAATACTAAGCAACATTCCGGTTTACGATATTTTTCGTTGACTTATAAAATAGTCGAACTAAAATGTATATCGATGAATAAAATAGTTTCTAGAGTTATTTTTTTACCTGCTAGAAAGCATCTGACCGAAAAAGAGATCACACTGATCTATAGTGTTTGAAAGAAACTGATTCCAGTTTTTTAACAAATATATCAATTAAATACATAGTTTTTATCTATTTGGTAGTGAAGGGTGAATGCGATGTCAAAGAAAAGTCTATTAGGGTTGTTAGATTATCAAGATGCATACGATGTTTTGGTAAAGCTGTATCGATCTGATTCTGCTATTGCTGCTAAAATTGATGCTATTATCCAAGCAAAGTATGGATCAGTTGATTCACTTGAAGTTGCTTTCTTTGTAAAAAAAGCATTGATGAGTGTTACGGATGAAAGGGTTTTATCGTATTGCAATTCATATCCAGGTTATAAGCCACCATATGAGGCAATTTACGAACTACTAGACGAAGAGATGGAAACATTTCGAGAAAAGATGGATCAATATGTGGATTTCAAGCTTCCTTCATTAATACGAGACTATTTCCTTGGTGTCATGAAAGGATTAGACGATTTTATTGATTATTGCAGACATTATGGAGATGAGCACTGTACATTGGATGACGCAACCAATATCGCTGAGGATTTCTTTGAGAAGTATCATTCAAAATTGGCATCCAAAGATAAATTGAAAGCAAAATCATTTTTTGACTCCTGCCATTTAGCTTGGGGGAAAGAATTATGATTTTTTCACTGTTTTGAAAAAGATTTCCAAAAAGTCGTACGAAAAATGTGAGATAATTCCAAAAAGTCGTTTGATAAATTGGCAAAATGGTATAGAAGGTGATAAGAAAATCTCGCCATACTTGTCAGAAAGTGCTCAGATGGTCTCGTTTAGGTTGCTTAATTCTGGAAAATGCATTTCTATTCCATACTTCTTAATCTCTGCAATTAATGGCAGATAGTCTTTTTCTTCCCAATCGGATGTCGATAGTGGAATTGGCTCAATAAATAGGTTGATTTGGTACGCTTTTTTTAGCAAGTAGCTCATTTCTTTTGCTTTATTTTTTCCAAAATCGGGAGAGACGATACATAAATCAATATCACTTTCTTTGTTGGCTTTATTCTTAGCATATGAGCCATATAGCAATACTTTACTGATCCTTAGGTTATCTTGTTTGAGTAGTAATATATACTGATAAATTATTTTTCTTATTTTATTTTTGCTAATAGCCATGTTCGAACCCTTGCAACCGATATTCAATTAGTTTTGTTAATTTCTTATTGTTCATATAAATGTTATTCTACCTTATTTATACAGGATCACAAAGAAATTGAAAAAAAGATCTTTTGGCATAAAAGAGTTTAGCTTCTTGTGTGACAGGGGGACGGGGTCGTTGTCACATTTTTTTTACTTTGGGGACAGTCCCCAAAGTAAAAACTTTTACCTGGGGAGGGTAGATACAAAAGAAGACAATTATTAGATAAGTCCTACTGGTATAATCCAATTATTGCCATCAATAGGCACTAAATCATTATAAAGGCAAATTATACCCCCAGTTCCAATTGGCTTTCCGGACTTATTGAGAAGTGCGAAATGTTGAATTGCTTCCTTGCTTGGATTGGAACTTTTTTTTATCTCAATAGGGAAGAGGGTATCATTACTAAACAGAATCAGATCAATTTCCCTCTGTTCCTTGTCTCGGTAAAAATATAACGGTGGTCTTTTTCCAGCATTAAAATAGCTTTTTATGATTTCACCGACCACATAAGTCTCAAAAATACTACCTGACATGGCTCCTGCTTCAAGAGATTCCGGGCTTGTCCATTTTATTAGGTATGAACATAAGCCGGTATCGAGAAAATAGACTTTAGGAGATTTGATAGATCGCTTTAAAACGTTGTTATAATAAGGCTCAACTAAATACACCATGCCAGAAGCAATCAAAATCGATAACCACTGTTTCACTGTAGGTTGACTGACTCCAATATCTCTAGATATTTCTGCATAATTCAGAATTTGGCTTGTTCTTGCGGCGACAGCGATAAGAAATTTCAAAAAGGTCAATTCGTCACCAACCTGGGTTAATTCCTTGATATCTCTTTGCAAGTATGACTGTATATAGGAAGAAAAAAATGTTTCCAGTGGCATATTTCGCTCGAATAAACTTGGCATGCTACCAGTAAAAATTCTTGTAAAAAGATCCATTATTTTTTGTTTTTTTCCAAGTTTGCTTTTTTGTTTTAGCTCTGTGATATCCATTGAAAATGGCTTGGAAGGCTGCTTCATGATTTCGTTGTTTGATAAACCTAGCATTTGAACAATACCAACTCGACCCGCAAGCGACTCACTAACATTCTTCATCATAACAAACATTTGCGAACCGGTTAGCCAAAAATCTCCCATTTGTTTGTGTTGGTCTACATACATTTTGATATAGGGAAAGAGAGAAGGTGCATACTGTACCTCATCAATCATAAGTGGTGGTTCAAATTTTTGTATGAATAATCCAGGATCAGAAATAGCCAAATCACGATTCATCGGATCATCCAAGGTGACATATTTTCTTGTTTTTTTTGATAGGTGTTGAAGGAGAGTTGTTTTTCCAACTTGTCTCGGTCCTGTTAATAACACTACCGGAAAAGTTCTCTCTATTTCTAGAATTGTTTTCTCTATTGCTCTGTTTATATACATACTTAACTCCGACTAATATAAAGTTATATTTTAGTTTAGTCAGAGTTTGTCATTTTTCAAATAATTACGGCTATCTTTTTTTTTACTTTGGGGACTGTCCCCAAAGTAAAAAAATTAGAGAGTATGCTTTGTTGATGATGTTTTGAGAAAGTCTATTGCGCCTTTTACTTTCCACCAAGATTCAGCTGAGAGAAAGCTAATATATTTAGCCTCACTGATTTGGCCTGGCTCGATCTCTTCAATCGGTTTTTTGGGGATCCGCTTTTTGGATAGGATAAATTCGGGTACATAGCGATTGAGCTTGAGTGATAAGGTAAGCATATCTTTGGCTTTTTTGGATCGAGAATCCATTGCAAATAGATTTAACGCTTTTGCGTAAGTAAAGAGTGCAGAATCATCTGGAAGCGTGAAAAGTAGTTCAGTGAATTTTTTTTTGGTTTTTTTCAATAAGGGGATTCTGTTCAAAACCACTGCTGGCAAACCAATATCATTCATACACTGATTATTCTCAATATATGCTTTTTTCCAGATTGATTCGGTATAGGCTCTTGAGAATTCATTTTCCCAATATACTTCTGCTAAAAAAAGAGAGTGGATAGTAAATAAGAAAAAGTAAGTGTTTTCGTTTTTTTTATCATTCTGTATTAATAACTCTAGTTCATTAAGATTCAGTATTAAGCATCGAAGCTTTTCTTCCACAGATTTCGCATAGTGAAGTAAGTAATAAAACCGTTGATGGATCAGTGTTGAGTCAGCATAAAGCGACCGTAACAAATACTCAAGGCAGGTCTTACTATCCCCATCCCAATGCTGTTCGAACATCTGTTCTCCGATTGAAAGTTCTATATTTTGTGCCTTTTTTAAATAGAATGGAGGAATGCTAATAAGACCATGCAGTGTGGCATGAATCATGATGAACCTTTCTGTTTTGAGTTTAAATAATCTTGAAAAGCTTGTGATAACCAAAGTACCATTCTGTCGTCTGGTTCGACGTAATCATAATTGATGTTTAAGAAATAATATGCTTCTTCGATAGAGTGTTTGTGGAAGCTAGAACCTTCATAAAAAGGAATGTTTTGATCATCCAGAATGATAGTGACGACAAACGGGTTACTTTGGACAGCATTGGCAAGAAAGGATTGAGTAGTGTGATGAGTTGGTCCTACGGTTCGATAGTGTTTGTAAGCCATTGGATAGAGGAAAAGAGGATTTTGATGATCTTTAGGAAAACGTTGGTTTAGTATTTCCATTTTGTCAAAATTCTCTTGAAAAGAATAAATACTCATTAGTAGAAAACGTATGCCCATGTGGTCTTGCTTGTCGTACTCCAATAATACCTCCATTGTTCCGATGGCTTTCTGAATGTCTGCTTGAGAAGTATTATTGGAGAATAAGTAATCTGCAAAAGTCGCTTTTGCCCGCATAAATGGTCTAAATTCTTGGCTACTCCAGAACTCACCCATCAAGCTGTCTCGTTTTTTCTCATCAAGAGTTACTTCGGCGATACAAACTGCCATGGAAAGCATCTGGTAGGTTTCTTTGGTGGTTTTGGATAGATGATTGGCTATCCAAAGAAGGGCATCGATAGGTTGATGGGAGTATAAAAGAGATTGTAAAACCAGTCGCATCGCTTTTTCGCCATCAGATTGATAAGCTTGTTCGATGATATCCAAATAATCTAGGTTGTCTCGCTCCTCATCTTTTAGATCGGCTTCATCGAGGGCTTTGTTCATGTTATATGGATTTTGTACGGTAAATTCTAGAAAAGCGTTGATTTCATCTAAGGTTTTAAAGTCTTTTGAACGAGTAAGGTAATGAATGCGTGTATTTTGTGCTTCCATGTTTCTGGGGGTATGCATCATATGGTGAGGAGTGCTGAATGCAACTGGAGTTCCCTGTATTTGATCAGGTGTTTCATATCCATTTAGCCAATCTACTATTACTTTTTCAGGTTTCATAAAGAGAGTATACAATAACAATGCGGATCGTGAAAAAAATATTATACATTCCATAAAAAAAGATTTTTTTTCAACTTCTACAGGTGCTAACAACATATGTATTGAATGGGTGAGGAAATTTACCCATATGCTGAATTGCACAAGTTACTATGCCATGAAAACCAAAGTGAAAAAAGTTTGTTTTTCTCCAGAAAGTATGTAGAATATATACTAAGTGGAGAAAAGCATGCAAACAAACAATGTGCCCTATTTAGATCATTTGAGTTTAGTGGAGCGTTATAGGGAATATGCCTATCCGCAGTTAAAGATATCGCAATTGGTTCGCTCAGGCAAACTGATTAAAGTGCGAAGGGGCTTGTATCTTGATTCCCAGGACACTACCTATTCCATGAAAACGCTAGCTAATATGATTTGTTCCCCCTCTTATCTTTCATTTGAATACGCCCTTCGTTTTTATCAGATGATTCCGGAGCATGTGGTGATCTATACATCAGCTTCTTTCAACAAGAATAAGAATAAAACCTTTCACACCCCCATCGGAACATTTGAATACTATTATCTTAATCCGTCCGTCTATCCTTTTGGTATCACAAGACTGGAAGAAAAAGGACAACCTTTTCTTATTGCCACTAAAGAAAAAGCGATATTAGATATCCTTTCCAAAATTGGAAGTGTCAGGTCTGTGAAGGCGCTGAATGCCTTATTGTTCGAGGATTTACGAATTGATGAGGATGAATTGAAGGATCTGAATCGGCATGAAATTGAATTTCTAAGTGCCAAGTATCATCAGCGGAATTGTCATTTGTTTGCGCAATGGTTGGAAAGCAGGAAAGAGTGAATCCAGTCATTCTAAATATGCTATCCGCTTATCCCATGAAAACACCTGATGACCAAAAGAAAGCCCTCCTGGAAGTGTTTCAGGAGATTATTCTGTATGGCTTGTCACAAACAGCTTGCATTTTCACAAGGAAACGTTCCATACAGACCAGTTTATGCAATTGAAGGATAGATGATGGATGGGGGTCAAATTCGAATGAGCTATGGGGGGTCTCAAATTGGAGTTGATTTTATACATGCAGGAATTGATGTTAAGTTGCAGCAAGAATCAACCAAACTATAATAGATATAATGAGCGTGAAGGAGTAGTAATGAGATTTAAGGTTGTTTTGGAAAAAGCTGATGAAGGCGGATATAATGCTATGGTTCCTGCCTTAGATGGGTGTTATTCTGAAGGAGAAACCATTGAAGACGCTCTTTGTAATATACGAGAAGCGATTCAGTGTTATTTAGAAGGTCTCGAAAAAGTTAATGAAAAAAAAGCCTCTTCCAGACAGTTGATAAGATCTATTGAAGTTTCCTTTTGAGTAAAGTATTTTCTGGCAGAGAAATCTTATCTGCCTTATCTAAAATAGGTTTTTCCTTCCATTATCAGAAAGGAAGCCATATTTTTCTTTATAATGAGGAGAAAAAACGCTTCGATTGTGATACCTATGCATAAAGAAATAAAAAAAGGAACCTTGAATAGCATTATAAAAAAAGCTGGTATAACTCTGGAAGAACTAAAAAACCTTATCTAGTGCTGAATTGCACAAGTTACTATGCCATGAAAACCAAAGTATCAATAATTCTTGTCTCAAAGACTGGCTTACTGAAAATGGCGGTCCTTCGATCCTGTTGCATATTGAGCGTGACCGTAATAAAGACAAGGTATTTGAAAACGGTCTCATATCAAAGCAGATAGATAATCAAAGATTGACAAAAAAGAGAGTAAATCTACAATGTAGATACGAATGGTATAAAGGTGGTGAACAATGATTATTAAAATGCAAAAATGGGGAAATAGTCTAGCTTTAAGAATTCCTTCTTCCATGGCTAAGCAACTAGGTATTCAACAAAATTCATTGGTTAATATTGAAGAGATTGGTAATAAGATTATTTTGGAACCAATTCAAAAGCCAAGATACGATCTACAGGATATGCTGAGGCAGATTAATGATCGAAATCTTCATGGGGAGAAGTCCTATGGTGAACCAGTTGGCAAAGAGATATGGTAAAGGTGGATCGGTACATACCATCACGCGGTGACATTGTGTGGTTGGATTTTTCTCCTTGTAGCGGACACGAGCAATCAGGGAAAAGACCTTCGTTATGTATAAGCCAAAAAGAGTACAATCAAAAAACAGGTTTGGCTTTGTTTTGTCCATGCACTTCTATTATCAAAGGTTATCCTTTTGAAGTTTTGATCCAGGATACCGGTGTTCTTCATGGGGTTATTTTGGCTGATCAAATAAAGAGTTTGGATTGGAGTGTAAGGAACATTTCTTATATCACCACTTTACCGGAACCTCTCTTAATCGAGGTGATGGCTAAAATATCCGTTCTCGTGGGATAAAACAGAATTACGTCTTTTTTTACTTTGGGGACAGTCCCCAAAGTATGGGGACTGTCCCCAAAGTAAAAAAACTAGTTGAAAGTGATTGTAAAGAGTTAATGTATTGGGAAAAAGTTTATGGTTTTTGAAAATTCCTTTCGAGTATTGTAAACTATTTCTGTTAATCGTTTAAGTAATTGTAAAAGGTGAATGGTTGATTAATTGTAATCAGGAGGAAAGCATGGAAGATATTAAAAAAGCAATAATAGATATCCTGACTGAAAAAGGCGGATTGTGCATTTCTGAGATAGCAACTTATATTTCAAGAGGCAAAAATACCATATCGAAGTACCTTTTGATTCTAGAAGCCGAAGGAAAAGTGACAAGCATGATAAAGACACCTTACAAGTACTGGAAACTAAAATAATAAATTTTGCATAATCTTGTTACCCAGTATTCAACATTGATCATTTATATTGAAGTCATGACATTTGGATGGATTCATACAAAATAACACGATAGCTTTTGATGGGATTGGTTGACCTGTGGTGTAGGTTGATCCTGAAACGATGAATACAAGATATTAATTGGTTCAGGATCTTTTTAAAAGCAGTGTCCATTTTACCCGTAAGGATGATTGATGTAATCCTTGCGGGTATTTTTTTTAAGGAGAAAATGGGAAGTAGTGGTTGTATTTTGTAAGTTTCCTGCTACATTACCCATAGTAGAAACTATACATATGATTTTAGTGTTAAGTTTTTTTAAAAAGCATAATTATACTGACGAATCATGATAGGATTGGTTAATTTTGATTCGAATTGATGTTGATGATTGGATAAGACTACTTATATGCAGAAGCGAAAGAAAAAGGAGTATTATGGGTTGCAGAAGCATGATGGTGAATGATGATTAAAATAATAATTGTTGATGACCATCCAGTGATTTGTTTTGGTTTGATTTCACTGCTGAAAACGCAATCGGATATGCAATTTGTTGGTCAAGCAGAAGATGAAAAAACGGCTATTGAGCTTCTATGCAGTCTTAAACCTGATCTTGTCATACTCGACTTGATGCTGAACGGATTGAGCGGTTTAAATCTGTTGGACTATATTCAAGATCATCACCTTTCAAGCAAGGTCTTGATATATTCAAGTTTTTCAAATGATAATCTTATCTTTCAAACGTTACAAAAAGGCGCTACCGGTTATTTGTTGAAAGATTCTTCTACTGCCCAGATATTGCAAGCTATTCGCCATGTTGCTATCGGAAAGCCTTTTCTAAGCTCTTCCATTGAAAGCAAAATTATCAACAATCTTTCCAAGAGAACCACCCAAGATAACGATTACCATCAACTTTCCAACCGTGAAAGAGAAGTTTTTATGCTTGCAGCCAAGGGATTCGAAGACGCCGAAATTGCTACTCAGTTGTTTATATCATTGGCTACCGTGCGGTCCCATATTAGCAAAATC
>Ga0255340_1005529_pt1 | contig 11491 bp, 8 predicted proteins | sample wastewater_treat_7_FD_192417 | JGI IMG/M metagenome (GOLD analysis project Ga0255340, IMG submission 192417) | Wastewater microbial communities from Lulu Island WWTP, Vancouver, Canada - plant10 | ecosystem: Engineered > WWTP > Wastewater > Unclassified | place: Canada: Vancouver, British... | reverse complement strand
TTGGGTAAAAACCCATAAATTTCATACTTTCGTTATTGTTGTAGTAATTTTGTATATTCTTTTTAAAGTGTTTCTTGGTAGTAGAGCTTATAGAAATACTAATTTAGTCGGAGAAAAGAATTATCCACCATTGTCATATAACTACAGTTACGATAGTGGGGGAATTTATGATGCGGATATTTCCGGTTCCCAGGGGAATTTACTCTCTTTCGAAAATCGCTCTTCGGAAGATGTTTCCTCTGAAATAAGTCAGGGGAACAGGAAAGTGATTACAAATTCCATCTTTTCCCTTCATGTTAAAAATGTAGATTCTGCTGTGGAGAATATAAGGGAAAAAACTGCCGAGATGGGTGGTTTTATTGTAAATACAAATATAAGGAGAGACGAAGGAGCTAGTAGTGCTGTTGTAGAAATAAGAATCCCATCCGATCAACTTGTTGAATTTTCGGAATATTTAAAAACACTGGCCGTAAAGGTTGTATATGAAAATATCACGGGAAAGGATATAACCGATAGATATGTTGACTACGAAGAGAAATTAAGAAGTCTCGAGAGCGTAAAGGCCAGATTTGAGGAAATTATGGAGAAAGCGCAAACGGTTGATGAAATTATGAATGTCCAAAACAGAATAATGAATGTCCAAAGTCAAATAGATTCCGTAAAAGGTCAATTGGATTATATGGAAAAGTCAGTAGCTATGTCCAAAGTGATTGTAAATCTTTCTACCGACGAATTGAGTCTGCCGTACACTCCCGTAAAATCATGGAGACCGGAGGTGATAGCAAAAGAGGCTGTCAGAGCGCTGATTTCGGTATTCAGAGGTATCGGGACCGTCGGAATCTGGTTAGTTATATTTCTCCCGTTGGTACTGCTTATTTTAGCTGTCAAGGTAGCTGTAAGGTACATCTCCAGAAACAGGAAAAAGAAAAAGGAATTGGTGAAGGATCTAAAGTAACGGGATGTAAGAGAAAAGAGAAAGTGAACGAAGTTGATTATGTGTGCTTTAAGTTTTGAGGCGCTTGTAGTTTGCAGATCTTTAATGTGGATCTGTTTAATGAATTTTAATGGTTGAGATAAAAAAATCTTATAAAGCGGGGATAAGTTTCGGATTAGTTTCTGCGGTGTTAACAACGCTCGGGCTTATGATAGGTTTGGGTGTCGGAACACAGTCAAAGGAGATTGTTATCGGAGGTATTTTAACTATCGCCATTGCCGATGCTCTGTCCGATTCTTTTGGTGTTCATTTATCGCAGGAATCGGCTGGTGACAATTCGAAAAGACAGGTATGGGAATCAACTGTCGCTACGTTTGTTTCAAAGCTTGTGTTGGCTTTAACTTTTTTAGTTCCTGTACTCGTTTTTGATGTTAAGACAGCCAGAATTTTAGATATTATCTGGGGTTTTATGGTCATAGTTCTGTTAAGTATTTTTTTCTCTGCGCAACGAGGGTCCGATAAAAAGGAAATGGTATCCACCATAGTTGAGCATGTATCATTGTTCATTTTTATAACAATTTTTTCTTATTTGATAGGAATTTTTGTGGATAGGAAATTTTAGTATTTGAAGGTGAGCAAGTGTCCGTATAAAATTGTGTTTGACTAATTTTCGGGGTGTAGCTCAGTTGGTAGAGTGCACGGTTCGGGACCGTGAGGTCGTCCGTTCGAATCGGATCACCCCGACCATCTAATGGGCTCATAAAATCTGTATTCTACGAAGTATTCTTGTGTTCTCGTTTTTCGACCTTTCCTGATTTTCAGTAATTTCCTTAGCACCGTTTAAAAACAAAGAAGCCCTCGATTTCTCGAGAGCTTCTCAGTACCAATGTTATTTCTAACATTGGTAGGGAAGATTATACAGAAATTTAAGAAGTTGTCAATACCCCTTTTTGGATTTTAGTTTTTCCGGTATCTAGAGTGGCTTATCCCAAACTTTGAAAAATGAGAACGAGATAAGATTAAATGTATAATGTATTCGTGCAGGAAAATAAAAATAAAAACAAAAGGATACTTAGTTTGCCTAATTTTTTAATTTTCGCTGGTGTGCTGTTTTTGCTTTTATCTTTTGGACCGTTAATTTTTCAGGAAATATGGTACTTCATAAAAGATATGAAAAACCAGGAATATTCAGTCGAGACTGGTGGAAATGAAACTCAGAAAAGTGTCTTTGCAGGTTTATTAACCAGTACCCCTGTAAAGATGAAGCCTGTAAATGAGGATTTTTCAATAGTTATAGAAAAAATCGGAGTAAACGCTCCGATAGTAGCTGATGTATCAGTGACGGACGAAAAGGCTTACAGGGAGGCTTTAAAAAAAGGTGTGGCTCATGCTATATCATCGGATTATCCAACTACAGCCCCGAGCAATGTGTATCTTTTTGCCCATGCCTCTTTGAATTTTTGGGACTTGGGGAAATATGCAACGGTCTTTAATCTGCTTAGAAAATTGGAATTAAAAGATAAAATTAATATTTTCTACAAGGGTGATAGATATGTATATGAAGTGGTGAATAAAGAAGTGGTAAAAGGTTGGAACACAAATTCCATTACCCGTTCGGTAATAGAGCCTATTTTGACGCTTCAAACATGCGACCCTCCCGGTACTACCATAAATAGATTTGTAGTTACGGCTAAACTTGTAGAGAAGATAGAGAAGAATTGAGAAAAGGATCAGATGTTTTACTATCTTATGCTTACGGTATATAAATCAGTCTGATCCCCCGATTTAAAAGAAGTTAATATAATTATTTTATCTCCTCCGGGCGTACTGAATGCTCTATCTGAATACAAAGTGTTATTGTATATTTCGGCCTTGTTGCTTCCGTCAATTCTTATTAAGCTTATTATTCCTTTTTTCTCTTTTTCAACATCTCCCTCTACCAGAATTAAATGAAAACTATCTGTATACCAACTTATCTTTGGCTGGGGAGAGTCTATATCTGTAGTCATTACTAAAGATTCTGTTTTTTCTCCCACTGGCAATGGCACTTCAAAATTGTAGACCCGATACTCCAGTTTATTCCCATTTTGTTTTGTGTAGAGGAATTTTTTCTCATCAGGTGCCCAAAAAGCCTCATCGGAAAGTGCTACTTTGATGATCTCCTCGGGGATTTTTGTTAATGAATTATTTATAGTTAATTCTCTTTTTTCCTTTTGTTTATCTCCCCATTCCTCTAAGATATCCTCGTATTTTAATGTCGTTTGTGCAGTTTTACTGTCTAAATCAACCAGGTAATAGACATCATTTTTTCCTCTCACTAAAAGGTTTTTTTCATCGGGAGACCATATTATTTCCTCGCCTTCGGAATATAATGTGTATTTCGTGTCTTCCACCGCAATAGTAGGATTTGTCCTGAAAAGGCCTATGTTTACACCTGTTAGTGGTATAACCCAGATACCGGGCTTTTCCGTATCAAACGAAAAATAAGCCAGTTTCGAAAGCGAGGCCGATATACTCGGAGCCCTTGCTCCCGTATTTGTCAGTGGTTCCAGCTTTGGGCTTTGGGAAACGAGAACAGCTGTAATATCGGTTACGAGTTGTTCATATACTTCTATATCCTTCTCCCATTCCAAAAATCCCTTTTTTACCACTTTTAAATTGTGTTTTCCCGGTGCCACACTAGCTATAGTGTCATCGGTCGCTGTTACTAATACGCCGTCTACATATACACTTGCTCTATCCGGAATTGACTTCACACCTATCATCCCTGTCTTTTCCACATCTATAGATCCCTTTTCTTCGTTTTTTTGCATTCTATAACCAGAGGTGTAGAGGTATAAAATTGTGGTTACGCCGACTAAAATAACAAAAGTCAGCAGAGTTTCCAAGTAACCGAGCTTTTTGAACTGGAATTTATTTTTGTGGTTTTCCGTTGTTGACATAACAGTGTAGATTTTACCATATTTTAAGATGTAGTTTATATAACAAAACAGGTACACAATTTGTGTTTTAGTATTGTATTTCCCTGTGGTTTTTTATTATTTATTTTTATTATTAGGGTATAATTATGAGCATGGAATCAAGAAAAATATTGGGTGTGAGAGTTGACTTCGGCCTTAGCGTAGAAGAAGTTCTTAATATGATAGAAAGTAATTTTCTAACGGATAAGAAAAACCATATCATTTGTACTACAAATCCCGAGTTTATTATGGATGCCCAAAAAGACGAGGAATTTAAGGAGATAATCAACAAATCCTCATTGTCCGTCCCGGACGGTATTGGTGTTATATTTGCCAAGAAATTTTTAGACAAAGTGGAAAAATTAAATAGGAAAAACATATTTTTTCCTATCATTGCGTTTTTTAGTGGTATTTTACTAGGTTTTCACGGACGGAGTTTTAGGGAAGAAAGGGTATCGGGTGTTGATCTGGTTGACGCAATTTGTAAATTGTCATCTGAGAGGGGGTATAGTATTTTTTTCCTTGGGGGGAGGGGGAGAAAAGCTGTTAGCAAAATGTATATCGGTAATGATAAGCGCGGGAATGAATTGGACGTATCAACTCAAGCGGCGGAGATAATGAGAAAGAAATACCCGGATGTTAATATTATCGGGGCTACTTCCAAATACAATAGAGGTTCTGAAGATGATGAAAAAACTGTTAATTTCATAAAAAATGTAATGGAAGAAAAGGGGGTAAAAAGAGTAGATTTTCTATTTGTTGCATATAATCATAACTACCAGGAAAAATGGATAATGAGAAATAAGGATAAAATACCTGCCAAAATTTCTATTGGATGTGGTGGAGCGTTTGATTTTATTGTCGGAAATTGCAGTCTTCCTACCGACTTTTACGTTAAAAATAATCTAGAGTGGTTATATAGACTTATTAAACAACCTTGGCGTTTTAAACGAGTTATTAAAGCCTTTCCATTGTTTCCTATTAAGTTATTTCTTTCTACAATGACATTAAGTAATAATGATTGTAAATAAATATTATACTATGAAGATTAGTATAATGGTCATTTATTGACATATAGAGTGTAAGGTGTTTTCATTAGCTCATGATAAAACTTGAAAATAAACTCTATAGTTCCACCGAAGTAGCCGAAATTTTAGGAGTAAGCCTGCGATCAGTTTACAGGTATTTAGAGGAGGGTAAACTTCACGCTGAAGTTAAGACTGCTACGGGACGTCATAGGTTTACAAGACAAAATATCGTGGATTTTTTGTACCCGTCCGGAATACCAGAGGAAGAATCATTATCAGAGCAAAGTGCCGCCTCTGTTTCTTCTCCTCAACCAAGAGGAGCTTCTTCTGTATCGGCTCAAGCTTCGACGATTACAGCAGAGGATAAAAAAGAGCCTGTTATGCAACCCGATGAACATGCTGAGGAAAGCCCTCTTGCTTCCAAACTGGAACCTGCTATGAGAGTAGAAAGTCAGAAAGTTGAAGAAAAAGCAGAGGAGAAAGAGGACGAGCAGGTGGATTGGCTGGCAAAATTCAGAGAAGCAGCCAAAAAATTTGAGGAGGACACCGAACAATTTTCTGACTTGAGTACTGCAGGTAAGGTTGCCGAGGAAGAAAAAGCTCCAAAAGAGGAGATGTTTTATTATAGAAGCAGATTAGGAGGGTTAAAGGATATCGCTCAAAATATAGACAGAACATCTAGGAATTCAGGATTGGATTACGCCTTTACTCTGAATGCAGGGCTTTCTTTATATAGGCCGATTAGCCCGTTTTCCTTACTCCATGTTTACATAAGGCCTAAGGACAAGGATTTCTTTGAGAGAATATTGGCTTTGGTTCCTTCTGATGAGTCTAGCGCTCAGCTTTGTATAATTACATCGGATGAGGATGATCTTTATGCGGGTGCAGATGAGATGCATGGGTTGAGAGTGGTAAATAAAAAGAGACTTCTTCAGGATATAACTAAAATGAAAGATGATTTAGTGAAAGAAGCGGAAAATATACTCGTGTAGCGGGTAATGTGACGAGTAAATGTACCCAGTAGTTTTATAATTCTCATAAACTGCTTGTCCATATAGTCTGGAGAATAATTACTAATTCAAAGACTAATCCAAAAAAGAAATTTAGATCATTTGTTATCATTTGACAGGTTTATAGTATTTTGTTATAATCTTGCCATTCTTACAGAAGAACCCTATCCGGGGGAGACACCAAGGTTTGTTATGCCGTGGGCAGGGGTATAACAAATCGTCTCCTTCGGTTAGGGTTCTTTTCGTTTCCATGGTTTTTAATTTTTCACTTTTAATTTTTCGTTTTTACTTAGTCTTTAATTAGGTTTCTGTCGGTATTTTCATTGCCCCGTATTTTTGCAACTCTATTACCAATTTTTATTTGTTTTCTGTATCATATTTAGGTACAAGGATATTTGGTTTCTTTGGGAATTTGCTTTACAAATTTGCTTTTTTCGTGGATAATCACGTCTGTGAAAGAACTGGGGCTATTAATCGATTTTTACCAACCTCTGATTCACGAAGAAAGTATATTAAAAAAAATAATCTCCGATCTTCATTCTCCCGTAGTTAGACTTTTAAAAATATATAAGGAATTGCCGGTTTCTATAAACATTCCATTAAGTACATTGGAGTTGTGGGATAATTTTGGTTTTAAATCGCTGACTTCCGACATAAAAGACCTTTATCAAAATGAAAGCCATGATGGAAGAATAGAAATACTTGGTTCTTCTCCGTACGGAATGCCTCTTGTAAATCTCCCGGAAAGTATTATTGAATCCCAAATTATATTAAATGAATATGGTCTTAGTTATTATCTTGGGTCTTCCCAAGGATTTGAAGGAGAGCCTTCTTTGGTATTAAGAGATGTTAGGGGATTTGTTTCTCCTTTTTCTTTAGTTAATAATTCTGTCATAAAAATTCTTAGTGAATTTGGGTATGAGTGGGTTGAAGTGTCCGGGGATGGGGAAGAATGCGGCATATTTAATGTGGAAGTAGATAATCACAAAATTAGCATAGTAAGGACCTTTAATATTGATGATATAAATTCCATTACTAGTTTAGATAGTTTTAAGGAGAAGAAAAATAGCCCTTTTCTTGTTAAATTATCTTTGTCCGGATTACACAAAAATCAAGATTTTTTTAAAGCCGATTACAGGGACATAGTAAACAGAGTTGAACTGTTTTTAAATGACCTGTTTAGATTTAATTTTGTCTTTAAATCTTTAAGCACTATTGTTGAAAGCATTGGAAACAACAGAGATGGAAATAAATATTACGGAACAGAGGAGAAGGAAAAGACAGATTCCGGAAGAGAAGTTTTAGATAATTTCATTGTATCTATGTGTAATTATATTTCGGAGAAATTTGGTGATTATACGTATGTCATGGATAAGGATAATTTGTCGGTCAATAAAATTTGGGATTTCAGAGATATTTCAAGAATCAATGATCAACAATTACGTTATTATTTGTCATCAATGATAGCATTGAATAAAATTTCATACATTATTCACTCTGAGTATGAAAATATGCGCGAAGGAAGTGGGCTCAAAATAGGTAATAATGTTTTAAATATTGTCAAAGTGAGGGAAGTTGAGATAGAGGAGATTTTATCAAACGTTGAGGACATCGAAGTTGGGGGGAAGTTTAAAGAATTACTACGCAAGAATTCATAAATGCCTCTTAGTGTTGGTCACTTGTTGTTTGGCCGTGATATTTGGCGGGGTAAATTGATTTTTGGTTGCATATTTTTGAATTATTTTAAATACATGTTCGTCTGATTTAAGTTATTAGTTGGTTTTTTGTCGGTATTTTTTGTTAGCGTCTTTTACAGGTAGTCACAGGCAGTCACAGACGCCTGTAATTATCAAGGAAGCTATTAAAAATTAATCTCGGTTTTTATGTTTTACTTTCCCATTTGATGATATATTATGAAGGGATTATTTTATTGCTAACAAAACATTTATCGGTATTTATCAAACGTATATATTGAGTGATAATTTGGTTTTGAACTGGTCCACTTCTACTAACGCTCTATACCCTCCAGGAGATAAGAAAAAGAACCAAAGAAGGCCCGCCTTACGGCGGGCCTTCCTTTACACTTTACTCTATAAATGCACTTTTAATTATTTGGTTGAATTATTCTTTAATTCAGCTCAACTTTAGCTCCGGCTTCTTCTAATTTCTTTTTTGCTTCCTGAGCATCATCCTTTTTTGCTCCTTCTAATACTGCTTTCGGCGCCGATTCTACCAGTGTCTTTGCTTCTACAAGTCCTAAGGAAGAGTTTATTTCCCTGACGGCCTTTATTACTCCTATTTTGTTTGCTCCGGCGTCGGTCAAAATTACGTCAAATTCCGTTTTTTCTTCCGCCGGCTCGGCAGTTGCAGAACCGTTTCCGTTACCTCCGGCAAATCCTGCAACCATCACTGGTGCAGAAGCGCTAACTCCGAATTTTTCTTCTAACGCTTTTACAAGGTCATTCAACTCCAACACGGTCATTTTTTCTACCATTTCCATTATTTTCTTTCCATTTTCGCTTAATTTTACATCCGATTTTTTTTCTTCTGACATTAGTTAGCACCCCCTTCCGCTTGGTTAGAACCTTCAGCCTTCTTATTTGCAATTGCACTGACAGCGAACACAAGTTTGTTTTGTATTCCTCCAAGCGCATACACAAATTTAGACACGGGAGATCCCAAACTTCCTACAAATCTTCCCAGCAATTCTTCTTTGGACGGTATGTCTTTTAATTCCTCCACTTCAATTGCGTTTTTGTAGTTTCCCTCTATTAAAGCCGATTTCGTTTTCGGTAGCTCATATTTTTTTGCAAAGTCGTATATTATTTTTATAGGTTTTATCGGATCCGAGAAGGAGAATATTGCCATTGTAGGACCTTTTAGGTCGTTCTCGATTTCCTTCTTTATTTCTTTTTCGCCAAAATCTTCCGAAGCTTTTTTAATTAGGGTGTTTTTGGCTACAATTACTACTGCGTCATTTTCTTTCATTTTTTGTCTAAATTCGTTTATGTTCTCGGCGCTTAAGCCCAGATAATCAACAAATATTACAGATTTTGCTTTTTCAAGATTTTCCTTTATTTCTTTTACTATGTTTATATTTTTTTCTTTTGGCATTTTAATTACAAAAAATAAAAACCCACCAAAGACGTGAGTTTTCTTATCTGATGGAGGTCTCCATCAGCGTATGCCTCGGCAAGATTTTGATTCGCTTTTAGATGCGAAACTTGCTGTCTTTGGTACGAGAATAGTTTACAGATTTAGTTCTCTATGTCAATAGGAAAATGAGATAAAAAAGGATTATATAGGCATAAAAAGAGGCATAAAAGGCGGGCGCAAGATAAGATTGGGTTTGAAGTGACACACCAAAAGGCTTTAATTGAGAAAATCAGGCTAAAAGTTAGTTTTGGTGTGTTTCTCCTGTATTGTCATAGTTTTGGCCGATTATGTTATTCTTAAGGATAAACCACGATACCTGTAAATCTGATCCTTCCGGCTCTTTAAGGGTAATTTCAAACTTACCATCTTCCAGGTATTTACTTCCTATTGCGACAGGTCTTTCCGGTGTTACCATTATTAGTGAATTATCGGTTACAGCTGTTGTAGTTATTGTTATTGAGGTCTCTCCTTGGGGTATTGTGGCTTTTCCTGCGGATGCAGATGCAACCTCAGGTGAATCTATGACAATTTGTTTAGTTTGGACATCCTGGGCTTTTACCGTGCCACTGACTTCAATAGATCCGTCTAGTTTCATCATCCCATTGGGTTCTATTACTAATTTTCCATTAAACACATCCAAGTTACCAGAAAGTGTTCTTTGAAGATAAAGTGTTTGGTCGGATGTTTCAGTGCATTCTTCATTGGTTTCACCGGTTTCAGGATTGTAGCAAGGTATTCCAAGAACATTTATGGAATTTTCAATTGTATCTATTTTTATCATCCCTGCCTGAATATTTCCGGTAACTGTGAGATCTGATGTTGTGGTTTTTCCTAACACGCTAAGATTTGCTGCCATATTAACGTCCGAGTCGATTGAAAGGTAATTTCTACCATCCTCATCGGTATGTGATACCATTCCGAGTGTTGTAAGGAGTGTCTTGAATTCTTCAAACATTTGTTGCATTTGAGCCATAATACCAGTGGCATTTTCCTCGGGTGACACGGATTCCGTTGATTCCGTAGATTCTTCGATATCCACATCCGTTAGCATTTCCTGAACTGCATTAATATCATACCAACCCGGGTTAACGTAAATTTTTATTTTTCCTACTATAGTTGGGTCTTCCTCTGTATAAATTTCCATTGCGTGCCCAATAATATTTCCGGATTTAATAGCCTTGACTGCCACACCAGGCATGTCAGATGTTGTCAAAGGATCACCAAGAGAAATGGAACCGTTTTCTGTTGATACCTTTGTATAAATTTGTCCGGAAATACCTACTATGACGTTTGTTCCTTTGTAATTTTCATCACAATTTTCGTCATCTATATCACATATAGGTCCGTTTCCGATAAATCCGGCCGCATCGGATATAACGCCTATGGCTTTTTCAGGGCTGACTGCTTTTTTTACGCCCTGAGATTTTATTTTGGATATACTTACGATATCTCCGGGCTCAGGTTTGTTGTCTATGTCCTCTGCTAGGAAATATTCGGCATAATCTGCTCCGGTTGTTTCATAAGTAACAGCTGCTCCATTTCCTACAATTCTTCCGGCTACGGTACTGCCACTGTACGCAAAACCTATGTAAACATTTCCGGTTCCTCTAGTTGAATCCGTACCAAGAGCTATCAACAAACCATCGGCGGCGGTAGAAGTGCTTAAGTTATTTAGACTGGCAATATAGGTGGAATTTTGGGTATCTGATACACCTAGCTTTCCGATAATACGTGTTATTCCGTTTCCTTCCGGATCTAAAATCAAATCCTGATCAGATGCATACGTAGTTATTGTGTTATTTGGAAAGTAAACTCCGGTATCCGAGAAATCTACCCAACCTGCATCTTCTGACCATGCATAGCCACTGAAAACTCCCGTGCTTAGATCCACTTTTACGTTGCTTCCATAACTTGTGAAATCAACGTACGATCCTGATGTTATTACATAAGCTTTTCCTGAAACAGATCCCGTTGTTAGATTCACATTCACCGGGCCTGATGGGTTATCACTCTGTCCGAAATCTATCCATCCCAGGTCATCTGAAAATGCGTAACCTGAAAGATTTCCTGTTTTTTTGTCCATAGAGATGTTGCTGTTGTGACTATTAAAGTATAAATACCCCTCACCTGTCATAAATTTTGCTTTTCCTGCCACTGCTCCCGCTCCCACGCCATATCCTAATATGGCCCCCCCAGCCGTCAATTCTCCACCGGCTGTCAAATTAGCATTTGTTCTTATGTTTCCGCCTATAACATCAAGTTTTTCTCCAGGACTTGTTGTTCCTATCCCTACATTTCCATCATCTCTTACGATTAAAACCGGGCTTCCGTTATCTGAAACTACAAAGTCTCCTGTTGATGAAAGGTTAAATGTGGTATTTGCCGATCCGGCATTTTCAAATG
>Ga0255340_1005527_pt1:10000-11494 | contig 11494 bp, 10 predicted proteins | sample wastewater_treat_7_FD_192417 | JGI IMG/M metagenome (GOLD analysis project Ga0255340, IMG submission 192417) | Wastewater microbial communities from Lulu Island WWTP, Vancouver, Canada - plant10 | ecosystem: Engineered > WWTP > Wastewater > Unclassified | place: Canada: Vancouver... | reverse complement strand
CTATGTTTTCACGGCTTAATAGGATTCGTGAGGGTTTTAAGTTTTCAATCGCAATTATCGGGTATTTCCCGGCATTTGCGGTCATCGTGATGTTCTAGGCGATTGTGAGTTATATATTAACTTAGATAACTGCGTTTTTAGATTTTTGAAAAATATTAATTTGGCTGAGAAAATCGAGAAAATGTGTGAAATTTTGACTAATTCTTCGTAATAGTAAGTGCGTCATTTTTGTAACCCTTAGGTGGGTATTGTGCGATAACACACTTTTCCCAATGACTTGGGGTTATAATGTTGAATATGCTTTGGCTTCTCGATCATTGTGGCTGATAATATAAGAACGTGTTGGCTTTGTAGGCATGGTCATTGGTGGGTAATATGATGTTTCGTTGGTTATAATATGAGAGTTGGCTTATGGTTACAATTGGTTTCGAATGGTAAGCATAGTAGGCCGTGGATGATTATAAGCGAATAATTCGACTTTTGGTAGGTTAAAAGTGACTCTGGTCGATGTTGGTCATATTGTTGGTATCAACTTATATGTGGTTCATATGAACGTGGATGATGATTTTAGGCCAATAATTCGACATTTTGTATGGTAAAAGTGACTTTGGTCATATTGTCAGGGGAGTTATATGGGAGGTATATGGGAAGCCCAATAGTGATTTTAAGCGAATAATTCGACTTTTTATATGGAAAAAGTGACTTTGGCCAATGTTCTTCATATCGATAGAGGCAACTCATGGGAGGTATATGGGAAGCCTAAGAGTGAATTTCGACGAATAATTCGACTTTTTGTATGGAAAAATGAACTTGGCCCGATCGCTTCCATATGCATAGGGGTAACTCATAGGAGGTATATGGGGACATGGGTGATGATTTTTCACGAATAATTCGACATTTTGTATGGAAAAATGAATGTTGTCGGATCGTTGCCAAATCGATAGGGGATACTCGGGGTGATGTCCTGAGATGGTGCTGGGGGTATTTTAGGCGAATAATTCGTGTTTTTGGTCGAAAAATTTCATCTCTCCGATTGACTTGAAATTGATAATAGAGGTGAGGGACAATGGTTAGAGGCGTATAAAAGTGGTTTCACATTGATATGTTGGATTTTACTCTAGTTATTAGTGTTTTAGTATGGGGTATAGGGGAGATTTTTAATTCGAAATATCAATGGATCGGCATGACTCTCATAATGCAAGTGTAGGATATTATTCTAAGACTTGTGCAAGTAGTTTGGCCAGGATATCTCAATTATTGGCCGAGTTATTAGCGAATAAGTGAGTGGTACAGGGGAGATTTTTAATTTGAAATCTCTATGGATCTGCTTGATACTCATAATATACGTGTAGAATATTATTCTAAGATACACGCAAGTTATTTGGTGTGAAAATCTTGAATATTGGCCAAGTTATTAGCGATTTAGTAAGTGGTATGGGGGAGATTTTTAATTTGAAATTTCAATGGATCGCCTTGATACTCAGAATGTGTGTG
>Ga0255340_1005527_pt1:2500-5000 | contig 11494 bp, 10 predicted proteins | sample wastewater_treat_7_FD_192417 | JGI IMG/M metagenome (GOLD analysis project Ga0255340, IMG submission 192417) | Wastewater microbial communities from Lulu Island WWTP, Vancouver, Canada - plant10 | ecosystem: Engineered > WWTP > Wastewater > Unclassified | place: Canada: Vancouver... | reverse complement strand
AATCAAGAAAGTCCAGGTCTTACCCATTTAAAGTTTGAGAATAGGTTGAGGACGTTTCGTCCCCAATAAGCCTCTAATCATTCGCTTTACCGGATAAGATTGTTTAGTTAGACGTGTACCAGCTATCCTGAGGGAAACTTCGGAGGGAACCAGCTACTAGATGGTTCGATTGGTCTTTCGCCCCTATACCCAATTCTGACAATCGATTTGCACGTCAGAACTGCTTCGGTCCTCCATCAGGGTTTCCCCTGACTTCAACCTGATCAGGCATAGTTCACCATCTTTCGGGTCCTACCATATGTGCTCAAGGTACGACTCGATAACCGAAGTTACCTGATGAATCGCCCCGGGATGGAGACGGGTCTATATGCTTTTGGCTGAGACCCGTGTAATCCCATGAACAGTCATGTTAATTGCGCCTTTGGGTTTTACTGAGTAAACTTTCCCACACTGTAGACCAACCGGACACATTGCTGCGCCGCAAATCGATCAAAGTGCATTGAGAAAATGCCCAATGACTCGCACACATGCTAGACTCCTTGGTCCGTGTTTCAAGACGGGTCTCGAAGGTATCTAAATCTTTAATGCATTGCAAATGGAACGAGTATAAATCGGCAAGCCGATCGCACGTGTGTGCCATACTGTTCGTCTTTGATCCGTTGGCTCTGCATTGCCGAGTACCACCAGATTTACCAGTCAGTACAGCACAAGTGCTGGACCGAACACGATAAGCGATAAGGCGGCCCCAAAGACAAGCGCGGCCAGTGATATAAATACCACCGACCAAACCGACGGATTGCAATGTCGAACCGTTGGAAAGTGCACACCGCAGCCTTTTTAGGGGCTCCGATATTGAATTCCAACAGCCAGATATTTAGATTCAACGAGCTTAACCTCTATACGGTTTCACGTACTATTTAACTCTCTATTCAGAGTTCTTTTCAACTTTCCCTCACGGTACTTGTTCGCTATCGGTCTCATGGTAATATTTAGCCTTAGATGGAGTTTACCACCCACTTAGTGCTGCACTATCAAGCAACACGACTCTTAAGAGTAATCCACAAGCTACAGATGGTAGTTCCACGGGCCTGGCACCCTCTATGGGTTAATAGCCCCATTCAAGATGGACTTGAACGTACATCATCTATTGTAGCAAGTTAACGGACACTCCATACACTGCATCCCCAATTGGCCGTTTAGAAGCCAATGGGCTAAGTGCTGGGCTTTTCCCGTTTCGCTCGCCGCTACTCAGGGAATCCTAGTTAGTTTCTTTTCCTCCCCTTATTAATATGCTTAAATTCAGGGGGTAGTCTCATATGAGTTGAGGTCGCATTCAGAATATGGTGGTTCTGTGTTAGCTGAGTGATGCGCGTGTTGTTGATCTCTACGTGTCACGTGCTGTTACTATAGGCGCGTTGGGGAGAGTCACAATGTGGCCGCTCAGTTGCTTTAGCAATCCACCGCGTTCGTCATTACCTATGTCTAACCCGAGCCGAATTACGATGCGATTATTATGTGGCAGTACTTTAGAATTAGACGGAGATGCTGTTGATTAAACTGGCAATGTTAGCACATCAGTCGTCGGTAGAATATGAAATATTCAAATGACTTTGATGCCATTACACAGAGGTAATCGATCTACAGTCAGTTTCGTACCACAATCACACACACGGTCAGTGCATAGAGCGAACACAGCATAGTTGGAATGCAAAGACAGTCGAGTTGCCTGCGACAATCCTTACTTGTGTCCTACACACGCGAACGAAGCGAAATCAGTGGGTCAACACTAATCACACATAATCGTTCAGCATATCAACCGAAGTAAATATGTAGCCGATTCATTTTAGAGATTCGCCTGGCATGGGTGCGCCAGACGAGACCTCAACAAGTGTATATGTTTCAATACAATTGATATAGCTTATATTTACGACACTCAACCATATGTGGTCCAGGCACACTATAATAATCACTTGCGTAACCATTAGTAGTTGAAAGCGTGGACCGCAATATGCGTTCAAAATATCGATGTTCATGTGTCCTGCAGTTCACACGATTTCACACAGTTAGCTGCGTTCTTCATCGATCCATGAGCCGAGTGATCCCCCGTATAGAGTTTGTATATATGGTTTTATTTTATGACTTGGCAGGTGCCGAAGCACCCACTATGCGTCGCGTGTATACAGAGTACGTTCTCCCCGAGAGTCGCTGCCCGGGTGGGGGCGGCAACAATCAGAAATTGGTAAGGTTTTCGATTGGGCATTTTTCTCAAGCTATGGAAGTGTATTGCTACACTTGACGGTCACCCGAGGTGTTACCCCCGGGAGGCTCCAGAATTTCACTGGATTCAGCTAAGTTAGCCGGCTATATCCATAGATGGTCCGTTGCTATGTTCCATATGAAAACATCATCATGCAGACAAGTCTGAATGACAATTTGGTAGTAAAATACTCTAACAATGATCCTTCCGCAGGTTCACCTACGGAAACCTTGTTACGACTTT
>Ga0255340_1005525_pt1 | contig 11495 bp, 10 predicted proteins | sample wastewater_treat_7_FD_192417 | JGI IMG/M metagenome (GOLD analysis project Ga0255340, IMG submission 192417) | Wastewater microbial communities from Lulu Island WWTP, Vancouver, Canada - plant10 | ecosystem: Engineered > WWTP > Wastewater > Unclassified | place: Canada: Vancouver, British... | reverse complement strand
TGTCTGCATCACCTCTTCTTGATGAGCGGGGACCGCAGGAAACAAGGGATATTATTATAAGTAAAATTCCAAGTAGGGAGCGTTTTGGCTTAGGCATCGTGATATAAAATCTTATAATTTCAAAAGTACAAAATTTTCATTACCAACACAAATTTATTACATTTGCCGTTGTATTGATTAGTGCAGAAAAACACTCTGCAAATCCAAGTTTTTTGAGTTTAAAGAAATATGCTTGAAAATATATTACTGATTATCCTTTACCTACTTGCACCTGCAGGTGTCATTTGGCTCTGCCGCAAGTCTTCTTTTCTTGGAAAAATAGGACCTGTTCTCATTTTATATATAATGGGCATTATTATAGGCAATGTGTGGCATCCGTCCGCCAAGGCTCAAATTCAAGAGATACTTAGCAGCGCCACAGTGCCGCTTGCCATACCGCTGCTGCTTTTCGGCTGCAAGTTTCGCAAAGGTGAAACCCGCAATCAAGTGCTAGCTGTAGTTTTAGGTTTGATTTCAGTGATAGTAGCGGTAATTGTGGGATATTTGATATTCGGGGACAAAATCCAGGATGGAGCGAAGATTGGAGGCATGCTTACGGGAGTCTACACCGGAGGCACGATAAACCTTGCCGCCATCAAAGTTATGCTCGGAGTTCCGGAAGAGACCTTTATCCTCTTGAATTCCTACGACATGGTGATATCGTTCCTGTATTTAACCTTCCTCATTGCCATAGGAATAAGATTATTCAGAAAATTCCTTCCGTACGGAAGCGGTGCAATATCGTCAGAATGTGTGACTGCTCCGATAAATGAACAATACAATGGAAGCAGCACCAATCCTGCGGCGCCAATCACCTTTTCCGAAAAAATATCTCCAAAAGAGATTAAAGGTTTGAAAGCTATTGCAAATTATTTTGAACAGATGTGGCTGCCGCTGCTTGTGACAATAGTGATAATAGGCATTTCTGCCGGCTTGGGATTTCTTGCCAAAGACTGGTTCATGACTGTTTTCATCCTTTCTCTTACCACCTTCGGCATTGCGGCATCTTTTTATCGTCCCTTACGCACTAAAAAGCATATAGAACCGACGGCGATGTATTTCATATACATTTTTTCCATTGTAGTAGCATCAATGGCCGATCTTACCAAACTCGACATAAGCGGAGGGCTCAACATGCTCGGCTATCTCACTCTTGCGATATTCGGCTCTTTGTTTCTCAACATAATCTTGGCAAAGCTTTTCCGTATCGATGCCGACACTACCGTAATTTGCTCTGTTTCATTTATTTGTTCGCCTCCCTTTGTGCCGATGATGACAGCGGCGATGAAGAATGAAAGGGTGCTCGTGATAGGACTGACTGCCGGCATAATAGGTTATGCGGCAGGAAATTATCTCGGATTTATAATGTACAGACTCCTCAGTTTGCTATAAGAGCAATGACTCGTAAGCGGCAGATGGGTCGTGTCGGCTTAAGTGATTAGCGTTTTGAGCGTCGGCGTGAGTTTTTGCGATTCTTCGAAGCAAAGAAGCCTGCAAGCAATCCTACTATGGCGAGCCCTAACAGCACAAATGTGAAGGTGCTGGCATTGTCGCCTTTCACACGTGTCCACATAGCTAAAAGGTCTTCTGTGCGCTCGCCGGTGTCGTGCAGCACTCCGCAACGGGAAATGATGCTTGCAGCAGGATATTGTACGGGATTTACGCAGGCGGCTACCGCTGAAGGACCGAAGAAGTAAGAAACATCCTGGGCTTCCCAAAGGGTGCTGTCGCTCTGAGCAGCCAAAATTTCGGGACCTCCTATTGCAGAAACATAGCCTATGGCTTCCATATTGCGAAGCGCATTTTCCGGCATGCACATAAAGTTAATAAAATAGCTTGCTGCTTTGGTATTAACGGCATATTTGGGGATTACCCAGGCATCATACCAAACAACGGAGCCTTCCTCCGGCACAGAAAAATCGAGCTTCACTCCAACCTTCTCCGCCTCATCTATAGCCCACTGGGCATCTCCGCTCCAGGAAAAATTTATCCATCCTTTCTCCTTCGTCATCATCTCCTTACCGAAATCTGCCTCCCAGCCTTGCACACCCTCCTTCATGGAATTAAGCCAATCTTCCACTAATTGTATGCTTTCGGGAGAGGTATCGCGCGACACCTCATCGCGGCTTACAAGCCCCGCATCGATTTCATCTTTTTTTAGCCCTATCAATAGGGAAGTGTAAACATCTCGGAAGGCATCCTTCACATAGATTTTTCCGGCATAATCGGGATTGCGGAGCACTTCCCAAGTCTTTACCTCTTCTGCGGATATATATGCAGTATTATACAGCAGTCCCACCGTTCCCCACATATAGGCTACAGCATAGTCAGCCACATTGCGGTTGCCGCTGTCGGTGTTTGCCATCATGGAGTGCATGAAAGGGGATACATTTACTGTATAGTCGGGCGTAGAGCCGAAGTCCCTGGAAATAGGCAGAAGGAGATCTTCGCGCAGCATCTTTTCTATAATGTAGTCGCTCGGGCAAACAAGGTCGTAGTCTTCCCGGCCAAGAGAAATTTTGCTGAACATAACCTCGTTGATATCAAAGAGTTGGTACACAATTTCAACCTCTTCTCCGGTCTGTTGTTTATACCAGTCTTTGAATTCTTTCAGCAGGTCTTCATCTATGTAGTCGGCCCAGTTGTAGATTTTAAGGGTCTGGGCGCGGTCAGCGGCCATAGCGCTGAAAGCCATCAGCAAAGCAATGGCGAGAGCGATTAATTTTTTCATGTTTTTATTCGTTTGGTTTTGCTGTTTCGCATTGAGCGTATATTGATAATAAGCAGTAAAGCAAGCACGACAAGGAAAATTATGGTCATAAGGGGCCGCAGTTCGGGCGTAAGGCCGCCTTTCCTCGCATCGGCATAGATATAGGTGGATAAATTATCGAGTCCGTAGTTTCCCTTTGTAAAGAGGGTTACTGCAAAGTCGTCTATGGAGAGGGTGAAAGCCAGAATAAAACCGCTTACAACTCCGGGGCGGATTTGCGGGAGAATGACTTTCCGCAAGGCCTGTCCGGGTGTGGCTCCTAAGTCGAGAGCAGCCTCGTAGGTATTCGGATTCATCTGCCTGAGCTTGGGCATTACGCTCAATACCACATAGGGGGTGCAGAAGCTTACATGAGCCAGCACTACGGTGGCATAGCCCTGAGTGATGCCAAGCGCTACAAACAGAATGAACAGCGAAACGCCGGTGATTATGTCGGGGTTGAGCATGGGCACATCATTGAGCAGGGTAATTGCCTTTCGGGTGCGTCCGCGCATATTGAAGATGCCTATGGCGGCAAGAGAGCCGAGGGCAGTCGAGATGGTAGCAGCCAAAACACCTATGCTCAAGGTGTTGATTATAGCTTTTCCGAGCGAAGATGAGACACCGCCGGAAAAGAGATTGGTATAGAGTTTTACCGAAAATCCTGTCCAGTTTCCCAACACCTTGGCTTCTGTAAAAGAGAAAATCGCAATAATGAGGATGGGCGCATAGAGGATAATCAGCAGGAGCCAAATATATGCCTGAGCAAGAAATTTCTTCATTACAACAGCCCTCCTTTTTCATCTGTGTGCTTTTCATCCCTATCCGCAAAAGCAGAAGTTATTCCGATAATCAGCAGCATTATAAGAGCAAGCGCCGAGCCGTAATGCCACAGGCCGTTGTTGATATTTTCCTGAATGGTGGTACCGAACAATTTAACTTTGTTGAGTGTAAGCAGCTCCGCTACCGCAAATGTGGAAATCGTGGGCATGAACACCATCAGTACTCCGCTCCATACGCCGGGCATTGAAAGCGGCAGGGTAACCTTGGTGAATACTTTCAGCGGTGTGGCACCCAAATCCTGCGCAGCCTCTGCATAAGAGGGGTCCATCTTGTGCAAAGTGGTGTAGACGGGATAAATTATGAACGGCAGAAAGTTATATACCATACCGAAGATCAGCGCTCCTTCGCCGAGAGGCAGTCGCAGAAAGTCGAAAAGCGCCACGGTTGCAAGAGTGCGCACCAGCATGTTTATCCACATTGGGAGGATAAAGAGGATGAGCGTAACAGCAGAACGATTGAGCGAGGAGTTAGCAAGTATCCAGGCGGCGGGATAGCCCAAAATAAGACAGAGCACCGTTGTGATGAGGGCTATTTGAATTGAATAGATGAAAGTATGAAGGTCTTCCGGCGTTTTGAAGAACTTGATGAAGTTTTGAAGAGTGAAACTCCCGCTTCGGTCCTGGAAAGCATAGACAGCAATCATTATGAGCGGCAACGCAACCGCCGCTATCAAAAATATCCCATAGGGAGCAGCCCAAGCACTACGCCTAATCGTCATCCTTATAATCCTTTATAGGGGTGATTTTAATGTTTCTTGGAGCAATCTTAACTCCAAGCTGGTCGCCTTTATCCCAAATGTCATTGGTGTCCACATAAATATATTCGTCGTTTTTAGTGCGAACGGTAATATGATAGCGGTCGCCTTTGTAAAGCATGAAATAAATCTCTCCCTCCACTGTGCCGTCTACGGGATTATCCTGGAGGTTGACCTTATTGAAGGCAACTTGCACTGATATTTTGGTGCCTACAGGTATTTGCGTTTCGGGAATCTCCCATTCCGCATCTAAAAAGCGTACTGATGTAGGTGAGAGCAACTCTCCTTCAAAATTATTGCAGACACGGTCTTTTCTCATTACCTGAATATCTCCGGCATGAATGTGCATACCTACGACAGTACCCGGCTCGAATGCATTATAGTCTTGAATCTCAAGCTCATAACCCTCATCTGTTTGCACCAGCATATTATAGTGGATGCCTTTGAAGATGCAAGAGGTAACGGTGCCGGTGAATTGTTCGCCGGCGGTATCTTTTTTAATATAGATATCCTCGGGCCTTATTACCACATCGACCGGAACATTTTCGCCGAATCCTATGTCAACGCAGTCGAATTCGTGTCCTATGAAGGCCACACGCTTGTCGCGTATCATGGTGCCGTTTAGAATGTTGCTGTCGCCTATGAAATCGGCCACAAAGGAATTTACCGGCTCGTTATAGATGTCGCGGGGCGAACCTATTTGCTGGATTTTACCGTCGCGCATCACTACCACCGTATCGGAGAGGGTAAGGGCTTCTTCCTGATCATGAGTAACATATATGAAGGTTATTCCCAACTTCTGGTGCATTTCCTTGATTTCCAGCTGCATGTCTTCGCGCATCTTTCTATCCAATGCGGCAAGAGGCTCATCCAATAACAATACTTTAGGCTCACCCACCAAGGCCCTTGCGATTGCCACTCTCTGCTGCTGTCCCCCCGAAAGGCTCTCCACATCGCGGTCTTCATAGTCGGTCATGGCAACCATCTTAAGCACGCGGCGCACTCTTTTATCTATTTCTGTTTCGGGAATTTTCTTTAGTTTGAGCCCGAATGCAATATTGTCGTAAACATCGAGATGGGGGAAGAGGGCATAACGCTGGAAAACCGTATTGAACGGACGCTGGTGAGGTGGAACTCCTGCTATGTCTTTACCTTCCAACAATATACGGCCTTCATCTGCACGTATGAAGCCGGCAATAAGGCGCAAGGTGGTGGTTTTGCCGCAACCGGAAGGACCTAAAAGGGTTACGAATTCCCCCCTTTTGATGTCGAGACCAACATGGTCCAGTACCTTTTTTCCGTCATAGATTTTACTGAGGTTTTCAAGACGGATGATGCTTTCGTATTGCTCTGCCATTATCTTCCGATATGGAGGTTCATCTTGTATTGTACGCCTATAGCGGCATATATGCTGTTCTCTTGCATTTGGTTGGCAGCAAAAGTGCAATGTATGCGAAGCCTTTCGACAGGGAGCCAATGCACGGCGAGTCCGCCCATGTATTTTCCCTGCAGACTGCCATTAAGTTCATAGTCGCAGAATTCAGTCCCTCCAATGGCTTTCAGCTCCCATTTGTCGCTTGGACACCAAAGAGCCGAAAGATAAGCTGAGTGGCCTTTTGTGAACAGATTTTCAGGATCGCAAACCGTATTCCAATAATCTAAAATAATGCTGAAATTATCGCTGACATCAACCGCTTGCCCGAGCGAGAGCAAGGGATAATAGCCGTCCCCTGTACCTATGTAAGAGAATGTCCAGTTATTGCGCAGGGGCCCATATTCTCCACGCCAATTAAAAGCGAAAGAGTAGCAGCCCTTGGTTAATGGAAGTTCAGCATAGGGCGTGGTGCCGACTTGAAGTCCTAAAGTAGTATTTTCGGAATTGCTTGTATAATAAGTATCTACCGCCCACTGATAAGGTTGAAAGTTATTCCAAATGGAAGAAACAAGAGTTGGATGTATATCCCAATCGTAATCATCGCCCTCCATGCCGCAGCCGAAAAGCGTATTTTTACCTACAATCACGCTGAAATTATCTTTCTCCCAGCCCATATAAGCCCAATCGAGCCATGTGAAATTATCGGAACGGCCTGTATAATTGTAAAGGTCGGAAAAAGCGTCCAGGTTGAACTTTCCTTCATCAAGCTCGAAGCTGGCCCAATGGAAGGACATGCTGAAAATCAGACTTTTGGACATACGTCCTTCAAAGAGACTGTAAAAAGATGAATTGCCTAAATTGAAATCAAGATTTCCACCACCCATGGGTATACCAAAGACCCCATCAAAAGTGGGAATAACACTTAATTCGGCCGAGGGGCCTACATTTTCAGACTCCTGCGAGTACAACGGGCAAGAGCACAGCCATACCAAAGCTATACATAAAGTCAGGTATTTCTTCATTTGCCACCACTAAATAAGTATTTGTACAAATAATATAAAGTATTACAAGTTGCAAATTTAATAAAAAATCTTATTTAGTAAAAAATCTTACTATATTTGTAAGCATGATACAAGTGTACTGCAAGAATACGGGAACATTCAAGAGTTTCAGGGAAGGCACCACCCTGCTCGATATGCTCCCGTCTTTCGATTTTCCAAAGCCGTATCCCATCGTGTCGGCCAAGGTCAACAATGTTTCGCAAGGCCTTAAATTCCGCGTATACAATAATCGCGATGTGGAATTTTCCGACACCAGAAGCCCCAATGGAATGCGCGTATACAACCGCTCGCTGTTTTTTCTGCTTTGCAAAGCCGCGAGTGATGTGTTCAAAGGCTGCCGTATATATGTAGAGCATCCTATCTCGCGAGGCTATTATTGCGAATTGCACAAGGCAGACGGTAAGAAGACCACTGAAGAAGATGTGCAGAAAATCAAGAAGCGCATGGCCTATATGGTTGAGAAAAAAATGAATTTCCGTCGCTTCGAGGTTCAGACAGAGGAGGCTATAAGCATCTTCCGCGAAAAAGGCTATGAAGACAAGGTGAGACTTTTGGAAACCATAGGCCAGGTATATATCGATTATTACACTCTTGGAGGCACCGCCGATTATTATTATGGCAGGCTCGTGCCCAATACATCCTATCTTAAAACCTGGGATTTGCAACTCTTTTTACGATGGCATGCTTCTGCGTGGTCCGGATAGAAATTTTCCCGACAAAGTAGCTCCCTTTTTAGACCAACCCAAGACCTTCCAAATGTTCAAGGAAAACCTTGAATGGAACGAAATCATGGGTTTGCGCACTGTAGGGGATTTGAATTACGCTTGCCAGCAAGGGCAGGGAAGCGAGCTTATTCAGGTGGCTGAAGCTTTGCAGGAAAAGAAGATAGTGCAGATAGCGGAAGAAATAAACAAGCGTTTCCATGGTCCCGATAAAGTGCGCTTGGTGCTTATTTCCGGTCCATCTTCTTCCGGAAAAACAACTGTATCCCAGCGCCTTTCCGTCCAGCTCAAAGCCTGTGGTCTCAGACCCCTCTCTTTCAGCACAGACGACTATTTTGTAAACCGTGTAGATACTCCCGTTCTTCCCGACGGCAGCTACGATTTTGACAACTTCGAAACCGTAGACCATGAGGCTCTGCAGGAAGACCTTGTGAAAATTCTCAATGGCGAAGAGGTGTTAGTGCCGGAATACAATTTTGTAACAGGCATACGCGAATACAAGGGACGTAAATTCAAGATGGGGCCGAACAACTTGGTGGTTTTGGAAGGCATTCATGCTCTTAACCCCAAACTTACCGACCAAATTGCGCGGAACAAGAAATATTGCATCTATATAAGCACTTTGACAGGCATTGCCCTTGACAATCATAACTGCATCCCTACCAGCGACAACCGATTGCTCAGGCGGATTGTACGCGACTGCTATAAAGGCGCTTTCAGCGCCCGTGAAACCATAGCTCAATGGCCTTTGGTGCGCCAAGCCGAAGAAGATTGGATATATCCTTACCAGGAAAATGCCGATGCTATGTTCAACAGCGCCTATTTAGTAGAGTTTGCAGTGCTCCGCAATCACGCTGAGCCCCTGCTCGAAAGTGTGCCGAAGAACAGCCCGGAATACAGCGAGGCCCATAGACTGCGTAAATTCATACGCTACTTCACCCCCGTTCCGGATAACGAAATCCCCGCTACCAGCCTGCTTAGGGAGTTCGTAGGTGGTTCGGCATTCAAGTATCCCAGATAGAGATTTGACAAGTAATAGAGAAAAATAAAATTATGTTTAAAAAAAACACTACATTTGTAGAGTAGAATAAACCTAACACAAGTCAGATATGAAAAAGAATTTTTACTACTTTATCGCTCTTGCCACCGCATTATTCTTTGCTGTTAATGCTATGGGGCAGAGCTCTGATGCTGCTATTGCCGCTGCTGAGGAACGCATAGACCTTGCACGACAGAAGTTCGAAACTCAAGTCCGCGAAAGCGAGCGCCAGATTGCTGCCAGCAGGGCTAACATTGCCGCCTACAAACTTCAGGTGGAAAAGGAAAAGATTGCTCAAACAAATATCAAAAATGTGATTAAAAATAAGCAATCTACCATAAAGCTTAAAAAAAGCGCCTATAAGTTGGAAAAGAAAAATCTTGCCGCTGACGGAGGTCTCTCTGCGGCTGATAAACTTCAACTTAAAACACGCCAGAACGAATGGAATGCCATTCAGAGTGAAATAAAAGCTCATAAAGACGAAATCAAGACAGTTCAAAGCAAAATTAAGACTCTGAACGAAAACATCAAAACCGAAAACAACAAGATTTTTGCTTATAGAGCTGCGACCAAGGCGGCCAAACAGGAGGTGAAACTTGCACAGGATGCTCTGAAAACCGCTCACAAACAACAGGAGGCTGAAAGGAAAGCGGCCGCTGCAATAAAAATAGCTGAACAAAGTGCAGCGGCAGCGGCAGCAGCCACTCAGGTTACTTCCACTGAAACCCCTGACACTGTTACGCCTGTTATAGTTCCAACCGAGCCTGAGCCCGTTGCGGAAAGCGAGCCGTCAGATACTACCGTAGTTACTGTTGCTCCTGACGAGACTGTTATCGTAGTTCCGGCACCTGCAACGCCTGACTCTCTTGATGTTCCCGAGCCGGCAAATTAGCTTCAGTATAAGTTTCTGTTTAGCAGAGCTGATATACAAGGGATGACTTCTAAGTTATCCCTTTTTTTAGTAATTTTGCATTATGATTACAATAGGATATACCAACAGGGGAGCATGTATTGTACGTGCCCTTGTAGCCATAGGCCTTGGCGCCATGATGATAAGCTTGAATAATTTTACAAGCGCTTTGGTTAATATTATAGCAACGGTTCTTGCGGTACTCGGCATAATATCGCTCGTTTACGGCATATTGAATAAAGAAGGACAATATCGCTGGTTTTCTCAAATCGGATCTATAATAGTGCTGGCAATAGCCGTACTTATGTTCTTGTGGCCGGAGGCCATGGCGAAAGCATTGGTGTTTTTAGTATGCATTGGAATAGCTCTGGCTGCTTTGCTTGAAATTGTAATGTTTGGAAGTGTGCTTCGTTTCGGTGGCTTCGGACGACTCGGATTCATAGTTTCATTGGTGCTTTTTGTAGGCGGCATTGCGCTTTTGTTTTCCGATGCAGGTATGCGTATTACCAGCATTATAGCAGGTGTCCTGGCTGTCCTTTACGGAGTAAATGTATTAATAAACCTCCCCAGAATGAGGAGGTTTATAATAGATTCGCAGCCTACGCCGCCGTCTCCCGATATAGAAGAACAATAGCTCTACTTAGTAGCATTCCAGACCTTTTCGGCGTGGGCAAAATCCTCTGCCGAGATAAACTCGCTGGTTGGAAGGTTGCTGCGGAAAAGTATACGGTATTCAGTGCTGTATCTTTCCTCGCCGGCCATATAATTATAGTTTACCGGGTCGTTATAATCAGCGGGCGCACTGTATGATATCCACTTTATCTTCAGGAATTTACCCGCAAGGCGGGGAGCCTTGTTTTTGGCATATTTCTCTCCTGAGGCATTGGCATAGGGGAATTTGTCGTTAAGACTCTTGAGCAATTCACGCCAATAACTTACCGAGCGCATATGCTTTGAAGGATCGAAACTTTTTGTACTCAAATAGTAGTCGGGACCATCATAGCCCGGTTCATCCGGGCGAAGCCTGAGATATGAGCCTTTCTCAGCCGGAATTATTTCTTCCACTCTGATATTGCTGCCGAGAATACTAGTATAGGTGCTGACAGACTTATATGGCTTATATCTGGAGCCTTCTTTATAAAAGAGATAGGGACCTACGCTCTTGAGAAGGTTCTTCTGGTGATAAAAGCGCACCACCTTGCCGAGCGTTTCGTCCAGAGAAGAGAAGTAGTCAGGCCCTTTTTGTGCATTAAGGCCGAGCGAAAGGAAAAGTAAAGAAAAGAGGGTAAGGAATTTCTTCATGATACTAGAATATATAGTTAAGACCAACGTTCATGCCCCAGGTGCCATCGTTGCGAGGCAGCCAATGGCGGTCGGCAATGGTCGGGTTGGCAATGGAGTTGAAAAGAACCTTTGCAAACTCGAAGCTGATATTTACATTTTGATTCATGATAACATGGATGCCGAAACCGGTGCTTAAATGGAAGTTCTTTTCCATATCGGCATCATAGATGCTCAATTGGGTGTCGGTACCTTGATGTTGTAATAGCAGAGCCGCATAGCCGAGAGCATCACCGCCCCTGCCGTCAGCTGCAGCATTAACTCCTGCCGCTGTAATTGCATCTCCGAAATTGCTCCACTTTTTCTGCTCGTCAAGCTTGTAAGGCTGAACGACATAGCCGCCATCCAAGAAAGGATTCACCACCAATTGGAAATGCTGCTTTATGAAGTCGAACCTTACGAAGGGGATGCGGATTTCGGTATTGAACCAGGCATAGCCGTCAGCCATGATACGGTTGCTGGTGGTACCGCGAAGAGTGCAGGTGCTTCCAAGTCCTTCGCTGTTGATTTGCTTCATATTGATGCTGGGAATGGTCTGCAGCATGTAGAATGGCATATCGCCGGCGATATTTCCCTGATAGGCAAGGTGATATCCGAATACGATTCTCTCGTTTAGAGGATAAAACTGTTTGAAGTGGAAAGCGAGGTTAAGATAAGGCTTG
>Ga0255340_1005524_pt1 | contig 11497 bp, 10 predicted proteins | sample wastewater_treat_7_FD_192417 | JGI IMG/M metagenome (GOLD analysis project Ga0255340, IMG submission 192417) | Wastewater microbial communities from Lulu Island WWTP, Vancouver, Canada - plant10 | ecosystem: Engineered > WWTP > Wastewater > Unclassified | place: Canada: Vancouver, British... | reverse complement strand
GCCCCGGCTCATTCACGCCCGACCCGTGAATCCGGTAATCTTCATCCGCCACGTTTTCCAGCGCAACGGTCAAACGCAAATCGTCCCGCACCGTCATGCCGCCGCGCAACGTCAACACGGCGTAGCCCGGAGTGCCACCCGGCGGAATACGCTGACCATCTCGCTTGTCGTCCGCGGATAGGCGCGTAGCCTTTTCAGCCGCATCCACCACGGCTTCCAGCCAGAACGGCTGCCCCATCGGCTGCCAGCGCACCGCCGCCTGCCCCGTCAGCGGCATCAGCCGGCTGATGTAATCCCGAACCGCGACCGGCTCGGACGTCGGATACGCATCCACCTTCCCCTCCATCCACGACCCCGAAAGACGCAAGTGCCAATCGTCAGCCACCTGCCAGCCCAACGTCACTTCAACACCCGCCACATAGCCTTCACCGGCATTTTTCTTCGTCACTTCCCGCAGCTCATCAACAATTTCACCCGTCGGCGCCCGCACGATTAAATCTTCAATCCATGTGTAATAGCCCGCAATTTCAACCGAACGCCGCCCGTCGTCATAGCGCGCCCCCAGTTCGGCGGAAACAAACCGCTCCGGCTCAAGGTTGTCCACCGGCGTTTCAATCTCGTCACTGCGCGCCACATCCAGCCGCGTCAAATCGGATAAATTCGGCGCGCGAAACCCCTGCGAAAGACCCCCATAAACAACATGACTCCGCTCCGCCCCGAGAGGCGCAAGCAAACGCAACGAGCCTACAACGCTGTCCCAGTCGTCCGAGCGCGACCCGACATCCCCGGACACCGGATCATAAACACGCTCCGCGTCCATCGCCGCATAGGTATAACGCACACCCGGAGTCACCTCAACCGCCCCGCCGAAAAGCTCCACGGTATCCTGCACAAACACCCCGATAAGGTCATACCTCGCGTCATCCGCAACCGGCCCCTGCGCATCCACCTTGTTCAGCGAGCCATCCGCCTTGTAGCGGCGGCCAAAGGAATCCACCTCGTCATGCGCCACGTCCACGCCATACACCCACCGGCCGAGCACGCTCGGACTTTCCAGTTCGAGCGCCGCCCCCCACGTCGTCACATCCACCCCCGACTCATCCCGCCGCCCATCCGCGCGCAACCGATGCAACCGCTCATCCTGCGCCTGACGCGACAGCGTCAGCCGGTAAGCCCCCACCGCCCCCGCTCGCTCCTCATCCGCCAAACGCAGATAGGTCAGCGCGCGCTCCTGGTCATAGGAGCGCTTCTGATCGTTGCCCGCCCTCAACCCCTTCCAATCAATCCCGTAAACCGTGCTATGGCTGCGCCAGGCGTCATCCTGAGCCACCTGCTGATGAGCCAGCGTCAGCGTCACACCCGAAGCAAATTGATAATCCGCCCGCAAATCAAAATCCCATTCATCATAACCCGTGTGCCGCTGCCGCCCCACGTCGCCTCCCCCGCGCACATCGTTGAACTTCTTCCAAGTGACCCCGGCCGCAAACCCGAGCTGTTCAGTCGCCCGCCCGCGCACACCCGCGCGAGCCTGCAACGATTCATCCGCCGTCGCGACACGCGCGGCCAGCGTGCGCTCCCACACCGCTTGCCCGCTCCAGTCCGGCGGCGCAAAACTCAAAGCATTCACCGCCCCGCCAACCGCATCACTCCCGTAAAGCACCGAAGCCGGCCCCATGACGGCCTCATAGCGCGCCACCGACCACGGATCCACCGTGTTCCAGTACTGGTTGGGGCCATCGCGAAACGTGGAATTATTCAGCCGGATGCCATCCACCATCATCAGCGTGCGGAACCCCGTGAAACCGCGCAAATACGGCGAACCCTGCCCATAACCGGTTTTTTGCACCATCACCGACGGCAACCCGCGAAACGCATCCGGCGTCGTCCGCGGCGCGACATCTTGCAAAGCCTCGCGCCCCACAACGTGAACCGTGCCCGGCACACCAGCCAGCGCCGTTTCCATGCGCAACGCCGTCACCACCACCGGCGCCAACGTCGCCGTTTCCTCCCCCGCCCTCGCCCCCGTTCCCATCACAATCGCCAGCGCCGCCGCCAGCCACATCCAGACACCTTGCTTCATGAAAACACTCCTTTCCCCTCCAAACGCCCCAAAACCCCCGGAGGTTCACAGCAATTTTCATCCCCCCCCATCACGCGCCGATAAACAATGGCCCTCTTGCTTCCCCAACCTCTCAAATACCGTCAATCCGGTCATCCCGGTCAATCAAGTCATCTCCCATATTTCCCGCACGTTGTCTAGAAGTAGCTTTCCGCCCAAAGCACAAGTCACCTTCTCCCCCCCCACTACCCCATGTCCCTTCGGTCAGCTTTGTGCCCCGCTCACATTGGCAAATAAGGCATGGCTCACTTGTCCGCCCGCGACGGAAAGGAACTTTGTTGTATATGTCCCGAACCGCTAATAGGTGAACTCTTTTGCCTCCCTTTTGAGCTGAGCCATTTTGTTTTTCTAGTAGGACCCAGACTCCTCCGGCATCGATCGCTCCCCTCGAATGCTACCTTGGATTTCCTTTGGCATTTGATTAAGCACCTTGTTCACCAAGACAAGATATTCACGATTTAAGGCTTCTGCAGATGGATTGACAGCTGTGAACTCTTGACGAATGATGTGCCACACCTCATTCTGGGCGGCCAGTACATCATCACGTAGCAAAGCCCGCTGGCGCCATATTTCTTGCGCATCATCTTCTGACTTGCTCCAATCGTGCTTTGAATCGCCCTTCTTCATATCTATAATTGTTTCTTCTACCAAAGCCTCATATTTTCTCATGGCAGCCTTAACGTTATCTTTTTGGAAGACCCGTTCTTGAATCGCCCCCATGATAGATTCTATTTCGTGCGCTCTGCGTAGCATGTCCCTATATGCTATTCGTTCTTCCTCCCTTGACTTGATACGGTCTGATTGCATATCGGCGCAAGGCTCAAGAACAAAGGCAGAATTCGTATGCGACAAAAAATCTTCTTCATGTGCAAATGTCCCTGAAAGGATAGGCCCGTAATGGTCGAAAGCTGAATCAGGAGCTACCCCTCCCATTCGCGCCTCAATTCGGCGTAATGAGTATTTTGCAACTGGCATATACTCACCTGTTCCGTTTTCAAGATAGCTGCGAATGAACGCCAAAGACACTTCTGACCCAATTTCAGCAAGCGCAGAGAGCGCAAAACGCTCTAGTTCAGGATCCGTTGCGCTCTTGATGATTGCCGATTCCACATCCACGCTCGGGTGTTTTGACAAGTATCCGAGAATGACAGCTTTCTCTGTTACATGCAGGTCAAGTGAATCTAGCAATGAAACCATTCGAGGTACAGCCGATGTGGCATCCGAACTGTTCAATGCATCCAGAGCAACATATCGCAAGGCTTGGTCTTTTCCTTGTTGAATGACCTCGACCAAGGCATCTACCGCTTCGGGGGTGCCTATTTTCCCTAATGCGATGACGCTTTGCGATGCATCAGAGCCCCCCTTGCATATTCGCCTCAACAAGAGGTTCACGTCCTTTTCCCCAACAGAACTAATTGCAGATGGAGCCAATTGCTCAACTTTTTGCAACTGCGATAATTTTTGCATGACATCATCAATTTTGGGAAAGGCAAATTCTTTTTGTATATCTTCAGCCTGGCTTGTCGCCAGAGCGAAAGAGATCGCTACAAAAAAGTATATTGTACGCATTATGCATTTCATCGATTGGCTCCTGTTGTTTGCTTGTAGTACTGTTATCATGGGCATTCACACTTATCATCAATAAAGTTACAGGGCCGGGGATTGGGGATGGAAGGCCGTGGCGGATAATCGTTCCCGATTGGACCCCACGGCGTATTAAAACGCAGTTTTGTGAATGGCGTCCATTCCCCCTGCTTATTTTCCATACCATACCGATATGCCTCTACCTTTGATATAAAGCCATTATCCGTTTTTGTTAGGAGCATTCCCCCTTCACACACGGCATATTCCTTTATGCATATCCACTTTTTAGTCCAAGCCCTTTCTCGAACTACTACAGGCTTTCTCCACCATAGCGGGAAGTTAAAACTCCAAGTAGTAGTACCATCAGGTGCTTTAAACTGTGGACCCGTTTCTTCCCAAACTACTAACCATTGCGAGAAGCACTGATCGCCATGCCATTCTTTCAGATATTTTCTAACACAATCATTCACGACATGATCATACGGGATGCAACACTCCTCGCCGAATGTAGCATCGTCTACAGGCTTCCAGCATGGAGCCTCATGCGTACAATATGGGTTGTCGGGATTGAGCCCAGCAAATGTTGGATATGTAATGCTTATCACAATCAGCAATATTACGGGGTTGAGATTAATAAGCCAGTTCATTCGTTCTCCTTATGATTAATCCAATTTGTCAATCGGCTTAGCGCGTTGTTGAATGCCTCTGATGTCAGCCCCGACGCTTCGAGCGAAGGGTTCGGACTGAATCAAGACATTGAATTCATCACTATAACTAACACCCATGCCGGTGAGGTTGGCGCTACCAAGGAGGGTTTTGTCGTGGTCAACCAGAATAACTTTCTTGTGTAGGGTGCGATATTCCTGAACGAAACGAACGGTCACACCGTCATCCTGCAGAGTATTGGCATAGTTGTGGCTGGCATTGCGGAGGGGCTTCATTCCTCTCCACCCTCAAGTTGCCCTGAAAAGACGGCACTACCGCCTCGGGCAGATGGAGCGTATTCCGTGGTGGCATCTTCCGCCCCTTGGGGCAATACCAAGTAATAATTGATGTCCCCTACTGCCTGCTCAACTTCATCAGAGGTATATGTGATAATTGGCTCTGGCTTCACTTGGATTGTTATTTCAGAAGCATCCAAGTCCGCGATTTTATGGCACGTGATCCGATACAACTTGATGTTAATAAAATCTCTCCCCGCGTCAACTTTGACGCTAAATCTGGGCAGCCGCACCGTATGATCACCAGAGTCAGGCTGTCCGTACAGCCGCTGGGCATGATAAAATACAAATGCGTTATCTTGCGATGCCCCTCTTGTCTCACACGCATAATAGTGGTTGTCTAATTTGAAAAAATGTGTTGTTGCTTTTGCCGTGTCAGCTGTTTCAAGGATTAAACCATCCTTCTCGGTCCTGATAAGATTCGCATAGCGCCCCATTGGCCAATTTTCGACAATTGGAGAAAAATCAATAAATACGGGATCAACATCGTATATCTGAAAATATGGCAAATGATATTGACTCTCAGGCCTCGACACATGTACCCGATTCAGATTCGGATAATATCTAATCAAGCAATTGCCGATATATAGCCACTCATCAGTCAACGGATATATTGAAGACAACTCATTTGAACCGCTACTTCGAGATAACCGCTGAATCACACTCGTTGGCATGTATTCATACCAGTAGCGGATGGATTGCATACCAGCACACTGAATATTGGACGCATCCAGTAAGGCAAGAAATCTATCGTGATATTGCTCCCCCTCACATTGCCCCTGTAAAAACATAGGGATACTGCCGACATGGTTAGTTATTCTTGAAAAGATTCCATACGTATTGTTCGTTGCCTGTTTCCCCTGTTGAGAGTCATGCTGTACGTTCCACTCATAAATATGAATTGAGAGGTACCCGCTTTTGAGCGCCCTGTTGCGTTGCCCGAATGATGTTGCGAGTTCTTGCCGAAGTTGCAATGTGTCATGATCTTTATTGGAAAAAGATTGGGTGCCGCCCTTAACAGGCAGTGTGGCCAGCGCAACGAATATGGTCACCCAAATACTACTTGGTTGGCCCTTCATTTTGCCTCCTCCCGACAATCTGTTAAATAAGTGAAAACACCTCTATCCGACTTCTCGCCCACACACGTACAGGACACGAAAGGAACCACTCTACACGTACTTCGACAATACAAAGTGAGAACATCCCCACTTAAATCTACACATCTGTAAGGCTCATCTGATTGCACGCAATGCCTCGTGCTCGACGGGGAGTAATAGTTATTACAATCGCCTGCATTTACGCACACCCAAGATCCAGTCCACTCACACGTACCGCCAGTTGGACCACAATAATCATAATCGCCAACACAGCGAAAACATGTTGGCCTGCAACAAACACCACTGCGTATCATTGATGGGTCCTCTATCGGCTCCCAACAATCAGGATCATGCTCGCAATACGGGGCATTCGTATTCGCGCCGGCCCAGCCTGACTCTGGTGTGCAAACTATTAGCGTCAGGATAAGCATGATAAGTGGATAATGCGAGTTCATTTTCACTCCTCCTCAATAGCCCAGTTCATTGATCGGTTTGGATTTCTGTTGAATGCCTCTGATGTCAGCCTCGACGCTTCGAGCGAAGGGTTCGGACTGAATCAAGACATTGAATTCATCACTATAACTAACACCCATGCCGGTGAGGTTGGCACTACCAAGGAAGGTTTTGTCGTGGTCAACCAGAATAACTTTCTTGTGTAGGGTGCGGTACTCCTGAATAAAGCGGACCGTGACGCCGTCCTCGTCAAGCGTGTTGGCATAATTCAGGGTGGCATTGCGAATGGGCATGGGCGTACCCTTGCCGAATTCGGAAATCACAAGCGCATCCAGTCCGGCCCGAGCCTTTTGGCGAACGGTGTCATAGATGGCTTGGATGGTTTCATGGCTGCCGCCGCTAATATAATAGGCCAAAATCCAGATGCGAGAGCGAGCGGACTGGACGGCATCCTGAACGGCTTTGCCGAAGGCTTCGGTGGGCAAAAACATAATGCTGGCGTTATCGTTGGCATGGAGGGCGCGAGCAACCCGCTCCAGATCCAAATTGGCGCGCGCTTTTTGTGGAGAGCCGTAAACCACATAACGAACGGCTCGGACGGGCACATTGGTCATCATGGGTGCGGTTGGCGTCTGAACCAAAGTTCGATAGGCATCGGCGGTTTCAGCAACGATATTGCCCGTGAAGGAGGAGCCATCGCGCAGATAAAAGGTATCCAGTTGGGCAAAGGCGGCAGGAACAAGGCAAAATCCCGTCAGCAAGGTTGCTGCCCAAATCAATCGGCACGGGGTCGCTTCCAACACCTTGGCACAAGAACTCTTTCGGCGGTTTATCTTCATTCCGCGTTCTCCAGTTGTTCGAGGAGAGTCTCTCGGGCGGTGCCGCCAGATTGGACGAGATGTCGCAAGGTGGTGATTTCCTGCCGCCAGAGGTCACGACTGCGCATGTCACTGATGGTTGGGCGACTGAGGATAAAGTCGGCAAGTTTAGGCTCCTGGCCATCCAGAATAATCAAGGCGCTGGATTCATAGACACGCTTCCCAGACAGAGCGCCTTCGGACCAGTTGTGAGATCCGACGATAACCTTGGAGAGGTCCACCACAATGGTTTTCATGTGGAGGGGAACGGTTGGCAGGGCAAGGCGAACGTCTATCCCGGCCCGGCGAAGTTGTTCTGCCCAATTGGAGTGGTGTTCATCCAGGCGATCGGCGGTGCTGGGGGGCGTATAGAGAACCATATAAATATAAACCCCGCGGCGAGCGGCAGCTTCAAGGTCGCGGATCACCTCTTCGGTGAAAGGAGCGGCGCTTTTTTGTTCGGAGAATACATACATGCCGATGAAAATGGATTGGCGGGCGGTCTGAATCAAACGGCGAAGAGCGGGCTGCATTTCCTCATCAGGGAGATAGACAACCTTTCCTGTTCCCTCAAACGCGGGGAACGGCACCCGTCCAAGATCGGTGAAGTTGGTGCGGGGGCCGGTGGCAGGAAGTTCAACACAGAATTCAGAATCGGCGCGGGAGTCATCGGGAGCGGTGAGATCGAGAGCCTTGGTTTCAAAGGACTGGCTTTCGGCAATGGTATCGTCCAACTTCTGAGAATACAGTCGGGCCAAGGCGGGCGAGTCAAGCCAGAGCACGTCTTCGTAGTTTCCATCAAGGGCAGTGGTGGTCCAGTTGGCGGAGCCGGTCCAAACATGCCGGTTGTCAATAACCACGGCCTTCAGGTGCATGGATGCACGGTCTTTGTGAAAACTGACAACCTGAACCCCCGCATCCCACAGGGTCTGCAAATCCCCCAGACCGCGACCGCTCACGGCGATGGAATCCACAACCAGCCGCACGGTGGCATTTGAGGCGATCTGCGCCAGAGTGTCCATAAGTTCCCGGTCAGTAATCAGATACATGCCAGCATCCACGGTGTGGGCATTTTTCAGCAGGGGGAGCAAATCATCGAGAATCGCCTGCCGCGCGGGAGTAAAATAGACGCGCGCCCAATCGGCCGTTGCAGCCATCCCCGGCAAATTGCGCGGTGGCAAGGGAATACGGCTGTTGGGCCGGTGGGCGACCTTGCTGGGTGGCGGGCCTTCAAAACGATTGCCGTTAACTTGGATATCATCGAAATGTGCCAGATATTCGCCCGCCAATTCCGCAGAATACAACGCAAGGACGTCTTCGTGATTGCTCTGTTCAGCAGCCTCGGACCAATTGGCCGCGCCGGTAAGAACGACTTGCCCATCCACCACGGCGCATTTGTGATGTAGGCGGCCGGACCCTGGGGGAGTGACCACATATACGGCCACACCATGTTCTTCGAGGCGTGCCAATACGGGGCGATTCGCGGTTGTTTCCATGTCCGAACTGGTCAGAACACGCACCGAAATACCACGGTCTGCGGAAAGTGAACAAAGAGCCTGCACAAGGGCTTCGCTACTGATGTAGAACATAGCGACATCCACACGGGAACGCGCTTGTTCAAGCTCCGCAAGAATCAGGGGAATTCCGCCACCCCCCGGGGAAAAAGCGACACGGCCGGAGACCTCCCGATGGACGGGAGCGGTTGTGGTGGCAAGCGGAACCGCCGTCTGGGCGGCGGTGCTATGAGCTAGGATAAAGAGAGAGAGAGAGAGCAGATATCATGCCAAAGTGAACCCTTATTTTTCATAACGCGACTTTTATAGGCATAAACTAGCAATCGGTCAACATAAAATAGGATAAAATAGGATGCCATGTTGCACGACACCATATTTCACATCTTTCACGCTGTGAAAAATGCCTGCGCGGGATGGGCTTTATCAGAATGAGCCATCAGCGCCGGGCTGATTTCTTGCGTTTTTTATCCGCCGCGCGCAGACGATCCCAGATGGCATCCATTTCCTGGAGGGTGCAATCCTTCATGCGCCGCCCCTGCCCGGTGATTTCATCTTCCACCACGCGAAACCGGCGCGTGAACTTTTTATTGGTGCTGTCCAGCGCATAAGCCGGATCCACTTTCATAAAGCGCGCCACATTCACCACGGAAAAAATCAAATCGCCGATTTCTTCAACAACCTGCTGCCGGGAGCCTTTGGCCACGGCTTCTTTCAGCTCGCCGACTTCTTCATCCAGTTTGGCAAAAACGTCTTTGATGTCACTCCAATCAAAACCCACGCGTGCCGCCCGCTTTTGCAACTGATAGGCGCGATGCAGCGGCGGCACATGCTCTGGAATGCCATCCAGCGCCGAAACGCGCGTTTGCTTTTCTTTGCACTTGATGGCATCCCAATTGCGCAACACTTCCTTGGAATCGGCCACTTTGACTTCGCCGAAAATATGCGGATGCCGCCGCACCAGCTTGTCGCAAATGCCCTGCGCCACATCCGCGAAGCTGAAAGCCCCCTCCTGCGACGCCATGTGCGACTGAAACACAATTTGCAGCAGCAAATCGCCCAATTCTTCGGCCAAGTCGCTGCGATTGCCGCTTTCCAGCGCGTCCAGAGCCTCATAAGCCTCTTCAATCAGGTGCGGCTTAACGCTGTCCAGCGTCTGCTCCAAATCCCAAGGACAGCCATCCTTGGGCCGCCGCAAACGGGCCATGATTTGCAACAGGCGAGCGGTTTGTTCAGCGCCTCGGCGCATCTCCGCCGTCAATGCCGGCACGGCGGCCGCTTCGGCGGCGGATACATGCAAATGTTTTTTGGGGCGCGGCTTGGACGCGCCAGCGGCGCGCCGGCGAGGAGCTTTAGAAGCTGATTTCTTCGAAGAATTCATTCGGTTTCACTTCTTTCAGGTCCGCGCAAATGAGATTGCACCCGCAAAAATCCTGATAATCCGTGAATTCGTCGGGCACGGCCACCACGTTCATCATCGCCGCCAATGCGGTTTTCGCCGCGGCCATGCTGCTGACAAGGGTCAGGCAACGCTTCGGCGCACGACCGATGACTTTGGCCATTCGTAGCCAGTGTTCCGCGCGAGGAAATGCCTTATCCGCTCCGGGCAAGCCGGAATAAACCTGCACGTCCCAACGCTCAAAACCCAAATGTTCCGCGATGCTGTCCGCGGACTCCTGCGGCAACATCGTCACACAGCCCACGGCCGCGCCGCGCGCACGCGCGGCTTCCATCCACTTGACCAAGCCATCGCTGATGGTCATGTTTTTCTGCATCAGGCGGGACGTGGTCTCATTGATGAGCCGCTCCACAACCTGTTCCGGCTTGGCGGCGGTATATTTCATGCGCGCCAGCAATTCCGTCATATAGGCGGCCGGCGACGGATGCAGACAATAGCGGGAAAACAAAATGGGCGTCAGCTCAATATTTTGCTCCTTGAGAATGCCGGCGAGAACTTCATAACGAATCCGACGGGCGCCCAGCGCCACGTTATCCATTTCAAACAACAGGGCGCTCTTCGCCGAAACGCCTTCCACAGGTTGCACATCTTTCTTTTTCGCCATTGTCATCTTCTCCATCGTTGAATTCGTTACAAAAACTTAAACACTTTAGATTTCATACCCCGCTGGGTCAATCGGTTTTCACCGGACGCCCCGGTGCGCGCGCTTCATCCACGCATCATTCGGAGCTATTCTCTTCTGCGCCCCGTGCGTTCTCCGGCTTGCGCGGACCCTGTCCATAAGGCTTGCGCGGCACAAAAGATTTGCGCGGACCGTCTCCATGCGGTTTGCGAGGACCACCAGAAAATTTTCGGAAAGGCTTGCGCGAACCTTCAGCATGTTCTTCGTCGCGCGGGCCGCGATATTTCCGAAAGCCTTTGCCTTGCCGGTGGCGCTCTTCGCCATCTCTTCCATCACGGCGCGGGCCATACGACTTTTTGAATCGCCCGCCGCCATACGGCTTCTTGCGCGAACCTTCGCCTTCATCCCGGCGATACCCATGCGGGCGACGCTCGCCCCGACTGCTTTCATCCGTGCTACCGCGCCCCGCCGAATCCGGGCGCGGACGACGCCCATCTCCACGGCCTCTGCCATGCGGTGGACACAGCCCGTCCTTGTCGTCGAAACGGCGAGCGCGACGATATCCAAATTCGTTGTAGGAATCAGGGGACGAAGGGGTTTGCATAAGCGCGACACCCTGCGGCAATCATTCCCGGAAAGCAAGCCGAAAGCAAATGATGCAAATGATGCCCTAATCCTTAGCGACCCGGGGAAAAGCTCACCCTACGGGTGAAATTGGACTCGCCTCTTGCTATACTATGGGCATGAGCAAGCACTACACGAAGCAAGAACGCCGAATTGACATTGAATTTCGC
>Ga0255340_1005518_pt1 | contig 11504 bp, 11 predicted proteins | sample wastewater_treat_7_FD_192417 | JGI IMG/M metagenome (GOLD analysis project Ga0255340, IMG submission 192417) | Wastewater microbial communities from Lulu Island WWTP, Vancouver, Canada - plant10 | ecosystem: Engineered > WWTP > Wastewater > Unclassified | place: Canada: Vancouver, British... | reverse complement strand
TCTCCATGTCAGACTTCTTGACACGACGGACTGCAAGAATGCCTGCCTTTGCAAGGTAGTGCTGGGCTATGTCATCAATACCCTTCTGGCAGAAGAGAACCTTTGCGCCACTCTTGACGATCTTGTCTGTGATGGACTTTATCATCCGCTCTTCTTCGTCAAGGAATGCCTGGAGCTGGTCAGGGCTGGTAATATTGATCTCGGCATCAACCTCAGTCTTTTTAAACTCGACTGCAGCGTTGAGAAGCATTATTTTCGCCTTGGTTACCTTGTCTGGCATACCCGGGTGGACACGTTCCTTGTCGATTACCATTCCGATGATGATCTCTGAATCTTCGATTGAACCACCGACTTTCTTTTCAATCTTGATATTTTCAGTGTCAACCGTCCCGTCACTCTCGGCAACCATGGTAACTGCCTGGACCACAAGATCGCAGAGTTTCTCTTTTGCTGCCTCTGCACCCTTTCCTGTCATTGCGGTCTCGGCTATTTTCCGAAGAATCTTGGTGTCTTTTGATTTAACGTCGATTGCAATGTTTTTAAGGAGTTCCTGTGCCTTCTCTGCAGCCATCCGGTATCCATGGGTGATGACTGTCGGGTGAACGTCCTGTTCGAGAAGTTCTTCTGAACGCTTCAGGAGCTCTCCTGCGATAACTACTGCAGTTGTGGTTCCGTCGCCGACCTCGTCGTCCTGGGTCTTTGCAACTTCTACCATCATCTTTGCAGCCGGGTGTTCGATGTCCATCTCCTTGAGAATGGTCACACCATCGTTGGTAATTACAACATCCCCAATAGTATCCACCAGCATCTTGTCCATGCCCTTTGGTCCAAGTGTTGTCCGGACGGCATTGGCAACGGCCTTTGCTGCGGCGATGTTCATGCTCTGTGCATCGCGCCCGCGAGTACGGGAGCTTCCTTCTTTAAGGATAAGAATTGGCTGTCCTCCAAGTTGTGTAGCCATAAAATATCACCACGTTGTAGGATAAGGTTGTTTAGTGGTTCTATATAAAAATATCAGTTTAGGATAAGGTCGATGAGGTCATCCGGTTCATCAAGTGAGAGGAGAGAATCCTCGCTGATCATGAGGGTGCGGCCAATCCTGCGCTGTCTGTGATCATCTGTCATTACGCACATGGCATGTGTCCGCGTCACCTGGGAAATGTTGCCAATGATCCCGGCACGTCTTGTCACTTTTTGTGCTGAGCCATACCCTGTCAGGATCGTGTGCGAATCATACCTGACAAGGGCCTGGAATGGTGCACGATGCATGGGCTGGACATGCATCCCCATCTCTTCTATGGCGGCCTGAATTGGGATTTCACCAGGAATATCCTGCATCTCACCGGTGTTCTGCTCAGATTTGGACTGGACAAGGTCGATCGGTTCAACAACACCGGAATCAAATGCTTCTTCGATTCGAAGGGCAATCTCTATCGTGGTTCCCATCCCGGCTTCGTACTTTGCCACTGTCCTTCTGGACACACCAAGAATCTGGCCCAGGTCTCCAAGTGAAAGGTTAGAATTCTCCCGCAGTTCACGAAGTCTCTTACCACTGATATTTACATAAAGACCTCCGGGTGAAGCATAAATCAGTGGCGGGGCATTTTCAACAAAATAGTCATGCAGGGTAGGGTAATTTATTGCAAATATTCCATACCTTACATAAACCGCGCCTCGTTCAAGTTCTGCATCGCGGGCCCTTTCACCCACGATCAACGGTGTCCCGGAAAGGTTGCGTGCAATCCTGTCAAGATCCCGTGCATTCTCTTCGCTAATGCTGTCTATATGTGAAATGACCTTCAAAACAATGATCTGTTCATCATTTCCGGCGATGATATCAAAACTTTTAGGCCGCATTGCAAAAAGTTCGGATACCTCGTATCCTGCCATAATCATCACACTGATGACATTGCGGAGCAGACGATCCTGGGACATGTATCGTAAGAGGTACTTGTATAATTCATCTACATAAGTGATGTGGTGCGCAGGGCGAGAATTGAGAATAATCAGGATGATATCTGATTTTCAGTAAGTAAATGGATGAAAACCTGACATGAAGAAAACCCGGTTTTTTGTTGGCCTTGACGATACAGATGCACCTGACATGATGTGCACCACATGGCTTGGCGCTCTGCTTGCAGATCTGCTTGAAAAAGCTGGAATGAAGGTATTATCAGCCAGGCTGGTAAGGCTCAACCCCACGATTCCATATAAAACACGCGGGAATGCTGCTATCTCTTTATGCATACTTGGGGATCCTGAACATGCCTTCATCCTTGCATGTGATCTTGTAGAAAGATACTCTGCGTTCTCTTGTGATAACACCAATCCCGGGGTCGTGGTGAGTATAGAAAAGCCTCCATCCGCCTTTTACCGGAAGGCCGTTCAGGGCCACTGTCATATCGATGAAGCCATAAGCCTTCTCAATCGTCATGCCGTTCATTTCAAAGGTTATAAACTTGGACGTGGTCTCATCGGGGCAACCGCAGCCATTTCCAGTGTCTTTCCCGATCATACATGGGAATATCTTATGTACCGGCAGGCTGACAGGCTGCATCTTCCAAGGGATGTGGATGCGGAAAGTCTCAGGCACTCTGAAGAACTGACAACGCCCCATACCTGGGACACCTGGGATTACGATCTAAAAGGCCCTGTCTGTATTCCTCACACGCAGGACCCGGTGCTATATGGTATAAGGGGTGATTCTCCTTTCATGGTCGCAAAAGCAGCCTCGGTGGTAAGATCAGAACCTGCGGGCATGAAACGGATCTGGATGACAAACCAGGGGACAGATGCACACCTGGTCCCTTACGATCATGGTCAGATGCATGAGGGGATATCATACCTTGTCAGGGGCATTGTAAAAGAGATACCTGCGACCGGTAAGGGCGGGCATGTCTCATTTCCATTAGAGAGATTCGGTCATTTAATCTCCTGCATGGCCTTTGAACCGACGAAGAAATTCCGTGACATTATCCGGTCCTTAAGGCCTGGAGATGAGATTCTTGCCGCGGGAAGTTTCCTCAAAAACACCCTGAACCTTGAGAAGATCTATGTATTCTCAGCAGAACCTTTTCTCTCAATTCAGGCACCATTATGCCAGGCATGCCAAAAACGCATGACCAGTGCAGGGTCAGGGAAAGGGTATAAGTGTCGCCGGTGTGGTGCCCGAAAGGCAGAACCTGAGGTGATCAAGGAGCAAAGATCCATCTCACCCGGATGGTATGAGGTTCCACCAGGAGCCAGGCGCCATCTCTCGCGCCCGTCTGCACGAGGCCATGTAAAACCCTGAAAAATTTACTATATACGATATTTTCGCGTCAGGTACTTGGGAGCTGAAAACCCATGACTATTGTATGGAATGTGATGTGCCGGTCCAACAGATCCACATAAAACCTGAAATGACGATATCAGGCCTCATCAGCGCCATGGAAAGGGCAGGGGCTTACAATGGAGGAGCTCTTACACGGGCAGTGCAGATAGCCGGTACAATGTTCAGGGAAGAGGGTGTCACCCGCTTTTTTGGCCTTGCCGGAGCGATGGTCCCGGCAGGAATGGGAGGAATCGTCTCTGACCTGATGGAAGCCGGGTATATTGATGTCCTGGTCTCCACCGGGGCCAACCTGACCCACGACGTAATTGAAGCGATCGGTTGTCATCATTTCCGCGGAACTGATAAATGCAATGATATCGAACTGCGCCATGATGAGATAAACCGCATATACGATGTTTACCTGCCCAACGAGTCATTTGTTGAGTTTGAAGGGTTTATGCAGGAAGTCCTCTCAAAAATTCCTGATAAATCGGTCATCTCCATCTCTGATCTCCTGGCCCATATAGGTTCAAACCTGAAGTCAGGAATCCTTGCAACGGCGGCCAGGAAAAAGATCCCTATCTTCTGTCCAGCTATACAGGACTCAATGATAGGCCTTCAGTTCTGGTTGTACAGGCAGACTCATGGGATTGTTGTTGATGCATTTGGCGACATGGACAGGCTCATGGATATCTGTTTTTCAGCTGAGAAGGCTGGAGCGTTCCTTGTTGGAGGAGGGGTTCCGAAAAACTATATCCTTCAGAGTATGTTGATGACCTCCATGGGATTTTCCTATGCGGTGCAACTGACCGGAGATCGTCCTGACCTGGGAGGGCTGTCAGGGGCCACTCTTGATGAGGCAAGATCATGGGGAAAGGTCGATGAAGATGCACAAACCGCCACGGTTTATGGGGATGCAACGATTACATTCCCTCTCATCATGGCAGCGGTCATGGGCAGGTAACTGGCAGGTGATTAAATGACCGATCTGATACTTGCCCTTGATGTGACCGATCATGATGATGCTGTCTCCATCGCAAACCAGGCTGCGCCATATCTTGATGCAATAAAGATTGGATACCCGCTTGTCCTTGCGGCAGGTCTTGGGGTTGCCGATGAATTATCAGCAGCAGGTCTTCCACTCATCGCAGATTTCAAGGTGGCTGATATCCCAAATACCAGCCGCCTCATCGCCGAGGAGGTCTTTTCCCATGGGTTTTCCGGGATAATCTGTCATGGATTTGTTGGCAGGGATTCTGTTCTTGCCTGCGTGGAGACGGCACATGATCATGGCGGGGAATGTTATGTCGTGACAGAGATGAGTCATCCCGGGGCAGTTGACTTCTTCCATGGTGGCACCGCTGAGCGGATCGCCACTCTTGTCTGTGAAACGGGGGCTGATGGAATAATCGCACCTGCAACAAGGCCTGAACGGACGCAGGTACTGCGCACTCTCATCGGGACGAAAAAAATTCTTTCTCCTGGTGTTGGTGCCCAGGGCGGTGATCCAGGGGCAATTGCTGGAATAGTAGATGGAATAATTGTCGGAAGGGCAATTTATGAGTCTTCAGATCCTGCCAGGGCTGCAAAGGAGTTCTCTCTCTTTCGCACTCATAAATGAGCGGGCAGGCCCCCTGGTCAATAATTTATAGCGTACCGCTGCATGGCCTGGGATAAATAAAATGAAGGTCATTTCAGGTCGTGCTACTACTCATTCACCGGCTATAAGCCAGCTATCTGCATTATCGCAGAAAGCTCTGCTATATACAATAATTAAGAGAAGGAAAGGTGAATAATTAGTATGAACTGGACTGCGGAACAACTGTCACTGGCAGAGAAATACTCCTGCAAAGAGGAGATACCTGAGAGTGAACGGAGATATAAATGTCACACATGTCACCTGATCGTTGACGAGAGTCCCTGTCCTGTCTGCGGGGATGTTAACCCCGAGATCATGTGCCCGCTTGACAATTATGACTGCTCACACGAGATCGCCGCAACAATTGAGTACTGTCCGCTTTGTGGTGATCCGGTCTGTCCCGAATGCGGGTGCCATGATGTTGTCCAGATAAGCAGGGTAACCGGGTACCTGCAGGACGTCTCCGGTTGGAATGCCGGAAAACAACAGGAGCTAAAAGATCGGCAGCGATACTCTGTCACATGAGGTATTTCCTCAGGTCATCCTCCCTAATCATAAGAGGGAAGTTTCGTGTATGCAGCTCTGGATCCAATGGTGGTATCAGGAACTGTACAACCCTGATTAATCACCAGGTTCCCCATGATTTTTCGATGGATCCTGAAAGAGAATTAGAGCTTCTGGCATTATCTCTTGGTTTATCATATCCAGGTACAGCCGGTCTTCTGACCGCCGTTGATATGAACACTCTCTGCATCCTATCCTGGGATAACCTGACTGTTTTCGTTACTGCAGGGATAACGCACCCTGACCAGGCAGATTCAGCTGTCTCTGATTCGGGCTATACTCCTGGAACGATAAATATCATCGTGCTTGTGCAGGATTTTCATGACCAGGCCCTTGTGGACGCAGTAATTACTGTGACTGAGGCGAAAGCCCTGGCACTTAGGGATGCCGGGTTTGATTTTGCCGGGACTGTAACTGATGCAGTTCTCATCGCATCGGAAGGGTCAGGCCCAATAAGGTATGCAGGGAGTGCAACCAGGATCGGACAGATGATCCACGAAGGTGTTTATGCAGGTGTTACAAAAGCGCTTCTCCGCCAGGCTGATACAAAAAAGAGAGGTCCGTCCTTTTTCATCAGGTCCGGAATGGGTGGGCCGCACTGGTTTTTGTGGGAAAAGGAACATTGCAAGTACTATCCCTGCCACTACGAAGGACAGTGCTGTGACTTCTGCTATTGTCCCCTTTATCCATGCCAGGACACAACTCTTGGTGACTGGATTGAAAAACCCGGCCGGTCTCCAGTCTGGGCATGTACCCGTTGTTTGTTAAATCACCACCCGCAGGTAACCCGGCACCTAATCAGGAATCCTGAAGCCTCATTACTGGAATTAAAGACATTATATTCCAGATATGTTTGATTCCAAGGTAATTTTCCGGTATTTTCACTTTCACCCTGCGGGGATCTCTCTTTAAATACCCTTGTTGTTGACATTTCTTATGGAGATGAAATGGAACTTAAAGAGATTGCAGACAGGATCTCCGAAAAATTTGCAGCAGCTGGTCATCCAATTGACCGTGCAAAGCTTGAGGAAAAGATCATCCGTTATGTCGAAGAATTTTCCGTCCCACCCACAGAGGCTGAACGGGCAATTACTGGTGATTATGCAAGGCAGTATGGAATGGAGATCCCGTCTCCAGGTTCATCCAGGCAGGATACAGGTAGTGTAAGCCTGATATCTGATATACAGGCAGAACAATGGGTAACGATCGAAGGCCAGGTCGTCACATTAATTCCGTCCAGATCCCCATCTGTGGCACAGAATGGTGTAATATCAGATTCAAGCGGAGCAATCCGGTTTACTGTCTGGTCAAAGGCCAATGCCCCGGTTATGGAGCAGGGGAAATGGTACAGGGTAGAGTCCGCAGTTGCAGACGAGTACAATGGTCAGGTAAGCCTTAAAATCCATTCTGGAACAACAATCACGGATATTTCCCCTGAATTGATCCCGGAGCCGGTGATAACGCCCATATCTGATATAAAGCCTAAACAGTGGATAACTGTTGAAGGAAAGATAACGACCACTTTTCCGCCCAGGTCCCCTTCCATTGCGCAGACCGCGGTACTTGCAGATAATACCGGTACAGTCAGGGTAACTGTCTGGGCCTCTGCAAATGCAATGGAACTTGAGCAGGGACAATGGTACAGGCTTGAGCTTGTTGAGACCGATGAGTTCAATGGGCAGTTATCCATAAAAGTTCATTCAGGGACAAAGATAACTCCCCTGTCCCGCGATGAGATACCGCAGGTGGAAAAGACACCACTAAGTCAGGTCAGTCCTGGGATATTTACCGTGGAAGCGAAGGTTGTCGCCGTTGAGAGACCGGCAGTTGACCAGATTCTCCAGCGCGGGATACTTGCAGATGAGACAGGTGCCATAAAATTTGTAATAAGAAATACTCCTGGCGCAGCCCCCCTTGAGGAAAACCAGTGGTACGAAATTAGTGGGGCAGTCATCGACAGGTTCCGCGGTGCCCTGAGTTTACAGGTGCCACCTGGCAGTGCAAAACCAGTCATGGAAGATCGCAGCATCAGGCCAAATATCGTCCCCATCACACAGGTGGTCCCTGGAGTTGTCTGCCTGCGGGCAAAGATGTTCCAGGAATATGAAGGGACATCTGACCGCATACTCCAAAATGGTCTGCTTGGAGATGAAACAGGAACTATCAGGTTTATCATCTGGAAGGATGAAGACGCCATTCAGCTTGTGCCTGACATGGTTTATGGCATCTATTATGCTTCTGTTGACGAGTTCAACAACCGGTTATCAGTCAGCTTAAACGGGGCAACCATCGTTCCTGATGAAAATGCCACAATTCATGTCAAACCTCCAAGCGAAGAGGTTAAAGGAGCGATGGTTCACCTCTCACCTGGTTCCGGCCTTATAAAGCGCTGCCCTGTCGAGGGATGTGGCAGGGTTCTTTCAAGACAGAACTACTGCCCAGTCCATGAAATTCAGCCAAATTATGTTTATGATCTAAGGATCAAGGGCTGGCTTGATGACGGGCAGAAGACTTATGATACTATCATATCCCGGGAAGGGGTTGAAGAGCTCACAGGACTCAGCCTTGCATCGGCGCAGGAGATGGCTGAGAACAACCCGCTTGGTCTTGATACGGTCTTTTACCACGTGAATGAACTGGTACTTGGCCGTTACCTGGTCTGCAGGGGAAAGACTTTTGATAACCGGCTGTTTGCCTATAACTGCGAATTTCGAAAATTTGATCCAGGAATGCATGCTGAACTGGTAAACCGTGCGGAGGGAGAAGCACATGAGTGACGATTCAGCAAACCGCAGGTTTGAGCGTGAAGCGGCAAAAAGGGTCTTTGCAGCAGAACTCCGGGAAAGTTATCACCATTTCAGGGAAGGTACTGATGATAAAAGTCCTACATTTATTTTGCTTCCGACCGGTGAAAGATGCAACCGGGTGTATATCGCCGGTACCCTTACGGAGAAGAAAAAATCAGAAGGCGAGGCGGTATTTTACCAGATTCGTGTGATGGATCCGACCGGAATATTCTTCGTCAGTGTAGGCAGCTACCAGCCTGAGGCTCTGCACCAGCTCTCATCTATTGAATGTCCATCTTATGTCTCGATCATAGGAAAACCCGGAGTATTTCAGGCTGCTGACGGGAGAAACCTGGTATCTGTCAGGGCAGAGTCGATCACCGTGGTCGACAAGTCAGTGGTTGACTGCTGGATCCTTGACACTGCAAGACTTACTCTTGACAGGATCGAGAAAGATACAGATGATCCTGATCACCAGAAGGCGATGGAGATATATCAACGCTCATTTGAATCATGGAGACCAAGAGTTAAAGAAGCCCTTGCTTCAATTCAACTCTGATTTTTTTAAAAATAAAAAGATTAAATTACTGTAATTAAACGCTGTTTGTAGACCGTGCTTGCCTGTCCTCCCCTGCTAACCGTGAGCCTGACAGAATATGTCCCTTTCTTAAGATAGGTATGGTAGGGATTTTTCTGGTATGAGAAACTCCCGTCTCCAAAAGACCAGGTCCACCGGTTCGGATTTCCATAAGACTGGTCAATGAACTGCACCCGCAATGGGGTTTTTCCATATGTGGGTGTTGCAAAGAAAGCAGCATTCAGCTGAAGACCTGGTGTCGGTGTCGGAGATGGTGTAGGTGTGGTGGTTGGGTAAGGAGTAAATGTCGGAGTTGGTGTCAGGGTGGGAGTGGGCGCCTGCGTAGGTGTGCTTGTGGGCGTTACAGTCGGAAAAGGTGTGTAAGTAGGCGTCGGGGTTGGAGTGAAAGTTGGAACCGGAGTGGGAGTCGGGGTTGGTGCCGCTCCTCCAAGGGCTTTTGCAGCGTTCAGCCTTCCTCCTGATGCAACCTTTCCTGCAAGGGAAGATACCACATCAACACTATTGAATATCCTGCTTCTTATCTGTGATGCAGACATGGATGGGTTTTGAGATTTCAAAAGTGCAGCAACACCGGAAACATGAGGAGTGGCCATGGAAGTGCCACTCAGGTACTGGTACCCGCCAGATTTGGCAGTGCTGTAAATACTGACACCAGGTGCGGCAATATCTACTGATACTGGCCCGTAGTTTGAAAAAGACGCAAGTCTGTCATTGTAATCTGTCGCCGCTATAGAGAGGATATTGCTGCTTGTAAATGCCGCCGGGTACTGGGGAGCGATATCTGCATTTGCACCACTATTGCCTGCCGCACAGATAACCACCGCATTTGATGCATCAATGGCATCCTTAAGTGATTGTGAATATCCTGTTCCACTCCAGGAGTTTGAGATAACAGAAGCTCCGTTGCGGCTTGCGTACAGTATCGCGGAGACCGCATCAGAGATGTACCCTGATCCCTTCTCATTCAGGAATTTGAGTGGCATGATTTTTACATTCCATGCCGTTCCTGCAACTCCTATTCCATTGTTACCAACCGCGGCAATGGTCCCGGCACAATGCGTTCCATGACCATTGTCATCCATTGGATCATTATTTTTTGCAACAAAATTCCAGCCACGGACATCATCGACATACCCGTTTCCATCATCGTCCTTCCCGTTGATTATCTCCCTTGTATTCTGCCAGATACTTGGTGCAAGGTCAGGGTGATTGTAATCAACGCCGGTATCAACCACTGCAACAACTACCGATGGTGAGCCGGTGGTAATGCGCCAGGCATCTAAGGCACTGATATCAGCACCTGCCGTTCCGTAAAATGGTGCCTGCCCGGTATTGGATAATCCCCATAAGTACCTGAATCCTGGATCATCCGGATATGCAGCACTGCTTGTGCTTATAGTCCCTGCATCCACAGACTTCCCTGTTTTCTCGATTGGGCTTAGTGAAATTTTGTAATCTGGTTCGACATACAATACATCAGGGCTGTTTTTGTATGCCTCCAGGGCCTCGTTAAGTGTGCTTGTTGTAACCTGAACGACCTGCATTCCAGGAACTCCTGCATCACTCAGGTCTTCTACCACGGATGCCCCGGCAAGCGCATTTGTAGCCGACTGGATTGACATCATGGCAGATTCTGTCCTGGGCCTGTCAGGATTATATCTGACTATAAGTCGGTCCGGTGCATATTCTGTAGAAACCTCGATCGATTGGGCCGTTATCGGAATAGCTGAAGACTGTATCACCTGGCCAGATGTAGCAGGTGACACAAAAGGAGGGAAGACCTTTTGTATAGACGATTGTACCGATGAAGGACCCTGGTCAGGAACAGCCGTCCCTGCCTGTATAATCGCACAGATGATGACTGCTACAACTGCCAGAAGAGTAGCAGATGAAACTTTTCCTGGAATAATCATTTTTACCCCCTGTGAAATGGCACAGCTAATTTCTTATTTGACGTCTGTATGAAAGAAGTTTCCCAAACAATGAGCAGGAAACATTGATCCTGTAAAAAAAACTCAGAGTATATATGAATAATACCTCCCTCAGTCACCGGGTTCAAATAGATCCAAATGCAGAATTGTAAGTAAGACCCCCCCCAGGGTGATGTGATGCTGATATCATGGGAGACATAATATGCCCGAAGTGTAACTCGAAAGATACGGACTTTGATGATCTCGTTACTACAGATTCCGGAGAAATGATTGCAAAATGCCGGTGTAATGCCTGTAGTCATATCTGGGACATGCCGTTCGGGTTATAAAATGAGATGTTTTCAGACTTTCCTGGTGGTACAATAAGATGGGATATTTACATAAAATGAGTGTCGGCGTTGTCGTACTTGGATTATTTATTTTGTGTTGGGGAATAGTCTGGCTTGGTAATGATATTGGACTGTGGAATTTTTCTTTCCCGTTCTGGCCGGTTATTGTCATCCTCACAGGCATTGTCATCCTGATGAATGAACTTAAAAAGGCTGTCAGTAAGGACTAACATATGCCCTTTTCAGGCTGCCAATAAAAAGACATTCATCTGGCCTGATAAGCTCAATACCTTCGAATTCGCCAAATTCAATATCAAGGCCTCTTACCAGGACGGCGGGGATGC
>Ga0255340_1005517_pt1 | contig 11507 bp, 9 predicted proteins | sample wastewater_treat_7_FD_192417 | JGI IMG/M metagenome (GOLD analysis project Ga0255340, IMG submission 192417) | Wastewater microbial communities from Lulu Island WWTP, Vancouver, Canada - plant10 | ecosystem: Engineered > WWTP > Wastewater > Unclassified | place: Canada: Vancouver, British... | reverse complement strand
GCCTGCTTCTCCCTGGACCGGTTCAATGATCACACCGGCGGTGTCCTTGTTAATGGCCTTTCGGATCGCCTCTGCATCCCCGTAAGGGACAAAGAAACAACGGGGATTTAACGGAAGGAATGGTTCCCTGATGGCAGGCTTGTGGGTGCAGGCCAGGGATGCCATGGTCCGTCCATGAAATCCATCTTCACAAGCGATAAATTCGGTCTTTCCCGTTCTTATCCTCGCAAGCTTTATGGCTCCTTCATTGGCCTCGGCCCCGGAGTTTGAGAAGAATGCTTTTTTCAGTCCTGAATACTCAACCAGCCGTTTTGCAAGTGTTCCCTGGTGAGGGACATAGTAAAGGTTTGAACAGTGGATGAGCTCTGCGGCCTGTTTCTGGATTGCCTGAACGACCTTTGGATGACAGTGCCCGCTGCTGCAGACTGCAATGCCAGCAACAAGGTCAAGGTAGGTCTTTCCTTCTGCGTCGGTGACATTGCATCCAGATCCCTTTACAAGCATCAGGTCCCGGCTGAATGCAGGCATATAATATGTAGATTCAAGTTCACGGTAATTTTTTTCGTAATTCATTTTATCATCACTAAATCTGTTACTCGTACTCGATAGTTGCAGGTGGTTTGGAGGTGATATCATAAACAACCCTTGAAACACTTGGGATAGAGGATGTTATCCTGGATTCAATCTCTTTAAGATCCTTAAATGATATCTCCACCGGTTCGGCAGTCATGGCATCTTCTGAATGAACCGCACGGACTGAAACGATCCAGCCATGAAGACGCTTTCCGTCCTTTATTCCGGTGCCAAGTCCTACAAGGGCTCCAAGACATTGCCATGGCCTGTACTTTTCAACCAGTACCTCTTCTATGATGGCATTTGCCTCTCTTACCACCTCTATGGCCTCCCTTGTAACTCTGCCTACAACCCTGACCGAAAGGCCGGGACCAGGGAATGGCATCCGGTGAGCAATCTCCCCTGGAAGACCAAGTGCTTCTGCAACTTTTCTTACATCCTCCTTGTAAAGCTCTTTTATCGGCTCGATAACCCCATCGAACTGTATGTTAAGAGGCAGTCCGCCGACATTGTGATGGCTTTTAATACCTTCATCACTCTCGACACAGTCAGGGTAAATAGTTCCCTGCAGAAGATATTTTGCCCCGGCTTTGACGGCTTCACGTTCAAAGACACGGATGAACCGCTCTCCAACGATCTTTCTTTTCTTTTCAGGGTCGCTCTCACCTTCAAGGGCATCCAGGAACTCATCTGCTGCGTTTACAACCTTAAGGCCGACAGGACCAAATATCTCTGATATCCGTGCGGTCTCTCCTTTCCTCATCAGCCCGGTGTCCACGTAAATCGGGATCAGTCTCTCTCCGATAGCCCGGGATGCAAGCTCGGCACAGACAGAGCTGTCCACACCCCCGGAGAGTGCGATTACAACCTTTTCTCCGCCTGATTTTTCCTGGATCAGACGAATGGCGTCATTAATGAATTCTTCTGTATCGGTTATCATTCACCTTCCCCCCTTTTAATCAGGCAAGCTTCAACAAAACCGAGGAATGGCGGGGATGGTCTTGTTGGCCTGGACTTGAACTCAGGGTGAAACTGCGTTGTAAAGAAGAAGGGATGCCCAATCATCTCTGCTATCTCCATCCTGTCCTTGTTTCTTCCAGAGAATATGAGGCCTGCCTCCTCCATCCGGCTTACATAGGCAGGATCAACCTCGTACCGATGCCGGTGCCGTTCGATTATCTCCCGTTGCCTGTAGAGCTTGTAAGCGGTAGTGTCTGAACTTATATAAACCGGGAAGTCACCAAGTCTCATACTGCCTCCAAGGTTCTCAACACCTTCCTGTTCAGGCAGTATGGTAATGACCGGAGTGCCCTCTCCCCATTCACTGCTACAGGCATCTGATATCCCAAGGACATTTCTTGCATATTCAACGACTGAAAGCTGAAAGCCAAGACAAAGTCCAAGGAGGGGGATTTTTTCTTCCCTGCAGAGCCGGATAGCATCTATCTTGCCATTTATCCCCCTGACACCAAACCCGCCTGGAATCAGCACTCCGTCGCATTCACGAAGGTCTGAGGGATCGACCCTTTCCGCGTCAAGCCACCTGATAGACACCTCGGTTGAGAGTTTTCTCCCTGCATGCTTGAGTGCTTCTTTTATTGACAGGTAGACATCTTCTTTCCCGTACTTGCTGATGATGGCAACCGTCACCCGGTGGGTATATTCACGGGTGACAACCCTGTACCATTCCCGGTCGGCCTCATCTTTTTCAAGCTTGAGAAGCTGGCAAAGAACCTCGGCAAGTCCTTCTTTTTCCAGCTCCATCGGCACCTGGTATATGTCTGGAACTGTAGCGGCACTGATGATCCCTTTTTGTGGAATATCACATAATGACGAGAGTTTTTTCCTTGTATGTGAATTTAATGGCCTTTCACTTCGTCCAACGATTATGTCGGTGAAAAGTCCAAGCTCTCTTAGTGCTTTTATCGAGTGCTGGGTCGGCTTTGTCTTCAGGTCCCCCATGGAATCTGACGGCATCAGGGTGACATGAACAAGGGCCCTGTCTGATATCGCAAGTTCACTTCTCATCTGCCTGACCGCTTCAAGAAATGGCATGCTCTCAATATCACCAACAGTGCCCCCAACCTCCACGATACAGATATCAGCCGGTTTACCTCCAAAGATAGGCTCTTCCGATGCAGACCTGATACAATCCTTTATCTGGTCGGTGATGTGTGGTATTATCTGGACGGTCTTGCCAAGGTAATCACCACGGCGTTCTTTTTCAATGACCATCCGGTATACCTTTCCGGTAGTGATATTATGGGAGGAGTTGAGTTCAATATCTAAAAACCGCTCATAATTCCCAAGGTCCAGGTCCACTTCGCCACCGTCATGCAGAACAAACACTTCCCCGTGCTGGGCAGGGTTCATCGTCCCTGCATCAATGTTCAGGTATGGGTCGATTTTTACTGCAGTAACCTGGTATCCCCGGTTCTTCAAAAGCCGGCCGATGGATGCCGCGGTAATGCCTTTTCCAAGGCCACTCATGACACCCCCGGTAATAAAAATGTACTTCACATGACTCCTCCGAAAACCTTCAGGAAGGTTGTCCCTTATCCCTCATTTATCCTCTGATGGTACCGGACCTGATGATAAAAGAAGCCGTGCACCGTGCAAGAAGATTTTCTTCATCCGCGTCGGTGAGAGTTGCCTCTGCATATATCATCGTTCTCCCTTTCCTGACCACAGTGCCATCTGCGATGATGGTGCCTTCCCTGGCTCCCCTGATAAAATGCGTGGTGCAGGAGACGGTTGCGATGGTCTCTTTATCTGAAAGCAGGGTGTATATCGCAAGAGCTATAGCCTCGTCACCAAGTGCGGTATACATCCCTCCCTGGAGCCAGCCCTCGCCGTTCTTCATGTCATCCCTGATCACCATGCTGAGTCTTGCTTTTCCATCTCCAAAAGATACCGGCTCTATTCCCATCAGGCAGAAGAAGGGGTTTGCCTTCTGGCCCTGATTTTTTACTTCATTAAGATAGCTCATACGTATTAAATTCCTGTACTGGTGAATGAGATTGCCTATGTGAATGGGGAATACATAAGAGTATTTCATGTAAACCAGATAGGGTACATAACGTCAGTTTTCCAGGAACATGAACAATCCATCTGTCAGCATCGTAATCCCTGCATATAATGAATCAACCCGTATCAGGCCACTCCTAAGTGAAATTAGTGAATTATGTGAACTTCGTGAACCAGATAGTCCTGCCATTGAGTTCATCTTTGTATGTGATGGCACTGATAACACGGCTGATATAATCCGGGATTATAAAAAAAATAACCAGGACCTGATGATCAGGTGCCTTGATTTTCCCCGCCGGCTTGGTAAAGGAGGAGGGGTAAAGGCCGGTTTTGCAGTCGCATCCACACCACTTGTCGGGTTCATGGATGCTGATAATTCAGCTTCAGTATCAGAAATGGTTCGTATCTCTCATCTTATCGGAGAACATGACGGTGTAATCGGTTCAAGGCATCTTCCCGGCCAGGTCCTTCAAAGAAAACAACCTTTGTTAAGGCGGGTTCAGAGCAGGATATTCAATGGGATTATCAGGCTCTTATTTGGCCTTTCCTTTTATGATACCCAGTGTGGCGCCAAAATATTTCGAAAAGACGCCCTTGATGCAGTCTTACCTGGCCTGCGTTCAACCGGGTTTGAGTTTGACGTGGAGTTGCTTTGGCATCTCTCAAAAAGCGGTTACTCACTTATAGAAGTCCCGGTCATATGGAATGATACCCTGGATTCCAGGCTACGCCTTTCTGATACATTCTCCATGCTGGCATCCCTGTTTCGGATCAGGCTTGGAGATTAAACCGGCGGATTAAAAGAGGTAATGGTGATTTTTCACTCCGCGGGAGATGAACGCCTTATCCTGACAGATTCTGCATGGGCTGACAGGCCTTCGGCATCTGCGATAGCCTCAACAATATCACCAATCGCCTCAAGGCCCTCCCGGTCAATAACCTGTATAGTCGAGGTCTTGGTGAAATGCCCCACATTAAGCCCTGAATAGTATCTTGCATTCCCGGCGGTAGGGAGAACATGGTTTGTTCCTGATGCGTAATCACCACAGGCAACTGCCGCATAAGGACCAATAAAAATCGATCCTGCATTTCTGATCTTACCAAGCAGTGCAATGGGATCTCTGACCTGTATTGCAAGATGTTCAGGAGCTATCAGGTTTGATGCAGCTGCTGCCTCATGCAAGTCCTTTACAACCAGGTACCCTGAACGCTCAAGGGACTGAGTGATTATTGCTTTGCGTTCAGCACTGGCAGTGAGCCGGTTTATCCACTCTCCAACCTCTTTTGCAAACTTTATGCTGGTGGTAACAAGTATGGAGGCTGCAAGGGGGTCATGTTCAGACTGGGCAAGGATGTCAGCAGCAATAAAATCAGGTTTTGCATCTTCATCTGCTATGATAGCGATCTCCGATGGCCCTGCAGGGAAGTCAATCTCCACCAGGTCACGAACCATCATTTTTGCAGCAGTTACGTACTGGTTCCCAGGGCCTACTATCTTCTCAACAGGAGCCATGCTTTTAGTACCATATGCCATGGCAGCAATCGCCTGTGCCCCCCCGGTCAGGTATATCTCGTCTACCCCGGCGATATCACAGGCTACCAGTGTAAGAGGATGAACCGGAGGGGGAGTGCAGCATATAACCTCTTTTACCCCGGCGACTTTGGCCGGAATAGCACACATGAGCGCAGTAGACGGGTAACTTGCCCTTCCACCAGGAACGTAAATTCCGATACGGGTGAGTGGGGTCGTCTTCACCCCCAGGGATATTCCTGGTTCGGTCTCTGTTATCCAGAGATCCTCGCGACGCTGGAGTTCATGAAATTTGCTTATTCGTGTATATGCCTCTGTTAATGCCTCTTCCAGTTCAGGAGAAACCTTCTCATATGCCGCATCACGTTCCTGCTCATCAAGCCTGACAGCATCAGGTCTTACGCCGTCAAATTTTTCAGCATAGTCAAGGAGGGCCTCATCACCACGGGTCCTGACCTCCTGGATAATTGTGCCCACTAAATCCCTGACTTCATCAAGTGCATGTCTCTGTCTTTTCAGCCAGCTATCAAGTGTTACCGGACTCCAGCTCATGGGTAGTACATCGATGTATGTTTCAAAAAAGTGATATGGCAAAGCCGGCAGGCCGGACTTATTCCGGGTGTTATTGTGATTGTCTGCTGTTATCCCATCTCCACACGTAAAAATCCGGTGCAGGCCGCGCAATTTTTCCCTTTAACAGGTCAGTGAGCATCTTGTGAAGGTTCAGGTACAAAAGTAACAGCTCCTCTTTCTTTTCTTCTGTCTCTATATTCAGCCGGATTAATCCCTTCACGTACTCCTCTATCCCCTCAACCGCTGATATGTCGGCAGGCATGATATCAGACGGGATAACTGTCCTGACACTAAATACGTCGTCAACTGATACCGCCATCCCTGTTTCACTGACCGCTCCCTCAGGGATGATAAGAGTACGCTGCCTTTTAGTGTCTGCCCTGTCCATTCCCAAAAGAGGTGCGATATTTATTACCGGAATCATATCGTCGCCCCATTTTGCCATTCCTTCAATATAAGGAGGGGCATCATAGACGTCAACGGTCTTTAAAGGCCTGACAAATTTGTCAACGATGTCCCCGTCAATGAGGTAATGGTCTTTTCCAAGTAATATTTCAACAAGAGTAAGATGGTCCTGCATGGTCAATAGTCTGCCCTGTTTTTATCTTATCAGTTCCCTGTATTCAAACCCTTCGGTATATGGCCATACCATATGCAAAATCCTATCCCCTCACCTGTGTAACGTATTACAACAAAATCCGGCCCTGATGAGTGTTGGATATACAAAGGTGTTGACGGGATGACAGTACAAAAAGATATTATTCACCGGCTCTTGCTTTTCTCCCTTGGGGACGGGCTGTATGGGGCACAGGTCTCATATATCAGGGAGATAGTACCGGACCAGGAAAAAAATCCCCTGCCTGGCGCACCGGATTTCATCCCTGGAATAATAAATATCAGGTCTGATGTTGTCAAGATCATCGATATCAGGAGAATCATCCCGCTGGGAGAGGAACAGGCAAAAAAGAAGATAATAGTTTTTATTCCTGAAGATGCCCAGAGCACGCGGTTTGGTATCCTGGTCGACGAAGTGCACGGGATCATGGACATCCCTGAAAAAGCAGTCTCCTATCTTGACCGGTCAGATACAAAGATTCAGAATAATTTCATGCTTGGTTTCATGAAGATCTCGCTTGATACGTTTCTCAATCAAAGGGGCAGGGAGTTTGCGTCAGGGGATGATGATCTCGTCTGGATCGATTTTGAAGATCTGATAAATACTATCATCGACGGTGACCAGGCAGACTCTATAGTCTTCAGGCTGACTGCCCTCTTCAATCCCCAGTACCTTCTTTCAGGAGAATGGAAGAAAAGTGCTGGTAAGTGAGAACAAAATTCTCACCTGACCTGTCCTCTTTTACTGTCCCCTTTTAGGCTCTTCGCTTTTTGCGGTCTTCATCGGGTCTCCATGACCAAACCTGCATGGCACTGGACTGTTTTCCATTACCTCAGCCTGGGAATTAACAGGCTTTGTCGGCCGGATAAAAGATTACTCTGTGATCCGGTGAAGCAGCCAGGCCATGTTCATTCCAAGGGTCTCCATGCAATCCATTCCTTCCTCGTCCTCGCTTACTTCTCCTTCAAGCCTTCCAAGACCCATGTTCCAGTAAGAAGATCCGGGAACAATCATCTGGCTTGCAAGGAACAGGTGATTTATAGTGTCAAATGCATGGGTGGAACCTGCCCTCCTGGCTGAAATGACTGCAGCACCGACCTTGTACCTGAGAAAATCGCCTCCTGACCTTGTCAGCATACCTGTCCTGTCGATAAGTGCCTTCATCTCGGCGCTGACGTCAGCAAAGTATGTGGGTGAGGCTAAGATTATCCCGTCTGCTTCACGCATCTTTTCAACATAATCATTCAGGTCATCGGTCTGGTTTGCACACTGTCCGTTCCTGGTCTCAAAGCATTTCATACAGGCAAGGCACCCGTGCAGGGGTTTTCCTCCGACCCGGATCATCTCGGTCTTTATACCGTTGGATTCCAGGACGCCAAAAACCCGCCTGACCATCTGTTCTGAGTTCCCATTCGGACGTGGGCTTCCAAGAAATGCAACTACCTTCATTGTACATAAATAAGTGAGTGGACTGATAAAGCCCATGCAGGAACTTCACCAGGCTCCAGTTTTTCAAAAAATGCCTGTCAAGGATGCAAAGAGGATACCAAATGCAATGAGCGCCACACCTGCAAATATGGCAGGGTTCCAGCTTAAGATCTTTGCACCGTCAAGAGGCCCGACCGGGAGAAGGTTAAATGCGGCTATCATTGCATTAATTTTTACACCGACAAGCCCTATGACTGCAAGGAGCCCGGCTCCTGCCGCATGTCCGGCGAAGATCATGGCAGCAAAGGGAATTATCAGTATGAGGTTGCTTACCGGCCCTGCAAGAGATATCTTTCCGTTCTCTTCACGGGATATGTAATTGCCATATATAACGGTTGCACCTGGAGCTGCAAAGACTATGCCTGCAAGGGCTGCCATGGCAACTGCAACGACAAGCATCATGCTGTTCATCTGAAATTCTGCCCAGTATCCGTACTTCATCGCGGTAAATTTGTGGGCCATCTCATGAACGACAAAGGCAATTCCTGCCGTGATAAGTGAGATGACAAAGAACATCCCGATATTTAGCAGGTCGAACTTGTGGCCCCATACCATCGCAAGCGTAAATGCAGCGGAAAGAGCAAGCCAGGCTACAAGGAGATCGTGCCTTTCCCGGGCGGGTATCTTTTCCCATATATGCATGGCTTACATGTATGTTCCAATAATAGAATGGTTTGACTGATACACCCTGGTGTCCCTCTTGAAAACAACAATGTAAAAAGACCTCCGTTTGGTACATAGGCTGGCTATTTGCCTATTCTCCTGCCATCATTTTTTATACATGATAGTGAAATTATTACATATCGCCATATGAGAGATCCATGAGTACTATTGTTATTCTGGGTTGTATATACGAAATTTCTAAGGCCATGGCACATTAGGAGGCAGGCATGAGGTTCACCGGAATTGAAGAATTACTCAAAGCAGAAATAACCGATGATGAAAAACTGAAAATACTCTCTTCACAGTACACAGAGCGCCTGAAAGAGCAGAGGATACTCCTGGAGTTCACACGCGTGCTTGGTGATACATCACTTGACTTTGAAGATGCCATTCGCCGGGTCATTCGTGATATCCCTGATGCTTTTCAATATCCTGAGATCTGTGAGGCTTCTTTTGAATACAGGACCGTTAAAGAGAAGACAGGAAGATTTGTCAAAACTCCCTGGTCCCTGACCGTTGAGATGACTGCGTCAGATGGTCATCCATGTTCTCTTGAGATCGTATACCTGGAAGAGAGGCCTGTGATGGATGAAGGCCCGTTTTTAAAAGAAGAGCGTAGACTTGCTGATGCGCTTGGCGAGATCATGCTTATTGCAGTAAACCGGGCGGTAATGCTATATGACATAAAACGTCAGGCACATGAAAGCATGTTATTACAGAAAAAAACTGATTTCATCATCCAGAATGCCCCGGTTCCGATATTTGAGATAAAAACCGATCTCTCTGTCATTAATACCAACTCTGCATACTCCAATGTTACCGGCATCCCGGTTGAAAAGCTCCTGAAGATGAACCTGTCTGAAATTACTGTTGTAAAACGGACCGGCAGAACCGTGAGGGATGCCATTGACATGAAGACCGTCCTTTCAGGAGAACTGGAACTTGATGTGCCTGCAGGACAGAAGATACTTGATTACCTCTACCTCCCTATCCTTGACGATAATGGCGACGTTGTGTCTGTAATTAACTATTATGTTGATAAGACTGAAGAGAGATCTGTTGGCAGAGATATTATTAAGTTAACAGAGGCAGCAAAGGCCGGCCAGCTTGATGCCCGGATGGACGTGACCGTGTACGAAGGCGATCTGCGGCTTCTGGCAAAAGGGATCAACGATACCCTTGACTCAGTCATCGGTCCTTTGAACGTTGCCGCTGAGTATGTTGACCGTATCTCAAAGGGTGATATCCCTCCAAAAATCACGGATTCATATAACGGCGACTTTAACGAGATCAAGAATAACCTTAACCAATGCATCGATGCGGTTGAACTCCTTATCTCTGACGCTGTCGTGCTCTCCAATGCAGCTGTTGAAGGTAAACTGGACTTCCGTGCTGATCCTACCCGCCACCAGGGCGATTTCCGAAAGATTGTCGAGGGTGTTAATGATACCCTTGATTCTGTCATCGGTCCTTTGAATGTTGCCGCCGAGTATGTCGACAGTATCTCCAAAGGAGATATCCCTCCAAAGATTACGGATTCATATAACGGCGACTTTAACGAGATCAAGAATAACCTTAACCAGTGCATAGATGCGATAGAACTCCTCATCTCTGACGCCGTAATGCTCTCAAATGCAGCCGTTGAAGGAAAACTTGACACACGGGCTGATGCTACCCGCCACCAGGGCGATTTCCGCAAGATTGTCGAAGGTGTTAATGATACTCTTGACTCAGTCATCGGTCCTTTGAACGTTGCCGCTGAGTATGTTGACCGTATCTCCAAGGGCGATATCCCTCCAAAGATTACGGATTCATATAACGGCGACTTTAACGAGATCAAGAATAACCTTAACCAGTGCATAGATGCGATAGAACTCCTCATCTCTGACGCCGTAATGCTCTCAAATGCAGCCGTTGAAGGAAAACTTGACACACGGGCTGATGCTACCCGTCACCAGGGTGATTTCCGAAAGATCGTCGAGGGTGTTAACGATACCCTTGACTCAGTCATAGGGCCCCTAAATGTCGCAGCAGAGTATGTAGACAGTATCTCAAAGGGGGATATACCGCCAAAGATTACGGATACATATAATGGCGACTTTAACGAGATCAAGAATAACCTTAACCAGTGCATCGATGCGGTTGAACTCCTTATCTCTGACGCCGTCATGCTTTCCAATGCCGCCGTTGAAGGTAAACTTGATACCCGTGCCGATGCTACCCGACACCAGGGTGATTTCCGAAAGATCGTCGAGGGTGTTAACGATACTCTTGACTCAGTCATCGGTCCTTTGAACGTTGCCGCTGAGTATGTTGACCGTATCTCCAAGGGCGATATCCCTCCAAAGATTACGGATACATATAACGGCGACTTTAACGAGATCAAGAATAACCTTAACCAGTGCATCGATGCGGTTGAGCTCCTTATCTCTGACGCCGCCATGCTCTCTAATGCTGCTGTTGAAGGTAAACTTGACACTCGTGCAGATGCTACCCGTCACCAGGGCGATTTCCGAAAGATTGTCGAAGGTGTTAATGATACTCTTGACTCGGTCATCGGTCCTTTGAACGTTGCCGCTGAGTATGTTGACCGGATCTCCAAGGGAGATATCCCTCCAAAGATTACGGATACATATAACGGCGACTTTAACGAGATCAAGAATAACCTTAACCAGTGCATAGATGCGGTAGAACTCCTTATCTCTGACGCCGTCATGCTTTCCAATGCAGCTGTTGAAGGTAAACTGGACTTCCGTGCCGATACTGCCCATCACCAGGGCGATTTCCGTAAGATTGTCGAGGGTGTTAACGATACACTTGACTCGGTCATTGGACCGGTAAAAGAAGCCATGCGTGTTGCAGACCGGTTTGCAAAGGCAGACTTTTCAGCAAGGGTGGATGAAAAGCTCCATGTTGAAGGAGATTTTGTCCTGTTTAAGGAGTCACTAAATAACATGGGCTTTTTTGTTCAGAGTGCAATCCAGGAGATACAGCGAATATCTAACTTGTATGCAGCAGGCAACTTTGCGGCCGAAT
>Ga0255340_1005512_pt1 | contig 11511 bp, 10 predicted proteins | sample wastewater_treat_7_FD_192417 | JGI IMG/M metagenome (GOLD analysis project Ga0255340, IMG submission 192417) | Wastewater microbial communities from Lulu Island WWTP, Vancouver, Canada - plant10 | ecosystem: Engineered > WWTP > Wastewater > Unclassified | place: Canada: Vancouver, British... | reverse complement strand
TGCGAACAGCGACGTTTCCCAGTGCCCAGTCGGTACACCTTCGTGCAATGACATCGCGGGCAGCGTATCCTGGCCATTTACCCCTCCTAATTGAGAGGAGGTGGTGGTTAAAATGACACTATACCCTAAATAAAACCGGAGTGATTGTTCAAGTAGACAGATACGACATTGTGACCTGATCCTCAGGACATGTGTCGCGAGCTTATCAGGTGCTCAAAAAGCCTGATCTTCATATAGACACATCCCGGGGGAATAGAGCAATGGTCCCACATCGACCAAAGGGCTCTACTATCTGATCAACGCGACGATCAAGGCTCATTCATTACCGTTTTCTTGATCTGTTCACCAAGATCCATCTGTGGAGCGCTTCGACGAGCAGTATTCATACGATCAGATGGTACCGCAGCTCTTCGTCAACAGACCATCCCATAGGATCATGGTTATCGATAGCTCGCGAGGAACGTCATCTTGAGATTGCAGGTGTCCGGAACGACGGATACCACGAGATCATCTAGAATTCGATTGTCGCGCGAAGCCGAGAGTTTTGATCTGGCTTCGGCATAGACGGGAAGAAGCGATGCATCTGGTCGGGAGCTGATTGCGGATACAATATTTCGATATAAAATTTTACGACAGAATAATTTAATCGTCTGCTAACCGGGCAAATTGCATCTCTCTTGTTCAAGTATTATTCATGTGGAGGAAGAAAGGACAAAGACTATCAATAGAACACGAGATAATGCAAGGACCTTGGCAAAGATCTAATAATATCGTAGAGATAGGTGCAGCGGAAAAGATCCAGAATGTGCAGGGTAATGTGTATGGCATCTGGCCGCTATTTGATAGTGAAGTACCCGTCCATGTTAGGAATATTGTATCTGGAATGACGACATATTCATGCATTTAGTGAAAGGATCAGTGAATATATTATTTTATTGGCAGGGAAGAATGCGGCACCGTGTGATCGATGACGTCTAAGCCCCAATGACGTCCGAATCCACGTACCGACAGAAGACGGTGACAGGGATCTTCTGGTACTTCCTTCAGCAATTCTCCTACTTTGGGGTTCAGGGTGCCACGACGTTCATACTGGCCTGGTTCTTGGTTCCTGAGGATTTCGGCCTGATGGCGATGGTCACTATCTTTTTTTCTCTTGGTGTCACATTGATGGATTCGGGCATCAGCCAGGCAATAATTCGAAAAAAAGAGGTCGGGCAAATAGATTATTCCACGGCATTCTTCACAAATCTGGGGCTAGGCATTCTGGCGTATGCAATTCTATTCGCTGCTGCCCCGGCGATTGCGAATTTCTATAATGAACCAGTTCTGTCACCCTTAGTCCGTATTGCCGGCCTAGTCGTGGTAATAAACTCGTTTCAACTGATTCAGATCGCGGACCTTACCCGGAGGATGGATTTCAAGGTTCAGTTCCGAGTCACGCTGCCCACCTCGCTTCTCTCAGGAATTGTTGCAGTTGCCTTAGCAGGGCTGGGTTTCGGAGTATGGAGCCTTGTGGCGCAGATGCTAATAGCGGCCTTAGCTGTGACAGTACTATACTGGATAACGAATAGATTGCGGCCGACCTGGGAATTCAGTATAGAGTCATTTCAGGAGATGTTTGGTTTTGGCTCCAAGCTATTTTTATCCGGCCTAATAAGTACGGCGTATAGTAACATCTACATCGTCGTGATTGGAAAAATTTTTACGGCCCTCGAAGCAGGGTATTTCTACTTTGTTCAACAAATTACCGCGCTGGTCGTTACCCTGCTCTGTGGCGTTGTGCAACATGTGACCTACCCGGCACTGGCGACTCTTCAGGACGATGATAGAACGCTCAAAGAATCCTTTCGTAATATCATCAAGACCGTGGTGTATGTGCTCTATCCTGGATTGATCGCGCTTATTGTCCTGGCCGAACCAATTTTCCGAATCGTACTAAAGAGCGAATGGTTACCCGCAGTTCCGTATTTACAGCTGTTGTGCATTTCGAGTTTGATGTACCCCCTACACGCGATCAATCTGAATATTCTCAAAGTTAAGGGTCGTTCGGACCTGTTCTTGTACCTGGAGATCTTTAAAACGATCCTGGGTCTCGTTATCCTGCTCATCAGTATTCCATACGGCGTCTTCGGCATTCTGGTCGGATTGATTGTATCATCGGTTTTGAGTTATGTCCCAAATAGCTATTTTTCCAGCACATTGATCGGTTATTCCATTCCAGATCAGGTTCGTGATGTTCTCCCATTATTCCTCGTTGCCTCTTCGATGGGCCTTCTGATGTACGTGATGGGCTGGCTTTTTTCGTTCAGTGATATTATTGAAGTAATCGTCATCAGTTTTGCAGGCCTCGTGTTTTACCTGATTGTCAACCACATTATCAGATCGGAGGCACAGTCCCTACTCCTTCATATTCTAGAAGAACAATTGCCGCTGAGAGTTGACAATCATGAGTGAGATACCGGCTCCACTTGTCAGCATATGCTGCATTACATACAACCATGAGGAATTCATTCGGCAATCAATCGAGAGCTTCCTGATGCAGGAAACGTCCTTTCCTTACGAAATTATCATCCACGATGATGCGTCAACCGACGGCACCTCAAATATTATTCGGGAATATGAATCTAAATATCCGGGAGTTATCAAGCCGATTTACCAAACAGAGAACCAGTACTCAATAGAGAATATGCTTCCGTTTTTATCGGCTCTGCGAGCCGCGAAGGGGAAGTATATTGCCATCTGTGAGGGTGATGACTACTGGATCGATCCATTAAAGTTGCATAAACAGATCGCGGAGATGGAGCGGCATTCAGACTGTGCCATCAGTTTTCATCCCGCGGTGATCAAATGGGACGATGAAGTTCATGATGACGAGATCATCTGCAATCACTCGAAGGAACCACGGATTTTTTCTATTGAGGATGTGATCAGAGGAGGGGGATCGAGCTTCATCCCCACAGCCTCCATCGTATTTTCTTCAACAGTAATACCAAGGATACTGGCTTTCTTTGCGTACTCCAAGCACTACCCGTACGGTGATTATTTTATCCAGATCCTCGGATCAGAGATGGGAGGCGCTCTGTACTTGAATGATATTATGAGCGCTTACCGAAAGAACGTCCCTGGGTCGTACTCTGAAGCGCTTGAGAAGAGAGATCCCTCCTATTTATCTTCCCAAGTAGTGTCAACACTGGAGTCGTATCGCGAGATCGATGAGTTTACTGATTTGAAGTATACAGATCTCTTCGTGTTTATGCAACGATCGTTCATACTACATGTATTACTTTATCCAACGTATGATGATAAAAAAGTCCATGAGCGGGTTCTTACCTATTACTGGGATAACAGCACTACCAGCAATAATCGTATCTGGAACACGGTTTTTCGATATCCACTCATAGTGAAGGTACTGCGAGAAGTAAAAAAAATCAAGGATCGGAGTCGATGACATCCCGTCCCCAACTATTCGAGCAACGACTCCTCGCATCCGATAAAGTGCGAGTAGCTATCGGGGGACGTGACAGGAGTCGTCACGATGAACGCATCTCATCCCTGCACGTTCTTTAATTGCTGTACGCTTGGATTCCGACACTCAGAGTATCCCCACTGGATTGATTGTACTCAACCCTATCGATCGCAGCTACCTGACTTCCCCGTCTCCAGTAAGACTATCGATAGTGCGATGGTTTGTTCATGGCATGGTTTATTATCATGCCACTGGGGGTTGTGGAGGGAATACTCACCTGCCTTACAGGGGCCATTCCGTCGGAGGCAGGGGACACATCCGGTGTCAATACTACTTTCCGGACATGCTAAAATAATAAATACAATAACTCCTTTGGATAACTGGCAGGGGCACGGGATTTGAAAGCAGCGATAATGCAACCGTATCTGTTTCCATATCTGGGGTATTTCCAGCTGATCAATGCAGTCGATGTCTTCGTGATCCTAGACGATGTCCAGTATATCAAACAGGGATGGATCAATCGGAACCAGATCCTCGTTCACCATGAGAGCAAAATGTTCACACTCCCCGTGAAGAAGGACTCATTTGCGAAATACATCAACGAACGCTATTATAATGACGCAATATTTGATACAAATAAGAAAAATATCCTGGATCTGGTGTATCACGCATACAAACGAGCACCATATTATTCAGACGTTATCAAATTGATACATGAAGTATTTGATCACTCGAACCTGAATGTAGCAGATTTCAATACCCATAGTCTGTCTCTGGTCTGTGACTATCTCGGCATCGATACCCGCTTCGTCATCGCTTCGCGGATGGCGAGGAGCCGGGATCTGAACAGAGAGGATGCGGTGATCGATATGAATCGCTTGGTTGGGGCGGAGTGTTGCATCACACCGATAGGTGGGAAACAGCTCTATTCCAAGAATGACTTTCGCAGACAAGGCGTTGATCTGACGTTCCTTGAGATGAACGATATCACCTATCCACAATTCGGTCAGAGATTTGTTTCGTCACTATCGATAATCGATGTGATGATGTTCAATTCGCAGGAGCGTATCGGGGAATTGTTACAATGTTATACCTTGTCGTAACCCGAATCTCAACTCAATAACCCTGACCGAACGAGGCCCTTTCTCTGATCAGACGGGGTGACAATTGGCTTCTTGAAATCGAACTGGAAGCGGGATAATCGGCACTATCACGGATTCTGATGTTTCATAGTGTCGCGTCTTTCGTGCCCCCATGGCAGGCAGCTGTCCCATCTGGGGATTGAGATCCACCATAGGGAGATAGATCAACAGGAGCCAGGTATGCCGATCTCCATCATTAGGGGGCGTTATTGTGATTAGGAATGTTTAAGTGTCGGCTCCTTAAGGTGGATGTCGATATCCCATCTCTCGGCATGGAGGAATTCCGTGAACTCCATCCTGTCGAGATGGGGATGACCAGGACACCAAGGTCCATTACCTTCGTTGATAGATCCGAATTTATGGATACGTCCTCCCAGCCACCACCTCATGGTTTCACATCAGGATATCCCGCCGACAGGTGTGTATTCCGAGACCCAGGTTTACTGTTATCCTGGTGAGGGATCGGCAGCAATTGTGGCAGTATACGGTCAATAATCCTAAAAAGTCAGTGAGCGTCTCCTCGCATGTACGAGAAGGATTGTGGATGTATCCCGGCCACAGTCTTCAAAAAATGAATCCACCGATGGTCGGAGGCACTGTCCATCAACTTATGCCTCATCTCCAGTGATAGTTCTGATCCCGGTTACCACCATCAAATCCCATCCCTGGCATAATACCGCTGGTGCCACACCGCATATAGAGAACTGGCTTGATAAAGCCCCGTATGTCGCTAGCATAGGAACCATCAAGGACTCGTTCTCTCGAAGTATTCAGATGGTTGTCGCCCCGATACTATGCTCATCTGCGTCATACCAACAAGAGGCGTGGTAGCGTCTCGATCTTTCTGTAAAATTGGTACGCCCTGACTCCTTGGTGGATCATTCCTCATCCATTGACAAATATCTTCCGCCCGTAACCCACTCCTCGTTGATGTCCATGAGGATCGCCCCTGCCAGTCGAAGGAGCGCATCTTCATTTGGAAATGCTCCGATGACGTTCGTTCTCCTCTTGAGTTCCTTATTGATCCGTTCCATCCCGTTCGTCGTCCGAATCCGTTTCTGGTGTGCTTTTGGAAACGCCGTATAGTTCAGCAGCCCCGGGAGGAATCGTTCAATCGTATTCGCCGCTTTCTGATGTCCCTCTTCATAGAGCTCGTCAGCGAGTGCCTGCAACCGCTGTTCGTTGCCATAGGCCTCTCTGAGCCGATCAGTGATGTCTCGCTGAACCTTCTTCGGCATGTTTTTCAGGATGGCTCGGGTCGTATGAACCTCACACATCTGCCACGACGCCCCCAGGAATGCCGTTGACACGGCTGTCTGGATCCCCCGATGACCATCCGAGATGACGAGCTGCACACCCGTCAACCCTCGTTCTTTCAACTCGTCGAACATACCGGACCAGAACGCTTCATTTTCACACGCCGCGATTCGAGCCCCGAGCACCTCGCGATACCCATCCTCCCGGACACCGGCAATCAGCAGGAGCGCTTTCGAGACATACCGGGGACCATCACGAATCTTGTAGTATGAGGCGTCCACGAAGAGATAGGGAAACGCCTGCTCGATCGGACGGTCCAGAAATGCCACGACCTGATCATCGAGGTCCCGGGCTATCCGGGAGACCGAGGATGGGGAGAGCTGATCGATCCCCAGATGCGAGATAATCGCCTGAACCTTGCGTGTCGAGACCCCCTGTAGATAGGATTCGGCGATCGCATTCACCAGGGCTTTCTCGACGCGGGCATACTTTCCAAAGACCTGGGTCTCGAAGGATTTCTCACGAAACTGAGGTTTCTTCAACGAGATATCCCCGAACCGGGTCACGAGGGAACGATCCTTGGAACCGTTCCGATAACAGAGCCGTGAATCGGTACGCTCGTACGCCTCGGCTCCGGCCTGGTGGAGGGCCTCTGTCCGCATCACGAGGTTCAGAAACCAGGTGATGAGACCACGCATTCCCTCGGACTGGTCGGAAAGATAATCTTCGATAGACGATAACGGGATCATGGCCCTGATTCTCCTTGTGCAATTCCTGGTTGGATCCAGGGCCTCATTCACTTTTACAGAACTTTCGCTACACTACCAGAGGCGTGGTGCCGGATACACAGAGCAGTAGCAGTTGATGAACCCATTAGAAGGCACTAGTCCGAACGACGTGGGAGGATGCAACGCAGACGTGAAGTAGTGATCGGCAATTTTCCGGATCTTGTACGCGAATGAGAAAATTTTGCCATTTCTCATAGACATCTCTTTATCTAAAAAGGTGAACTATGAAAAAATGAGTCCCCGGTGAACAAGATGCTAGATAAATTTCCAGAAATGATCTACGTGACACGCCCGCTATTGCCTCCGTTGGATCGTGTTACCTCCAAGCTCCAGGACGTATGGAATTCGCAATGGCTTACAAATAACGGATCGGAACATCAAAAATTGGAACAGACATTGGCAGCGTCTTTAAAAGTGCCGTATCTATCGCTCTTTAACAATGGCACAATAGCACTGATTGTTGCCTGTCAGAGCCTGCGAGTTTTTGGCGACGTGATAACAACTCCCTTCACGTTTCCTGCGACGCCGCACGTGCTGACCTGGAACAATATCAGACCGATCTTTTGCGACATCGATCCTGTCTCGATGACTATTGACGCAGATAAGATAGAATCGATGATTACTCCCCAGACTACTGCAATTCTCGGCGTGCATGTCTTTGGTGTCCCGTGCAATGTGAAAGAGATCCAGGAGATTGCCGATCGGTATGGCTTGAAGGTGATCTATGACGCTGCCCACGCGTTCCAAACCGAGATCGATGGAACCGGGATCGGTACCTTCGGTGACATCACGATGTTCAGCTTCCATGCAACCAAACTCTATCATACTCTCGAAGGGGGAGCTCTTGCAGTCAAGGACAAGAGTGTGAAAGAGCGGATTGACCTCCTGAAGAACTTCGGTATTAAGAATGAAGAGGAGGTAGTCATGCCCGGCATCAACGGGAAGATGAATGAAATACAGGCAGTTATTGGGCAGCTTGTTCTGGAGATGGTGGATGAGGAGAAGAACCGGAGGCGAGTGCTGCGCGATACATACGTTGAGTGTCTCAAGGATGTAGAGGGCATCTCCTTGATGGCGGATGTACCTGGTATGAAAAATAGTTACCAATACTTCGTTATACGGATCGATCAGAACAAATTCGGTAAGTCCAGGGACCATGTCCATAACGAATTGAAAAAGTACAACGTGATAACAAGAAAGTATTTTTACCCGCTTTGCAGTGAATACACCTGTTATCGACAACTGCCATCATCATCGGCCAGCAATCTCCCTGTTGCTCATAAAGTAGTTAATGAGGTGCTTGCATTGCCGTTTTACGGACGCCTGACTTCAGCAGATGCAGAACAGATCTGTAAAATCATTAAATCATTTCGATGATCCAGGAAGCCTGTCTATCGTGATGCCCTCACAGTCTGTAACCCCCCCATCGCCCTACGATACACATCATCGTGGACGCCCGCCGTCGCGATGACACTACTGATAGAGACCGTGGATCACCCAGGCGATCAAGAATGAGGCGCCAGAGAGGATGAGGGAATGACAGAGTATTGATCGAGCAAGCAACTGTTGGAACACCCGAACGGAACCCTCTGTGACTCAAGAGACCGAGGGGGGTGTGGGTCGGCCACTGGATGTGAGATGATCACCCTGACCTCATGGATCGAGATTGTCCGGAGCCATGACGCCCCGATCGGAACAGAACATCCTCGATACGAACACACCAATCACTGAGAAGGACTCGAATGATCGCTCGGACGACTGGCCGGGGAGGCAGCAAAACCACGCAGCTATACGATCTGCTATCGTGAGTACTATTCCGATCCTCCGTCAGGATCAATCTCCTCTTGACGAAGAGCATCCGTCCAGAATAGCACTTCGAATTGCGTCACCCAGGTAAGAGAACCAGATGATGACTCCTCGCCCCCATATTTGTCCTTCGGTAAGAATAGTACCGTGGATCGGAAGTGAAAGCATGGCGCTCGTTCTCCTTTCTCCATAGCGAGGCGGAATACGGAGCCATTGAGAATTGTGCTCAGCATCGCTTCGATCTCGGAGGCCTGATGAGTCGTCTTGGCTCTATCATCTTGAGCATAGAGACACCAATCAATAAGGAGTGGCACTTCCAGTTTCTCAATCACCGTGTTGTCTGCTCGAGGGAGCCCATGTAAATGATGAGAGTTAGTATCCGTTGAAGCTTGTCAGCATTCGCCTCAGAACTGATGATATCCCTTGTAGCTCCATCAAATAAGTATTCTTTTAAATGTTGGCTTTTCTCAAGGAGTTCGAGAGCCTTCATCTTTAAGTGTTCTATCTGGGGATCAGGTTCATCCGGCAGAGCATGTCTCGTTTTGAGGTCGATTGCCCACCATGTCAAGCGCCGAATATGTGGATGCCGCACCGCCCTTTCCGCTATCTCGAGCATGTGGAGCCTGAGGGGACTCGAAAGGTTCATCCTGTAGTTATAATAATCAACGGAGCAGGTTTTTGGATCAAGAGCATACAGGAAATTTCTGAAGAATAGGGTACCTTTCTTTCCCTCGTCGATTTTGTATGCTGTCTCAAAGAATTCTTTGGAATAGAAGGGCGTCACCGTCCAGTTGAGAAGACGGAATTTGTCCTCTCCCGGAATTGCTAATCTGAAGTCCTTTTCGAATTTGAAACGGCAATATTTCGAATAGGGGTCCTTCTCAGGATACGTAGAGATATGGTTTTGTAGATGTTGACGCATATCTTCTTCAGAGATTCGAAGCATTGCACAGACTTTCTCAGTATCAAAGCGATATTTATCAGGCGTGGTTAAGAGGAATTTAACCAAGTCGTCGTCCGAACTGAGCCCTGATGTGATATTCAGGTATCGGAACATCTCTCCTCCATACAAGCCGGTGTATACAACGCCATCTGAGCCTTCGCGCTGGGAGATCTGCTCCTCCAGTTTTAACACATGTGCTATGTCCATCGGTAAGGCAGCGTCGAATAGCATCACGATCCGGAGATAGTCATCAGTATCCACTTCGCTGAGAGGTGCGAGGTATGTGAGAGGAGTCTCGAATAAATCTGCGATCTTTTTTGTATATTCCACCTCTGATTTGTCGGCTTTACTCGCATCGTAGGTAATTCCTTTTGGATGTACATCACATGCCGTCAATCCAGCCAATGTCGCCCTCGAGTCAAGGCCGCCACTCAGCAATATTAGAGGAGTTTTTGTTCTCAGCCTCTCGACTCTATTCTGCAGTCCACTGATAAATGCGGTTTTGAGAACCAGGATAATGTCCTGCGAAGTTCGTTCAATAGCATTTTTTCTATCTGGCTCGAAAGAGAATGACAAAACCTGTTCGATCGAAAGGGAGAGTGGAGCATGTTGATGGAATATGACTGAAGCTGGTGGCAACCTGGAGACGCCCTGTATCAACGTTCTTTCACCGAGCTCGAATCCGTAGAGCAGGTATTCCATGATACCGAGACGATCGAATACGATCGGGTCGATAAAGGGGTACATGATTTTTATCTCTCGCGAGAGGATGAGAAAACCCTCGTCTTTATAATAATAGAACGGTAATCTCCCCTGAGGCTTCCAGGAGAAAATATATTTAGTCCCAAATTAAAAGAAGGCCAATTTGAATTCTAAATTGGCCCTATATTTTAGTCCCGTTTCTTGCCGCGTGGACCGTGGTTTCCTGTATTATATTTTGACATTATCTGCCTTCCGCTTCGTCTTTGTGATCTGGTCGGAAACAATACCCTGCCGTGCGGCATGATCGCGCCGCACGGGAGCAGGAGAACGGCAGGAAACGGGTTATTTCGCCGGGTCGTTTCGCGTGGTCCACGCAAAGGCGCCGGAGACGAGCGCGAGCCCGAGACAGGCGATCGGGATCGCAACCGTGATCGTCCACTCGCGTCGGAACAACTCGGCAATCTCGACGGACAGGACCGGCACGGCGACAGCGCACAGGATCAGGCAGATCCGCGCCGCCGTCCGATCGTCCATGCCGAAGGATAGTGGTAGGGAAATATCGTTCTGCCGATCCGCCTGTCGCGGTCAGGAGCGATCGCCGTCGCCGCCCGGCGCGCGCCGGCGAACTGGTGACTACTTCGGCATTTTATCTGCTGCCATTTTCAGGTATTCCGTCGCCTTCGCGATGTGCGACGTCGACTCGATCAGGCGGTCAGATCCACCGGCTGGTTTCCCAGAGATATAGTACCGCATGGCTGTCGCGGTCCCGTCACCGCCGGCCGCCGCCTCTTCGAGCGATAGTAGATGCAACGACTTCGCCTCAGCCATCCGTTCAGAGACCGGCATCGGTTCGAGCTGTTTGTGCCAGTACGTAGCACGCGCCGAGAGCGATGTCGCGGTGGTCGCCACGGCGGACCACCGCGACTCCTTCAGGCCGGAGCTGATCTCGGTGATCATTGGCTTCAGCTCGCCGAACGCCTGCTGTGACTGGTCCCGGTACGCCTGGTCGCCGTCCTGCCCCGCACAGCCGGCCGCAACGGCCGCGCCGGCGGCGATCAGGAGGGCCGCGATAACCACGTATCGCATGCTCTTCCTATTGCTTCAGCCGGAGAAAAAGGTGCGCGCTGGCGAACATGGCTACGTCTTCGGCGGCAATGATGTAGGTGCCGGACCTGTAATCAGAAGCGATCGCCGCCGCCGCCCGTATGAATCGTCATCGGGTATTGATGGACACGCCCGCAACCGGGATGGAAAGAAGGTAATGTGCCGGGGCATGCGCGGCCTCGTGAATGGCGGTGATGCGCCGATCAGGTGCAGTCATCGTCGCTACCGGGACGCGCGCCGGGCCGCTGTCGTTCGGGATCTCGGCACCGCGCCGCGACTCGACGAACTCGAGAAAAGTTACTG